>Ga0181559_10000211_pt1 | contig 49853 bp, 38 predicted proteins | sample 011ome_21_FD_133752 | JGI IMG/M metagenome (GOLD analysis project Ga0181559, IMG submission 133752) | Coastal salt marsh microbial communities from the Groves Creek Marsh, Skidaway Island, Georgia - 011508AT metaG (megahit assembly) | ecosystem: Environmental > Aquatic > Marine > Intertidal... | reverse complement strand
CCGTTTGCCGACGATCTTTTCGGCAGTGAGGATCCATTCGGCGCCGGTTCCACTGCAGCGCCTAGTTTTTGGTTCACAGTTCAGGGGCGCGCGCTTTTGGACAAGGCTCACGCAATTATCGAAGCCAGACCAGAAACCGGCAAGGTTCTGTCGTTGTCCACGGCTTTTGAAGTTATGGATGGACTGTATGGTTCGACTTTGGGCGCCGTTGAGATGGCTCTTGTGCAAAACAGCATGCCCGATGATGTGAACAAGACATTAGTGCTCCCATACTTCTCTGCCGAGCATGAGGAGGCGCGCATCTCGGTTAGGGCTATGGAGACCAGTGAGAGTTTGCGTCGCGACGCGTTCTTAAAAGACTTAAAAGCAACGCTGATACGCGAGCTTGAGGTTGCGCCTGAGCAGGTACAGTTCACCTCTTTATTGGTACTCTACAACAATGTATTGCAGAGTTTATTTGCATCCCAAATTCTCACCCTCGGTGCTGTGTTCATTGCCATTGGGCTAATGTTCTGGGTGCTGTTTCGTTCCTTGGCGTTGGCGCTGTTGGCTCTGGCCCCAAATATACTGGCTGCCGCCATGGTGCTGGGTATCATGGGGCTTTTGGGCATCCCTCTCGATATCATGACTATCACTATCGCGGCTATTGTGGTTGGTATTGGTGTCGATGACTGCATTCACTACATTCATCGTTTTCGGGTTGAGTTTGACAAGGACCAGAATTATCACGCGGCCATGCATCGTAGCCATGCCAGTATTGGGCGCGCTATGTACTACACGACGGTTACAGTGATTGTGGGTTTTTCGCTGTTAATGTTTTCAAATTTCACGCCCAGTCTCTATTTTGGCGCACTTACCGTTGCCGCTATGACTGCGGCAGTTGCTGGTGCTCTGTTACTGCTACCAAAACTGCTTTTGTTGTTTAAGCCGTTGGGGAGCGGCGCTTAGGCAATCATGCAATGTCGTGAAGGCTGCGGTGCGTGTTGCATAGCCCCCTCCATTCGCGAGGGTTTTTGGGGCATGCCCGAGGGTAAGCCGGCCAATGTGCGTTGCGTGCACTTAACCAACGATTTTCGCTGTGCCATCTTTAACGATCCCAGGCGACCCGCGGTTTGCATTCGGTTTATGCCTGAATACGATTGCTGCGGCGACACCCGCGAGCAGGCCCTTGTGATGTTGTCTGCGCTGGAAATTGCGAGTTTACCGGAGAGTCCATGATTGATATCCCACTATTTCCTCTGTCCAGCACGCTGATGCCCTATGGTCTTATGCCGCTGCAAATATTTGAGCAGCGTTATCTCGATCTTGTGGCGAATTGCATGAAGCATGGTACTGGCTTTGGTGTGGTATGGCTGCGCAGAGGTGTGGAAGTTGCCGGAACAGGTATCGATACCCCTGACCTTGGCGACTACGGCACCTATGCGCGCATTGTTGACTTTGATCAACTACCCAATGGCTTATTGGGTATCACCATACAAGGGGACGAACGTTTTCATATCGGAGAAGTCTGGCGCGAAAGCGATGGTCTCGTTCGGGCACAGGTTGAGATGGGCCCGTCACTTACGAGCACGCCCATGCTTGAAAGCTGGGAATCGCTGACTGCAGTGCTACGTAGTCTAGAGGCTCACCCACATGTAGAGCGGCTCAATTTAACAGTGGATTACAGCAATGCTTGGCAGGTGGCCTTTACGCTAATACAGCTTTTACCCTTTGATGAGTCCATCAAGTATGAACTGCTGGGCGCTGACTCTATCGACATATTGGTGCGCGAACTCGACATTTTGCTCAATCAAATTAGTGGCGAGGATTGATCGTTTGTCGCTTTTGGCCTAGCGTGCAAGGAGGACTTTATTGAAGGGCAAGAACAGGGAGCGAGTGAGATGTACGATTTGCTGATTCGTGGTGGCACGGTAGTTGATGGCAACGGCGGAGAACCGTTTGTCGCTGATGTGGCCATTATGGGCGATAAAATTGCGGCCATAGGTGTGGGCTTGGGCGATGCCATCCAAACGGTGGACGCGACGGGCTGCTTTGTCACTCCTGGGTTTGTGGATATTCACACGCACTACGATGGACAGGCCACCTGGGATCAGGAAATGGCGCCATCTTCATGGCATGGCGTAACAACCGTGGTGATGGGTAACTGCGGTGTTGGTTTCGCGCCGGCTGCTCCTAATCGGCACGACTGGTTAATAGGCTTGATGGAGGGTGTAGAGGATATCCCTGGATCTGCGCTGTCAGAGGGTATGCCATGGAACTGGGAGTCATTTCCTGAGTATATAAACGCGTTGGAAGCGTTGCCTCGTACCGTAGACGTGGCTACGCAGGTCCCGCATGGCGCGGTTAGAGCGTATGTGATGGGAGACCGCGGCGCACGAAACGAGCCGCCAACCGAGACCGACATTGCGCGTATGTCGGCTATCGTTGAAGAGGGCCTGCGGGCTGGTGCTTTGGGTTTCTCAACCTCTCGAACGGTGTTGCATAAATCCGTTGATGGCGAACTCGTACCGGGAACCACAGCAACCAAAGAAGAGCTGATTGGCATCGGTAGGGCCATGGGCCGTGTCGGCTATGGTGTTTTCGAGATGGCGAGTGACCTTGAACCTGAATGGAATGAATTTGAGTGGATGGGCGAATTGAGTCGAGAGACCGGGTTGCCCGTCACATTCACGGCGCTGCAGTCACCCATGAAGTCGATGCCTTTTGAAGACCAAATCGCCGCAATGCGCAAGGAGAATGCCAAAGGGGCGAACATCATTGCGCAAATATCGATGCGTGGTACCGGTTTAGTGCTGGGCTGGCAGGCGAGTTTTCATCCCTTTTACACCAAGCCAAGCTGGCAGGCGATTAAAGACGAGCCTTGGGATGTACAATACGCCAAACTGCAAGACCCTGGGTTTAAAGCGCAGCTCCTCAGCGAAGATAACCTGCAAATGTATGGGGATATCCAGCTCCTTGCTGACTTGATGGCGTCAGCATTTCATATGCAATATGCCATGAATGATGGATTCAATTACGAGCCAACGGCAGAGGAATCTATCGCGGCGCTAGCCGCAAAGGCGGGAAGGGATCCCGCCGAATATGCGTATGATTTCTTGATGGGCAATGCGGGTTCAGCGTTCATCTACTTCCCTATTCTAAATTATGCCGACGGTAATCTGGATTTTCTGGAGCCCATTTTGCGGGCCAATGACTGTGTGAATTCCTTGTCTGACGGTGGGGCTCACTGTGGAACTATCTGTGACGCGGCGGCGCCTACTTTTATGCTGGAACACTGGGTGCGCGACCGCAATCATGGCCGACTTGATTTGGCAGAGGCAATTAAACGCCAGTGTAAAGATACCGCTGAACTCTATGGGCTGAACGATCGAGGTATTTTGGCGGAGGGTTATTTGGCTGACCTTAATATCATTGATTTACCGGCCATAAAGTTGGGTCAGCCCTGGGTTGCCCGTGATTTGCCCGCCGGGGGTAAGCGACTGCTACAACGCGCCGAGGGGTATCGAGCAACCATAAAATCCGGTGTTGTGACGTACCGCGACGGTGTTTACCAAGGTGCTACACCCGGAGGTGTTATTCGGGGTCCTCAGCGGTTGCCGGCCACTCCCAACCGCCAAGCGCCTGCCAGCGGTTGACGATGGTGCAAAACAGCTCGGCGGTTCGCTCACAGTCGTAGGCCGCCGAGTGCGCTTCGCTATTGCTGAAGTCGATTCCTGCTCGTTTGCATGCTTGGGCCAGTACCGTGTGGCCGTAGGCGAGACCAGCTAATGTGGCCGTGTCAAAGTAGGAAAAAGGGTGAAATGGGTTGCGTTTTATGTCGCAGCGCACGGCCGCTGCGTTAACAAACCCCGCATCAAAGTGCGCATTATGAGCCACTATCACGGCGCGGTTGCAGCCATGCTCACGCACCTCTTTGCGCACCATCGAGAATACATCTCCTAACGCAATGGCTTCGGGCACCGCGTCTCGAAGTGGGTTATCCGGATCTATGCCAGTGAACTCTAGGGCAGAGGGCTCTAAATTGGCGCCTTCAAAGGGGTCAACATTAAAGTTTATTGTGTCCGATGGGATGAGTAGTCCGGCTTCGTCGATGGTGAGTGCCGTTGCCGCTATCTCGAGAAGAGCGTCGGTTTGAGCATTGAATCCCCCTGTCTCGATATCGATAACCACGGGTAGAAATCCGCGAAATCGCTGGCGCATTAACTGTTTGTGTGGCTCGGTCACGATGCAATCTGCCAGCGCAGGGTTTCGCCAGCGCGAAGTGGTATGAGTGGGTCTGATCCCAGCGACAAAGAGTCGGGAATAGTCATAGGTTGCTTAACCAGCGTGATGGTCTGGGTATTGCGCGCTAGCCCATAAAAATCGGCGCCATAGAAACTGGCAAAGCCCTCCAGTCTCTCCAGAGCATGTTCTTCCTCAAATACCTCTGCGTACATCTCAAGTGCGGCGTTGCCACTGTAGCAACCCGCACAGCCACAGGATGACTCTTTAGCCTGCTGAGCATGTGGAGCTGAATCGGTACCCAAGAAAAATCGCGGATTCCCCGACGTGGCTGCCTTGCGTAGCGCGGTTTGATGAATGTTACGTTTTAAGATGGGCAGGCAGAAATAGTGGGGTCGAATGCCACCCACCAGCATGTCGTTGCGGTTGTACAGTAGGTGTTGCGGTGTGATGGTTGCCGCAACTCTCTCTCGGGCGTCCGTGACAAAATCGACGGCATCGGCTGTAGTGATATGTTCAAACACCACCCGTAAGCGAGGGAAGTGCTGGACAAGTGGCGCTAAGTGTAAGTCGATAAACTGTTTTTCACGGTCAAAGATATCGATTTCGGGCTCGGTGACCTCGCCGTGTACCAGCAACGGAACATCGAACTTCTCCATGGCAGCTAACGTAGGATAAAGGGCTTCGAGATTATTAACGCCGGCGGCCGAATTGGTGGTAGCCCCCGCCGGGTAGAGTTTTACGGCGTGCACATGCGGCGATTTGGCAGCGCTTTCAATCTCATCTGGCGACGTTTCATTGGTGAGATACAGAGTCATCAGTGGCTCAAAATCACCTGTGTTTTCGTGGAGCACCGTTAAGATGCGTTCGCGATAGGATTCGGCGTCGGCCACGGCTTTAATCGGTGGCACGAGATTGGGCATCACAACTGCCCGGTGCGCCCATCGCGCTACGTCGTTAACAGTACGCTCTAGCGCGGCCCCATCCCGCAAATGAATGTGCCAGTCGTCGGGGCGGGTGATAGTTAGGCTTTCCATAACGCTGTTCCTGAGGCGCAAATATCAGTGCTGCTTGGCAATAGTTTAGCAGGGCAGCGCTGTGCAATACGCTTTTGTCGGCGTAAACTTGCCGCTTTCTGCAATATTGTCATTAACTCGCCAGGTTTTTCTGTTATGTCATCAATTAAAAAAGTCGTGCTTGCCTACTCGGGAGGTCTCGATACGTCAGTCATCGTGCGCTGGTTACAAGATACCTACGCTTGTGAGGTGGTGACTTTCACCGCGGATATTGGTCAAGGCGAAGAAGTTGAGCCCGCCAGAGCCAAGGCTGAGGCGCTGGGCGTTAAAGAAATCTACATTGATGATCTGCGCGAAGAGTTTGTCCGCGATTTTGTTTTTCCTATGTTCCGGGCGAACACAATTTATGAAGGTGAGTACTTACTAGGTACGTCTATTGCTCGCCCACTGATCGCCAAACGCTTGGTTGAGATTGCAAATGAAACCGGAGCGGATGCCATCTCGCACGGTGCAACGGGTAAGGGTAACGATCAAATTCGCTTTGAGTTGGGGGCGTATGCGCTCAAGCCGGGCATTCAGGTGATTGCGCCGTGGCGCGAATGGGAGCTTAACTCCCGTGAATCGCTAATGGCTTATTGCGCCGAGCGCGACATTCCTGTGGATTTTGCGAATGCAAAGAAAAAGTCGCCTTATTCAATGGATGCCAACTTGCTGCACATCTCTTATGAAGGCGGCATTCTAGAAGATCCGTGGCTCGAAGCAGAGGACGATATGTGGCGCTGGAGTGTCAGTCCGGAGGCGGCCCCCAATCACGCTGAAGAACTGACGTTGACTTACCGTCGTGGAGATATCGTTGCCATTAATGGCGAGATAATGAGCCCTGCCACTGTGCTGGAGACCCTGAACAAGCGTGGCGGTGCGCACGGTATTGGTCGTGCCGATTTGGTGGAAAACCGTTACGTGGGGATGAAATCGCGAGGTTGTTACGAGACGCCAGGGGGTACCATTATGTTGCGTGCTCACCGAGCTATTGAGTCACTCACCCTTGATCGAGAAGCGGCGCATTTAAAAGATGAACTCATGCCGCGCTACGCCAAACTTATTTACAATGGTTATTGGTGGTCTCCTGAGCGGCGTATGCTGCAGGCCGCTATAGACGATACCCAGCACTTTGTTAACGGTGATGTGCGCCTGAAGCTCTATAAAGGCAATGTTATTGTTACCGGTCGTCGATCTGACGATTCATTATTTGACGAGAGTGTTGCTACCTTTGAGGAAGATGCCGGTGCTTATAATCAGAAAGACGCCGAGGGCTTTATTAAACTTAACGCGTTACGCTTGCGAATTGCTGCAGGCAAGGGTCGCGACCAGAACTAACCTTCTACGTAACCCATAATGGAGGGCGGCATGAACAACGGTGAGCATGGTCAATTGGCAAATGAAGACAGTGAATATGTCGACGTGATCATTGTTGGTGCCGGGCTATCGGGTATTGGCGCCGGTGTTCGCCTTCAGCGCGAATGTCCTGACCGCAGTTTTATGCTGCTTGAGCGACGTGAGGCAGTGGGTGGTACATGGGATTTATTCCGTTATCCGGGAGTTCGATCCGATAGCGACATGCATACTTTGGGTTACGACTTCAAACCCTGGGAGTCTGACAAGGCTATCGCCGATGGGCCCAGTATCCTGGAATACGTAAACAAGACGGCTGATGAGTATCGGGTGCGTGAACATATTCGATTCCAGCAGCGGGTAATTGCCGCGGATTGGCACAGTACTGAGTCACAGTGGTACCTCGCTGTCGAGGTGTCCGGCGGTGACATACGCCACTATCGCTGTAATTTCCTGTTTATGTGCTCGGGTTATTACAGCTATGACAAAGGCTATGAGCCTGATTTTGAGGGTAAGGCGTCTTTTGGTGGCAAATGGATACATCCCCAGTTTTGGCCAAAAGATTATGACTACAGCGGCAAGCGTGTTGTGGTCATAGGCTCTGGGGCAACAGCAATGACGTTGGTGCCCAATATGTCCCGAGCAGCTGCCAAGGTTACCATGCTACAGCGGTCACCGACGTACGTGATCTCTGCGCCATCAGAGCACAAGGTGGCTAACTGGTTAAAGCGGGTACTACCCCAGCAAATGGCCTACGACCTGACGCGATGGCGCAATACGTTATGGCAGCAATGGCTTTATCAGTCGACTCGCGTTATCCCTCAATTCATGAAGAACTTTTTATTGGGCAAGGTGCGCAAGGAAATTGGTGATGTGGTGGATGTTGATAAGCATTTCACCCCCAGCTATAACCCCTGGGATCAGCGACTCTGCCTAGTCCCAGACGACGATTTGTTTAAGGCAATCAAGTCGGGTAAAGCGGACGTAGTAACCGATCACATTGAATCGATTACACCTACCGGCATCACCCTTAAGTCGGGTGATCATCTCGAGGCTGATGTCATTGTTTGCGCGACGGGTCTCGAGTTGGTTATTTTGGGTGGCGCGGAGTTCACATTAGACGGCAAAGCCGTCGAATTTGCCGATGAGTGGACTTACAAGGGCATGATGTGCTCCAACATTCCTAATATGGTTCAAACGTTTGGCTACGTTAATGCATCCTGGACGTTACGGGCCGACTTGATTGCGGGTTGGGTGTGCCGCTTGCTGAATTATATGGGGCAACACGGGTATACCAGTGCAACACCGGTGTGTCCTGAACCATTAGCGGCCCGTATGCCGCGCAGGCTATGGATCGAAGATTTTCCAGCTGGTTACATGCAGCGCGCACTGCCCCGCTTCCCCAAGCAAGGTGATGAGGAGCCGTGGATCAATCCTCAAAACTACCGCAGAGACCGAAAGATGTTTCGTGAGTCGCCTATTGATGATGGGGCGTTAGTTTTTGGCTCAGTGGGTGCCGATGTAGGGCTGACGCATCCAGATCGTCAAGTGGCCTAGGGAAGTGTCGGGTGGCATTGGTACCCTGGGATAATGAAGCTTTGCAAGAGCAGACCATTGGTTGTCCTTATTGCGGTGAGATGATTGACGTGCTCCTTAATCAAGAGGACGTTGGTATTGACTACATTGAAGATTGCCAAGTGTGCTGCCGGCCTATAGAAATGAGCGTATTTGAGGCCGGTGATGGCTCCCTTGCCGTCACCGTGCGCACTGATTCCGATTAGCGTCCATCTAAAAAACCGATCGATTTATTCTTTTATTTCAATTTTATTAAATTCATTTCCGTTGCTACAGTCGCCCTCGGTCCGTTAACCATTTTTGAGAGGCACTATCCATGACTGCGACATCTGTTCCTAACGTAACCTTCAAGACGCGCGCACGCGATGAATCTGTTGAAGGCCCTAACCCCTTCCGCTGGGAAGATAAGACGACAGCCGACCTCTTTGCAGGCAAAAAAGTTGTTGTGTTTTCCCTGCCTGGCGCCTTTACACCTACCTGCTCGTCAAATCATCTGCCACGCTATGACGAGCTCTATGAGGCTTTTCGTGAGCAAGGTGTCGACGACATTATTTGCATCTCAGTGAATGATGCGTTCGTTATGTTTAAGTGGGGCAAAGAGCTAGGCAATCAGCATATTCGTTTGCTGGGAGACGGTAATGCAGAGTTCACTCGTAAGATGGGCATGTTGGTGGATAAAGCCAATTTAGGTTTTGGTATGCGCTCTTGGCGTTACTCTATGCTAGTTAACGACGGCAACGTTGAGAAAATGTTTGTTGAGCCCGGCTACTCCGACAATTGTGAATCAGACCCGTTTGAGGTGTCCGACGCCGACACCATGTTAGCGTACATACGCGGGGCGAATTATGAACAAACACAGGTAGCCGAGCCCCGTCGCGCCTTTATCGGTTAGCCACTTAGGAATGCGCCTTGTAACCCAGATCGGTTGATCTGGGTTTTTTTGTACCTCCGTTTATTGCCGGGTGACACTGGGGAAGAGTGGCGTGTCGTTGTCTTTAGCCGCTCCTTGTAATAAGTATTGTCGATACTAAATTTGCCAACGTGATACGCTCTGCTGCTGATAACTGAGAGCCGTTGCTTTTAGGATGCATAGCGGTGGCTGTATGGTCACGCGGGTGGTCGATTATGAGACGTATTGTTATCGTTTTGAGCGTTTGCGTAGCGTGCTTGGCACAGGCGGATCAGCCTGCGTTGCCTGACGATGCGCGGCAGTTTTTTTCTCCCTACAGCCAGCGCGATTACCCTTCTCGTGTTTTCTGGGGTGATACGCATCTCCATACGGGAAACTCATTGGACGCAGGCGCATTTGGTGCCCGTTTAACCCCCGATGATGCTTACCGATTTGCCAAAGGTGAGCAGCTTTTGTCGACCACTGGCGTGCCGGCACGCTTGAGTCGACCACTCGACTTTTTAGTGGTTGCAGACCACTCTGACAACATGGGTTTTTTCCCGTCTTTGCTGGCGGCTGATGCCGATATGTTGGCTGATCCGCTGGGCCAGCGCTGGTACCAGATGATCAGGGAGGGCGGCCAAACAGCGGTCGGTGCAGCAGTAGAAATTATCCAAACGTTAATCGCCGATGGTTTTCCCAGTGCATTGAGGACGACGCCCGGCACAGTGCGGTTTGACCGTACATGGCAAGAGACGATTCAAGCTGCGGATCGGCACAACGACCCTGGCGATTTCACGGCATTTATTGGCTATGAGTGGACTTCCACAGATAACGGGCAGAATTTGCATCGGGTGGTGGTCTATCGCGATGACGCTACCAAAGCCCAAGTCATCCCACCTTTTACCACCTCGCCACCCCATGGGAGTCCAGACCCTCGGGAGCTTTGGCGCTGGCTTGCTAGCTACGAGGCCCAAACCGGTGGACAGATTATGGCTATTCCCCACAACGGTAATTTATCCAACGGGCATATGTTTCCTACACAGACGCCATTGTACGGTGGAGTTATGGACGCTGAGTGGGCCTCAACGCGCGCGCGCTGGGAGCCCCTTTACGAAATTACCCAAATTAAAGGCGATGGTGAAACGCACCCACTGCTGTCCCCCGACGATGAATTTGCAGATTATGAGACATGGGATTTAGGTAATTTAGATTTAAGTGAGGAAAAAACCGACGATATGTTGGTTGGAGAGTATGGACGCTCAGCGCTTCAATTGGGCCTTCAAATTCAGCGGAAAACCGGTGTAAACCCTTACAAAGTCGGTTTTATCGGTGCGACCGATAGTCATACTGGCTTGGCGACGGGCGCGGAAGATAATTTTTTTGGTAAACATACCGGAATAGAACCCTCGCCAGCGCGGTTGAGTCGTCCTATGGCGCGCACACACGGTAAAACTTATACAGGTTGGTCCATGGTGGCCTCGGGGTATCAGGCTGTTTGGGCTAGTGCGAACACCCGCGAAGCTATTTTTGATGCCATGATGCGGCGCGAGACCTACGCAACCACCGGCTCACGCATGGTGGTACGTTTTTTTGGTGGTTGGAATTTTGATGCCGATGACCTTGCAGGTAACGATATTGCCGAAGTTGGTTATCGCAAAGGTGTACCCATGGGCGCAGACCTCCCAGCTAACGCTAAAGCGCAGCGCCCGACATTCTTGATCGCCGCACAAAGAGATCCGTTTTCGGGCAATTTGGATCGGATACAAATTATCAAGGGATGGCTAGATGCCGCTGGTGAGCGACATGAAAAGATCTATAACGTGGCTTGGTCAGGGGATCGACAACCAGACGCATCGGGTGGGCTTCCACCGGTTGGTAATACAGTGGATGCTCACCGGGCGACTTGGCGCAATACTATCGGTTCGCCAGAATTGAGCGCCGTTTGGTCCGACCCAGACTTCGACTCTGCTCAGCCGGCGGTTTACTATGCGCGTGTCCTCGAGATACCCACGCCGCGCTGGACCACCTACGATACCGCCCGATTTAATCTGCCGCTCGAGCCAGGTGCCCCGGTGTCTACTCAAGAGCGCGCCTACACGTCTGCCATTTGGTATACCCCGTGAACTTCAGTGCGGTTAGCTGTCGCGCCACCACTTAGCGAAAGTGGCGTGGTCGGACACCTAGGTCGGCTAGGGCATGACTTTGATCATCTAAGTGGCCCGCAATGATATGGGTGACACCATCACGACTTTCAACGGTACCTTTTACGACCAGTAGTTGGCCGGTCATCAAAGCCTGACGACAGCGCTCTTGAACACTCGTCCACACCACGACATTGTGATTGCCTGTCTCATCCTCGAGTGTCAGAAATACAACACCGGATGCCGTACCCGGCCGTTGACGGCAAGTGACCAGCCCCGCTATGCGTACAAATCGGTGATTACCTAATTGTGCAATGTCTGCAGCACGTTTACAGCGATTGAACGGCGCGGTGTTACGTAATAGCGACAAAGGATGTTCGCGTAGTGTTAGTCCTGTTGTTTGATAGTCGGCGAGTACGTTATCGGCGACTGTGGGCGGTTTGAGTATAACGCCGTCATTGACCTGTGATTGCTGGGCGACATAGCGCTCATTGAGCAGTGTGCTAGTTGGTTCAAGTCCCATCACTTGCCACTGAGTCTGGTGCCGATTACCACTTAAACTCGCGAGTGCATCAGCTGCTGCTAATGCTTCCATATCGTGGCGTTCAAGCTGCGCTCGGGCACGCAAATCTCTGATATTGCGAAATGGTGTTTGCCGGCGAGCGCTGACAATACGATGAATGGCTGTTTGGCTGAGGCCCTTTATGAGTCTTAATCCCAAACGGATAGGTGGTTGTCCATGAGCGGGCATAGCCAGCATTTGGTGATCGCTATCACTGTGATTAATATCCACAGGCAGGACCATGACCTTATGGCGACGTGCATCCTGGATAAGTTGTGAGGGGGTATAGAAGCCCATGGGCTGGCTGTTGAGTAAGCCGGTATAAAACGCGGCGGGGTGATGACACTTGAGCCAAGCAGAGACGTACGCGAGTAACGCAAAGCTAGCGGAGTGCGATTCTGGAAAGCCATAGCCACCAAAACCTTTAATTTGATCGAATAGCCGGTCTGCAAAATCCTGACTGTAGCCGCGTTTTAGCATGCCCTCTTTAAGCTTTTGCTCAAAACTGAGCAATTTGCTGTCGCGTCCCCAGTTGGTAATTGCGCGCCGTAGTGCGTCGGCCTCGCCGCCGGTAAAACCGGCAGCCACCATTGCTAGTCGGATAACCTGCTCTTGAAAAATCGGCACACCCAACGTGCGTTCAAGTACTGCTTTGATAGCGTCGTTGGGATAGCTAATAGCTTCTAAGCCATGCTTTCTGCGTAAGTAGGGGTGCACCATTTCCCCTTGTATAGGGCCTGGACGAACAATGGCAATTTCAATTACCAAGTCATAGAAGCAGGCTGGCTTAAGTCTGGGGAGCATGGACATTTGAGCGCGTGATTCAATCTGAAAAACACCCATCGAGTCGGCTTTTTGCAGCATTCGATAGGTTGCTTGATCGTCTCTTGGAATGGTTTGCAATGAGCTAATGTTAGGATGATCTCGATGAACGAGGGCTAATGATTTACGAATGGCCGATAGCATGCCAAGCGCTAGAATATCGACCTTTAACAATCCCAACGCCTCAATATCTTCTTTATCCCACTGGATAACCGTGCGCTCAGGCATGCTGGCGTTTTCTAACGGTACAAGGTTTGACAATGGCCCGCGGCTAATTACAAAGCCACCAACGTGTTGCGATAAGTGCCTTGGAAACCCCAGAACTTCTTGTACCAAACGCAAGAATAGCTCGGCTTGTCGACCACTATGACCGATTCCTTGCTGTTCGAAGCGCTGCTTTAGCTCACGTTCGCGATTCCACCAGGCAAGCGATTTGGCGAGATCTTCAATAAAGACAGCGTCTAATCCCAGTGCCTTGCCAATATCGCGAACAGCACTACGCGAGCGATACGTCACCACCGTTGCCGCGAGGGCTGCCCGGCGTCGTGTGTATTTGTTGTAGATGTATTGAATGACTTCTTCACGCCGTTCGTGCTCAAAGTCGACATCAATATCGGGTGGTTCGTTGCGTTCGCGTGAGATAAACCGCTCGAATAGTAGCGATACTTCCTCTGGATTAACCTCGGTGATATGTAGGCAATAACAGACCACTGAGTTGGCTGCAGAGCCTCGGCCTTGGCACAAAATGCCTTGATCGCGTGCAAAGCGAACAAGGTCGTATACGGTTAAAAAATAGTACTCATAGTTCAGCTCGGTAATGAGGTCGAGCTCGGTATGGATGCGCTGATTAATCGTATCGGGAATACCTTGTGGCCAGCGTTTCGCTGCACCAGAGGCCACCTCCTGACGCAGATAACTATTGGCATCAAACCCACTGGGTACCACTTCTTCGGGATATTCGTAACGCAATTCTTCCAGACTGAATGTGCACTGCTGGGCAATACGTAGTGATTCGCTGATCAGTGTTGGTGGGTAAAGCGGCAGTAACTTATCTAAACTGCGTAAATGTTGTTGGCTGTTAACCAATTTTCGCTGGCCTAGGCGCTGTACCGTTGTATGTAAGCGAAGTGCGGTTAATACATCATGCAGGGCCTTACGTGAGGCGCAGTGCATTTGTACATCACCACAGGCGACCATGGGTAGGTTGAGCTCTTGGGCCAGTTGCCAGCGTTGTCGAAAACGGCGTACTTCATCGTTACCCAGTAAATGGCTGGCCCCTATCCATAAGCGGTTTTTACACAAGCGGGCAAGTTGGATGCCATAGGCGTATTGATGGTCATCATCGGTAGGTAGCCAAATAAGTAGGCAGCGTTTTAAGTGGAAGATGATGTCGCGTAAATGAGTGGTGTAATCCCCTTTGTTGGTACGTCGCCGAGACCGACTGATCAGGCCAGATAGCTCTCCATACGCTATTCGATTGGGCGCTAAGGCGATGATGCGAAGGCCTTCTGTGACGGTGAATTCGCTACCTATGATGAGGTGTATACCGCACTCTTTGGCGGCAACATGCGCTTTGACAACGCCCGCCAATGAGCATTCATCGGTGATAGCCAAAGCGGAGTAACCGCACTGGGCTGCGCGCATCACAAGCTCTTGTGGGTGTGATGCACCACGTAAAAAACTGTAATTGCTTAGGCAATGAAGCTCAGCGTAGGGCACGACCATCTCTATTATACTGTATATTTATACAGTATAATCAATTCCGGCTGTCACCGGCTACGCCCGATAATTGTGAGCTCGATAATTTTGAATAGAGACTAGGTCGTTAGCAGACTTTGTTGGGCGTTGGGGTCGATAGCCTGTGCAATGTGGTGATCATGCTCCCGCCACCACTGTATAAAATCGCTATTATTGAGCGGATGAGTGAGGTGGTATCCCTGAATTAAATCGCAGCCCATCTGCCGCAGTAGCTGCAGACTTGTATGGTTTTCTACCCCTTCAGCAACAACTGTCATACCTAGATTATGGCCAAGATTAATCGTTGCTCGAACGATCTTGTAGTCAGAGGGATTGGCGTCGAGTTCAACGATAAAGCTCTTATCGATTTTGAGTTCATCGACGGGCAGTCGTTTTAATTGGCTAAGGGACGAAAATCCTGTGCCAAAATCATCAATTGCCAAACGGAACCCTGCTTGGGCTAACGCGCCAAGATGTGTGATCGCCTGATCAATACTGTCCATCGTTGCACTTTCGGTAATTTCAAGCAGAAATTGCTCAGGCTTTGCCCCTTGGGCTTTAATTATGTGTAACGTTTTATCTACGAAATTCTCGCGTTTGAAGTCTCGCCCAGAAATATTGATACCCATGATGATGGGCATACTTTGTTGTTGCCACTGGCTGACAATACGCGCCGCTTCCTTCATCACCCAATCACTCAAGGCGTAGATATCACCTGAGCGCTCAGCGAGCGGAATAAATTCCTCCGGAGAAACCCTGCCTAGTTCCTTATCATCCCAGCGCAACAGCGCCTCTACCTGTGTGACTCGATTGCGGTGTAAGTCAAGTTTGGGTTGAAAGCAAAGGCTGAGGCCATTTGTCACGATGGCTTGTTGAAGGCGCTGCGTGACGCGTTGCTGTCGCAAAAGCTTTGCGTCCTGCTGGTGTTCATAGAAGCACATGCCTTGCAAGCCGGTACTTGCATTGCTCAATGCCACTGAGGCGCGGCGAAGAAGATCTTCTGGGTCGGAGCCATGCTCCGGTTGTAATGCGGCGCCTATTCGCAGTTCAAGGTTAATGTCTATGCCCTGACAAATAATGGGTTCGGCCAACGTATTTAAAATATGCTCAATGCTTTGTTTGGCCCGGGTTTTATCGGCATGGGGGCAATAGACAACAAATTGATCCCGAGCAATACGTGCGAGTAGATCCGATTCTGCTAGTGCTGAATTGAAAAGCGCTGCACAGTGCTGCAGAAATGTGTCAGCCCAGTCTAGGCCATAGGTGTCAGTGAGTGCCTGAAATCCATTAAGCTGAAGAACCAGATAAGCCCCTGTGGTTGCCTCCTCTGTGGTTATGAGAGTGTATAAATGAGTGCGATTGGGGAGGCCTGTTAGCCCATCGTGCTGTGCTTGGTTGAGAATTTGTTGTTCGCGATCTTTTACGGCGTTGCCCATGTTATTCATGCTAAGGGCTAAAAAATTGAACTCGTTACTGCTGTGCAGTTGTAGATTATTACTGTAATCACCGCTGCTAATGGCCTTGGCCATAGTAACTAACTGCTCAATCGGTTGAGTGACGCGCTGCGCTAGCACCCAACTGGTCACTCCGGTAAACAGCAGGGAGATAATGCCAATGATCCAAAGACCCTGTTGCCAGGGTCGCCATTCGGCGAGTGCAGCCGCCATGGGGCTGGTGAGAACCACGCCGATTGCGCCTGTGTCAGGTTCGCCTACGCTAAAATGCCTGTTGAGCATATCGCCCTGACCAAGGTGGTCCATAACTCGCGCGGTTGCTGTAGCCTGATCTTCGCTGCTCAAGAGGAAGCCATCGAGCATATCCAGTGATGTAACAAACTGAGTGGCATTGCTGGATGGAGAGTAAAACAGTGTGATTTCGGCCAATGTCTGCTTGCTGAGTTGCTCGATAAAGTCTTCATCCACTGGCTCTGCTAGTAAGAGCCACGGCGACGCTACCATTAAATCTGCCGTGAGCTTAGTGACAGCGATTTGGTACAGCTTGTCATCACGGTAGAAAAACTGAGGTGTTGACACTTGAGAACGTGACCGTAATGTCAACGCATCAATGGTTGCTGCGCTTGCAAACTCATAGCGTTGGTTGGGCCATGCAATCAAAACACGATTTGCCGGTGTCAACATTAGACTGTCGCTGCTCGATGTCGCTTCGGTGCCTAGCAGGTCATCCTTGGCACTGAGCGTTGACGCCATATGTACAGCGCGCTCAGTAAGTTGATTCTGGCGATCGACAAAACGCTGAATAAGCACTTGCTGGGCAACATCCAAACCGCGTTGAGCGTTACTGATCACAGTATCGTCAGCCGTTTTCGCCGACAGCCAAATCGCACCACTGAGTACCACAGTGGTTACCAGTGAAAACGCTATGATTAGTTGGTAGCGAAAACTCAATGCAATGCACTCACCCTGTAGCGCCAAAAAAATCGTTAGTACATCCGTATGGTCGTATCAATGAGATACGCCGCGGCATTGTGGCATTTATGTTGGCTGCTGCAAATGCGATAGTGTTGTGAGCGAGAACAAAGCGGAGGTCTCCCATGAAACAATGCAAACAGGACAGGTGGTCATATTGGGTAGTGAGTAGGTTTGCTAAGCGTTGGCGCTCATTGGGCGCTGGGTTATGTGCGTTGTTGCCTGCGTTGCTGCTTGTGGGCTGTACCGGCATGCCGGATGGGGTGAAGCCTGTTGGCAATTTTGATGCTGAGCGTTATCTAGGGAAATGGCATGAGATAGCACGTCTCGACCATGGTTTTGAGCGCGACCTTATAGATGTTACTGCAGAGTACAGCCGTCGCGACGATGGAGGGATTCGTGTACTTAATAGCGGCACGGACCGTTTTTCTGGGGAGCGAAAACAAGCCGAAGGCAAGGCTTATTTCATGGGTGATAGCGATGTAGGTCATCTCAAAGTGTCTTTTTTTGGACCGTTCTACGGCAGTTATATCGTCTTTGAGTTAGGTGACAATTACGACTATGCGTTTGTATCAGGCTTCAATACCAGTTATCTATGGCTTTTGGCGCGAGAACCTTCGGTGAGTGAAGTGGTTAAACAACGCTTTATTGAGCGAGCTACTGCCTTGGGTTTCGACACAGGCGAGCTTATATGGCTAACGGATTAGGGTGCTTCTGAGTTAGATGTATGTAGCGCTGCATCGGTTAGCGAATAACAGCGCTATTTTGAACAAACACCAAAGGCGGGCTGTTCGCTTGACTAATGTCTATTACGTGTCACTGATACCGGTATTAACCAGATCCCACTGGTCTTTTCCGTTGCGACGTTGGTAACGGTACTGGACCGCGGTACCCGTGGGTAAACTCTCCAGCTGGTCCTCAGGTTTAGCCTTAAATTCAACACGAGCACGGCTATTGCCACGGGTCAGCCGACAGGGGGCCTTCTCGCCACGCTTGACATCATTGAACTTGACTCTGATATCTCCCGAGCTGCCACTGCTGTGCACTTGACCCGTCAATATGCAGTCTTGGGTGACCTCTGCAAAAGCAGCATTACCCAATAAGTTGCCCAATAAAAGGGCGCTTGCGATGAGTACAGTTTTTACTAGATTCATTGTTTTTCTCCTGGCGCTTCACAGCGCATTGATCGCTTCACAGCGTAAGTGAGCTCCATTGAGCTCCCAAGCCAATACCTTAGCGTGGCTGGCACAGCCGATCCAGCAGTGAAACATTATTGTCATAATGCTGTCATAAATCCTAGGGTAGCTCAAATAGCAATGTAACAGAGGTGTTAACAGTCACTCTTCGGTAGGCCGTCTTGCAGCCTGTACTAGCACGCCAAGCTTAGGGCAGCATACCTTGCACGAACCAGAGCTGGGTATGTCTGTCTTGATAAAGCCATAGCGGCTGTCCGCTCGCTTGGCGTGCTATGTAATAGTCGCGGCTGACCGGCTTATCCCACCAATTATCTTCAATGCGCTCGGGGCCATAGATAATATTTAAGGGACCATTCCAGTGCAGTTCACCTTGTTCCTGACGTATAAGCTGAGCCTCGTGCATAAGCCAAAATGGCCGTTGTGCTTGGTTACAGGGGGGGGCGCATACATGAGGTGCGGTCAGGCAAGCAGCTAAACTGTGTTCTGGCAAGTGTGCATCCCGCAGTTCCAATTGTGTGACAGCGCGCAAACCTAAACGGCTGCGCAGTCGGTCGAGTAAATCGTGTAGTGGCTCATTGCTGCGCCGTTGAGCGAATAAATCATTAGCCAAGGCGGGTTGCTCGGTGAGTGAATCTACCCACAGACTAAGGCCCTCTACGCCTTCGGGAATTGTTAATCGCTCGAGACGTAGCATAGATAGCGATAGCCATTTCTCGGCATTATCACGCGCTTCTTGGCTTCTAACCATGAACGATTGCACCTGCCCACGCATGCGTAATAACCGCCACTCAAGTGTGTCGGTATAGCGCTGGGTATGGCGCAGATAATCACTAAAACCACGCAATAACTGCGTCATCGCCGGTTTGAGTTCAGCGCTATGTTTAATGTCAAAACCAAACCAAAGGGTATCTAGAAATTGAAGTGGTGGTTGATAGTCTTGGCGGGCATCATCATGTTGCTGTGTCAATGCAGATAGCCAATCTAAAAATGGTTTGCCACAGCGCTTGCCAATGGCCGATGGTGGCATGGCCAAAATTTCACCCAAAGTGCGGACTCCGGCTTTACTTAAATTATTGATTGCGCGCTTAAAGCTGGGATCCCAGTCGGTACCGATTAACAGTGGTGATAGTTCGGCGAGACGCTCCTTCAGTGGCACGTTAATAGTGATTGCGTTAGTCGTACTGGCATGGCTGAGCAGCCACGCAGCATGGCGATTGCTAGCGAGTCCGAACATACCACTATAGCCTCGGCACTTGAGACCCAGCTGAATCCGTTGCATCAGAGAGTCCAGACCTCTGTGTAGTTTTAAACATCCAGCAATTTCCAGCTGCAGACAATCGGTCCGCCAGATTTCTAGCGTTGGCGTAAAACTGTAGGCCCAACTTTGTAGCTGCGCGAGGGTGCGCTGCTCGGTTTCGATGTCGCGCTCAAAGAAGCGGGCTGCAGTATTGCCCAGTAATGCAGAAGCGGTTTGTGTACTTTGGCCAATCTCAATACCGGCGTTAGCTGCATAGCTATTACGCGCCACAACACGCTGATGCTCAATAACGACAACGGCTTGCTCATCATCGAGCGTACAAGCCAGTTCGCGCGTCTCGCCTGGGTTGGTTAGGCTTTCGAGGGCGAGAAAGGGAAGACGAATACAAAGCCAAAGCGACATAGTGGTAGCCAAAAATACTGTGTATATATACAGTATTTTCTTGTGGGCTATTCTGCAAGTCTGGCGTGTTATAGAACGTGTTATAGAAATAGTGCGCGCAATCGATTAGCACGGTGTGGGCAAAGGTGTGCTCGGTCATCGGATTTGATGATGTTTGAGTATTAGTAATTGCTAAAACAGCAATTTAGGTATCTTGGTTTGGGGCAAAGGAGAGGGAGCGTTTAGCGTGGTTATACCGGGTTGTGAACAAAAATTCAGTCAGAGCGTGTGGTCAGAGCGTTCTTATATCGGAAGAGCTTTGGCAACCATAAGTATGGCGGTGTTGTTAGCCTTGCTATTGCTTACGGGTTGCTCAAAATCTACGCCCGATAAAACAGCTACGGCTGCCGATGCTGGTGGGCAGATGGCAGCTATTAGTACTGAGCAACAGCGGTTGGAGACATTTTTCCAGGCGAGCTTTGACGAAGACTTGGCGCGGGCGCCGTTTTCGGCCAGCTATCTGGGGGTCAAGGACAATCACGATAAGTGGAACTCTGTATCCGAAGCATTTAAATCCGAGACTCGACAACTTGCTGAGACACGTTTGTCTCTCTCGCAGACCTTCGATCGCGAGGCCTTGAGTCCAGAGCGTCAATTGTCGTTAGATTTATATCAGCGGGGCATAGAGCGCCAATTAATGATGGATGATTACCGGCATGAGCAGTACGTTATTCACCAGTTCCGAGGGCCCCATACCAGTGTACCCAGTGGTCTAATTAATGTTCACCAAATTACCGATGTTGCGGATGCAGAGGCCTACATTGGCCGCATCAACAATGTCGCGGTTTATTTTGATGAAGTTATAGAGCAACTCAATATTCGAGCTGAACAGGGCCTGTTTTTAGTGGATTGGATGTACCCCCAAATTATCCAGTCGGCGAGTAATGTGATTAGCGGTGCACCCTTCGATGACTCCGGTAAAGATTCCGCCATTTGGGCAGATTTCCAAGAAAAAGTAACTGCACTCAAGATTGAATCGGCACAAAAGCAACAATTAATAGCCGCTGCCCGAACAGGGCTTGTCGAAAATTTACAGCCGGCCTATCAGCGGCTTATTGCAACCATTGAAACGCAGAGCGCTGGTGCGCATGCCGATGATGGTGTGTGGCGATTTGAAGATGGCGATGCGTACTATCAAACACTACTCAATTGGTACACCACAACTGACTTAAGTGCTGAGCAAATTCACCAATTGGGTTTGGATAACGTTGCTCGCATTCAAGACGAGATGCGTGCTGTCATGACCCAGGTAGGTTTTGAAGGTGATTTACCGACTTTTTTTGAATCGATGCGCAGTAGCGAAACACTGCGGTATGCCAACACGGACGAAGGCCGTGAGCAATATCTCACTGATGCTCGTGCAGCTATTGATGCCATGCGTGCCAAGTTGCCAGCGTATTTTGGACTATTGCCACAGGCTGAACTCAAGGTGAAGCGTGTTGAAGCCTTTAGAGAGCGTAGCGCGGGTAAAGCGTTTTATCAGAGCCCTCCTCCGGATGGTTCGCGACCCGGTATTTACTACGCTAATCTCTACGATATGGGCGCTATGCCAAAAACCGATTTGGAAGCCTTAGCTTTTCACGAAGGTGTTCCGGGTCATCACTTACAGTTATCCATTGCTGCCGAGCTTGAGGGCGTTCCCGAGTTTCAACGCTATTTACGTTTTACTGCTTTTTCGGAGGGCTGGGGCCTCTACTCGGAGTATTTGTCAAAGGAAATGGGCTTTTACCAAGATCCCTATTCAGAGTTTGGTCGACTGGCTATGGAGTTATGGCGTGCTGCGCGCCTTGTTGTTGACACGGGTTTGCATGCTAAACGCTGGACTCGTGAACAAGCCATTACTTACCTTATAGACAATACACCCAATGCCGAGTGGGATTGCACCAAGGCTATTGAGCGTTACATTGCCATGCCCGGACAAGCGACAGCTTATATGGTTGGCAAGATTCGTATTCTTGAGTTGCGTGAAAAGGCACGTGAGGCTCTGGGTGACAAGTTCGACATTCGCGAGTTTCACGATACCGTTCTTGGCAGTGGTCCCGTGCCGTTGGATGTGTTGGCTCTTAAGGTGGATGCGATGATTACAAGGCACTCGTCTTACAGCTCATCTTAAAGCTCGTCTCTCAGGGCTCGCCTCTTAAGATTCATCGCTTACAGTTTGTCGTAACGCGCATGTTGTCGTAACGCGCATGTTAAGAGAGGCTTTAATACTCAAGCTCTAACATATAAGCCATGCTGCCCGGAGTCATTTTTTGCTCCGGGCAATACCTGAAAAGGCTTGGACTCAGATCTTTATGCGTCACAGCATCTAGAGATTACCTTCCAGTACATACTGGATAATGCCCTTGATAATGAATCCAAGCATGCCCATCGCAAGAGCAATATATAGAACGAGCGTGCCGTATTTGCCGGCGTCATGCTTTCGGGCAAGATCCCAAACGATAAACACCATAAACGCCATGAGGGCGCCAACGCCAATTGTGACGCCCCAGTCGGTCATCCACTCATCGAAAGGCATATCAGCTAATGTGCAGGTCTGTAACCATTGAGACCTTGGCGGTCATGGAGTTGGTAATTAGGCAGCTTTCTTCAGACTTTTGCAGCAAGCGCATTAGCTTTTCGCTGTCTACACTGTCGGGTGCAGTGACGCTGACCTTGAGTTCAATAGCGGTGAACTGTGTTTTGCGATCAACTCTATCTAACGTACCGGTAGCTTCACAGCTAATGTTGAGCCAATCAACGTGCGATGCGCGTGAAATAGCCCGAAAACCTAAAACAAAGCAGTCGGCGACAGCGGCCATAATAAGCGTTTCGGGACTCCAGTGGTCTCCTGGTCCGCCAAATTCAGCTGGGGCGTCGGTACTTAGATTATGAAGCCCCGTACTGGCAATAGTGACGGCAGATGTTTGGCCATCGCTTTGAGCGGTTACAGTGTAATGGTGAGGTAATTCTTGCATGCTCGCGCCTCTAAAAGTGGTATCCATAAAGACGCTTATTCTAGCTCGCTTACCTTCCTTTGCCCAGAGCTGACCTGCAAAATGACAGTATGTGCGCGGCTTTCAAGTGCCCAGTTCCTCTATTAGGCAACCGGTGACATAAAGCGCCTTGTACTTGTTTGCCGATGCTGTAAAGGGAGCTCCCAGAGCTGAGGTTGCTCAGGAATATCATCAGAGCTATTGAGTTCAATCTGAGTTACTTGCTGCCCACCCCGTTGCTTGAGAATATCAACCTGCCGATAACCACTAATAACTAAACGAAGGCTGGCGGGTGTATGCTGTCCTATGGTGTCAGTCGATCTGAATAATATTGCCAGTGTGTCGTTCTCTGCGGCAGCGAGTTGCAGTTTGCGTAGTTCGGCATAGCGGTATTCGCTAGCGCCAAGCCAACTAAATACAATGCTGCATGTTGTACTACGCACTGCTTGTTCGGTGGCCCACAATAAGTCTTCGCGGCTTTTGGGGTGAACCATGAGTATTTGACGAGTATCAATGCCTCGAGCGGCTAAGAGTGGGGCGTAGGGAGTTTGTGGCGCACCGATAAAGGCTTGCCAGCGACCCTGCTCGCTAAGTTTTTCCATGGTGGGCAAAAATAGCCCCATAGACCCCATGCCGCTACCGTCGCTTAAAATTTCGATGCTACCGCGTTGGGGCCAGCCTCCCAATGTGAGTACATTATCAAGCTGCGTAAAACCCGTGGGCAGGGCGTCAACGCCATGCCAGTCGCTGTTGGCGGGATTACTCAGTGACATAATGTTACCTGGGGCTTCCATGCCGCGCCAAGTGTCCGGGCGGCGTATGATGTGCTCAAGAGGATCGTTCATGCTGTGCTCCGGTGTCGTAAAATAGACCAATAGGGATAGCGATATTTGCGGATTGAAGGGTGTTAAGTGGGGCCTGTCAGTCGCTAAAATCACTACCCATAAAATACTGTATAAATAAACAGTATTCTGAATCACCCACGAAAGCAAGAGGTGTTGTTTTGGAGAGTCGTGAAAAGCGACAGGTGCGACGCTCCGCGCTCGCTGAACCCGCATTCAAGCGCTATTACCCCGCGAGTTGGTTTTCGAGCCTTGGTTCCTGGATGTTGCGCTTCATGGTGGGCTGGTCGGCATGGGATTTAACTCAGTCAGCCACCTGGGTGGGTGTGGTTGCAGCCCTTATGCTGGCACCCGCGTTTGTCTTATCCCCGTTATTTGGCCTTTTCTCGGACCGCATCAATCCACGCTACGGTCTGTTGGTCTCTATGTTTGTGCATGCACTAATTGCTTTGGTTGGTGCGTTTGCAGTGTTCACAGCGTTTTACAACATCCATGTTTTGTTGGCGCTGGCGTTAGCTATGGGCGTAGTGACATCGGGGCACAGTCCTATGCGTCTGGCTTTGGTCCCGCTGTTGGTGCATCGCGAGGCCTTGCCCAGTGCGGTGGGCTTGTCTGCCATGACGTTTAATATTGCGCGTATTCTGGGTCCGGCTTTGGGCGCCTGGTTATTGCAAACCTTTGGTGCAGGTTGGACATTTGCCGCCGCGGTAATGATGTTTGTGGCTTCTGGTGCGGTTCTGCTGAGTTTGCGTGGTGTTGGTCAGCGAGCGCCAAAGCCACGCGAGCCTCTTGCGCAACAATTTATCGCGGGCTTGCGCTATCTCCAGCATAACAAGGGTATTCAACTTATTTTTGCACTTACCCTGGTCAATGGTCTGATGGGGCGCACCTTTATTGAGTTGCTACCGGCTGTATCTGGTGCTTTGCTGGGCGGAGGCGCCGACCAATTAGCTATTTTGACCGCCAGTGCTGGGGCGGGCTCTATCGTGGGCGGGCTAGTGGTCAGTCGACAAAGTGCCGATTTGGGCCGACTTCTCCAGATGGCTGCTGTAGGTATTGGTGTGGCATGTTTAATGACGCTGGGAATACGGTGGGTCCACGGCTTAGTACCTTTAAGTGGATTCGTTATTTTATTGAGCTTGTTCACCACAATGGCGGGTACCGGTTGCCAAACGCTGACGCAGTTATCGCTGGCCAACGAATTCCAAGGGCGAGTTATTAGCTTATGGACATTACTTGCTATGGGTTCGCCGGCGATAGGTTCGGCATTCTATGGCGCGTTGTCCGACGTTCTGGGGTTCGTTCCAGTATTCGCCGTTGCTGCCAGTGCGGCATTATTTGCGGTGGTTATTATTTATGCGCGTCGTAGGTGGTTACTAGCTTGATGTCCTAGCGCGAGTAATGCCAATAACCGTTCTAGCAATAACCAGGGATCATCTTTTGCATAGCCTTTGGTCGCTGCATCTACTCGGTACACAAGTTCCTGTAATACGCACACAGTATCGGCGTTATGGCGACTCATTGCACCTTGTACCAACGCGCTCCGGCTACGCCAAACCCCGCGCTGCTGCATCGCTTGTGACAAGCCAAGCCCCGAGCTGAGATCGTCGGTGAGTAGCGCTAGCAATTTGACGTCGCGGGCTAGGGCCCAGAGAACAACCGGGGCCGCCGCTGCCTCCGCCTGCAGGCCGCGCAGTGTTCTGATGGCGCCACGGGTGTCGCCAGATAACGCCGTATCGGCAAGCCCAAAGCTGTTGTAGCGGGCATTGTCGGCAACACTCGCTATGACTGTATCAACCGTTACTTTGCCTCCGTCGGCTAGCAGCTTGAGCTTTTCGACCTCTTGTACAGCAGCGAGCAGATTTCCCTCTACCCGTTCGGCGAGTAGCGACAGGGCTTCTCGGTCAATCTCTAGACCTGCTGCCTGAAAACGTTGGCCCAGCCAGCGCGGCATTTCTTGGGTTTTTATCGGCCAAAGAGTGATGATTGCACCGGCTTTGTCCAGTTCGGTGTACCATTTAGCCCGCTGTGACTGTTTGTCTATTTTTCCTGCTACGAGGAGCAGTATGTCGTCTCCCTCTATGGCCAAATACTCTTGCAGGGCTTTGCTACCCTCGGCGCCCGGCTTGCCCGAAGGTAGCCGTACTTCAATGAGCTTTTTGTCCGCAAATAACGACAGTGCGCCAGCGCTTTGCAGTAGTTGTTGCCACTCGCCACCCTGGCTTGAGATTTCTATGACTTCGCGTTCGGTGCAGCCCGCCTCACGAGCGGCAATGCGGATGGCATCGGCACATTCCTGCACCAACAGCGTTTCTTCACCCGTCACAAGATAGCAGCGAGCCAGTGACCGCTTGAGGGATTGTGAGAGCTGTTCGGCTCGTATTTGCATCAGTTGCCGAGACTGTATTCAAGACGTCGAGTTATCTGCGCAGCTAATTCGGCACGCATCTCAGTACGCAATACATCCAATTCTTCGGCTTTACCCACCACATTACGGGGGTCGTTATAAAATTGCCGAGTAACACTCACCAAGGTGGGTTCCAAGAGCGTACGGTTACCACGTGTTACGCTAATACGTGAGCGCATGGTTAATTCGACCTCGGCCGAGCGTGCCTGCGCAGTGAGCGATAAATTGCGTTGTTCAAACTGTTCTTCGCCCAGTTTCAGTAACAGTGGTTCGCTGTCACCCTCATCAAGTCGTACACCGGCGTTGGTGAGTTGCTGAGCCAAGGCGGCGCTCAATAGGCTGCGCGGTTGGCTGCTGGCTAGCCATACTACTTGACCGTTGAGCGAGTCGTTCGCGCCGGCTACATTGCTAGCGCCCACCTGAGAGCCCTTAAGTTGAAAACCGCACCCCGATAATATCAGGGGTAGTAGGCACAATAATGTTACGAAGCGGCGGTATTTCATCGTTAATTTGCCACCACGTTGACTAACTTGCCGGGTACAACAATCACTTTACGAACCGTAAGACCGTCAATAAAGCGTTGCACATTTTCATGTGCCATAGCGGTGCTCTCTACAGTGGCTTTGTCGGCGTCAGCGGCAACCGCTATTTTGGCGCGTACTTTGCCGTTCACCTGAACTACTATCTCTAGCTCATCCCGGACGAGTGCGGTTTCGTCCACCGCCGGCCACGCAGCCTCATGGATGGGGGTCTGGGTTAGGGTATGCCATAGCTCACCACATATATGGGGCACGATGGGGTTGAGCATCAGTAGCGCTGCCTGCAACGCCTCGTCAATCACCGCGCCGGCATGGTCGATTGTGCTATCAAGACGGCTTATGTCGTTGCACAGCTCCATAACAGCCGCAATGGCTGTATTGAAGGTTTGGCGGCGGCCATAGTCATCGGCCACTTTTGCAATGGTTTCGTGGGTTTTACGGCGCAAATCTTTTTGCTCTTTGGTGAGAGCGTCGATCTGAAGCGCTTTTACACTGGTGTTAGATGTGTGCTCGTGTACCAGTCGCCACAGTCGCTTTAAAAAGCGATTGGCGCCTTCAACACCCGAGTCAGACCATTCCAGTGACTGATCAGGTGGTGCAGCAAACATACTAAATAAACGCACCGTGTCGGCACCGTACCGATCGATGAGCGCCTGAGGATCTACCGTATTGCCTTTGGACTTGGACATTTTGGCGCCGTCTTTAAGCACCATGCCTTGCGTCAGTAGTCGCTTGAAGGGCTCGTCACTCGTTACAAGGCCTTCATCGCGCATGAGCTTGTGGAAAAAGCGTGCGTACAGCAGATGTAAAATAGCGTGTTCAATACCGCCGACATATTGATCTACTTCCAGCCAGTAGTTCGCCTCGTCGTCGAGCATGGCGTTTTTGTTGGTGGCACTGGCATACCGAGCATAATACCAAGACGACTCCATAAACGTGTCGAATGTATCGGTCTCACGCGTTGCGCCATCGCCGCAACTGGGGCAGCTCACCTCGTAAAACGAGGGCATTTTTTTGATCGGTGAGCCCACGCCCTCAAAGGCTACCTCAGTAGGAAGCACTACCGGTAAATTTGTTTCGGGTACCGGAACAGCGCCACAACTGTCGCAATTAATCACCGGTATGGGTGAGCCCCAGTAGCGTTGGCGGGATACGCCCCAGTCGCGTAGACGGAAGTTAACCGTTTTTTCACCCAGACCGCGCGCGTGTAGCTTGGTCACGATAGCATCGAAAGCGGCCGCAAAATCGAGTCCGTCGAACTCGCCCGAATTCATCAAAATACCTTTTTCGGCATAGGCACACGCGTCGAGATTTGCGGGTGCTTCCTCTGTACCGGCCACTACCTGCACAATCGGCAGGTTGTATTTGGTAGCAAACTCCCAATCACGCTGGTCATGACCGGGTACCGACATGACGGCTCCTGACCCGTAGCTCATCAGCACGAAGTTGGCCACCCATACGGGAAGGGGTTCGCCAGTTAATGGGTGTTGCACCGATAAACCGGTGGCCATACCACGCTTCTCCATGGTGGCCATGTCGGCTTCGGCAACTTTCATGTGTCCGAGATCTTTGATAAAGGCGGCCAGTTCGGGGTTACTGGCTGCGGCTTGTTCCGCCAGCGGGTGCTGGGGTGCTACCGCTAGATAGGTGGCGCCCATGAGCGTGTCGGGACGGGTGGTATACACCTCCAGTGGTTCGCCGCTCTCCCGCTCAAAGCGAATAGTCGCCCCTTCAGACCGCCCAATCCAATTGCGTTGCATAGCAACAACTTGCTCGGGCCAATCCGTTAGCTTGTCTAGGTCGTCCAGCAACTCCTGCGCATAGGCGGTGATTTTAATAAACCATTGATTAATAGCGCGCCGTTCAACGGGGTTGTCACAACGCCAGCATTTACCATCCACCACCTGCTCGTTGGCAAGCACTGTTTGGTCGGTCTCACACCAATTCACGTCGGCCTCTTTTTTGTAGGCCAACCCCTTTTTCATAAGGCGTGTGAAGAACCATTGTTCCCAACGATAGTATTCGGGGGTGCAGGTCGTGACCTCGCGGCTCCAGTCGTAGGCGAAACCCAAACGCGCTAGTTGTCGACGCATCTCGGCAATGTTACTAAGCGTCCAGTCAGCCGGCGGGACGTTGTTGGCAATCGCCGCGTTTTCAGCGGGCAGTCCGAAGGCATCCCAGCCCATGGGTTGCAGCACATTTTTACCCTGCATGCGCTGGAAGCGGGCAATGACGTCGGCAATGGTGTAGTTGCGGACATGTCCCATATGCAGTTTGCCACTGGGATAGGGAAACATGGCAAGGCAGTAAAATTTCTCGCGGCTGTCATCGCGAACGGCTTGGTACACGCCGTCAGCCGCCCACTGTGACTGGGCGGCCAATTCGATTTGCTCGGGATTATATTCCTGGTTCATAACGCTCTGTCTGGGAAGAAAGGTTGGGATGGCCCGCAATGAAATAAGACCGCAAGTGTACCAGCAAAGGTACGCCCGTTACCTATCAAAAGACTTATTGGTTATGGTCAATTCTGATTGTCGACTGATCTAGCGAATCCGGCGTGGCAGTAATAACACGACTAAGCAGCCCACTAGAATCGGCCAATGACCAAATTGAGTGATGGGCGTGCGACCCGATCGAGGCTGCACGGTGCCTACGAGCGTGGTTTCAACAAATTGCTCAGATTGGGCGATAGCCTCGCCCCGGCGATTGATAATGGCGGAGATACCGTTGTTTGTGCCGCGTAGCAGCGGTAGTCCAGATTCGAGTGCCCGAAATCGGGCCATCTGCAAATGTTGGAGAGGGCCAATTGATGCGCCAAACCAACTGTCGTTGCTCACGGTCACCAGTAAGTTACTGACATCGCTGTGGCGACTCACAAAGTCTGGATAGACAATTTCATAGCAAATGAAGGGTGCTATGACGAGTTCTCCAGCTGTCAGTCTAGGTGTTTGCCGCGGACCGGGCGTAAAGCTTGACATGGGGAGGTCAAAAAACCCGATGATACCTCGCAGCCACCGCTCTAGCGGAACGTACTCGCCAAAGGGCACCAGTTTTTGTTTGTGGTGTTCACCACTACCGGCACCTAGCGCAATAATGCTGTTGTGCCGGCCAGTCTCAGCGTGTACCGGTATGCCGGTGATCAGGGTGGTGTCGCGCGCGAGGGCCAGCCTGTCAATCTCTTTGAGAAATGGAGCCACTTGATGTCGATAGGCTGGCAATGCTGACTCTGGCCAGAGGATGATATCTGACTGGCTGTATAAAGGCAGGGCGGCATTGTGGAACTGATCAAGGTGTTGTCCGAAAAGCCGACGATTCCATTTGTCGTCTAGGCTAATGTTAGGTTGGTAAAGGGCAACTTTTATTTCTCCCCCAAATGGCTGGGTCCAGTCTATCTGCCGAAGAAATGCGCCGCCGCCGGCGAGTATTGTCAGCGCACAGATATACGCCGCCACGCGGATGCGGGTCTTTGCTGGCGCACGCACGAGAGCGGTAACGGCAGCCCCAAAGCCAATCAACCAGAGCGATGCACCATATACGCCGACCACGGGCGTCCAGCCAGCCAGCGGTGTATCAATAGCTGCGTAGCCCGCATAGAGCCACGGAAAACCAGTGAAGAGCCAGCTACGCAACCATTCAAAGAGCACCCATAGCGCGGGAAAACTGACGCATATCGCCCAGGTACCACCATGCCGAAACCAGCGGCCATACACGTAAGCCTGAAGAGCGAAAAGCAGTGCTAATCCAGCGCAAAACAAAACGGTCATGATTAACGCGAGCGGTATTGCTGCACCACCGTGGACATGAATACTGACGTACACCCATGAGGCGCCGCTGCCAAATAGGCCCAGTCCGTAGCTCCAGCCGATGACTGCATCGCTCGTTGTGGTTTGTGTGTGCAGAAGTGCAACAAAGAGTGCTGCGCTCAAAGGCACAGCTATCCAGATATCAAAAGGGCTCAAGCCCAGTGTAAAGATTGCGCCTGCAACGGTCGGCGCTAGAAATCGTAACAGTGCCACGGCGGTGTTAGGAGCGCACGTTAATCGTCTGGTGCGAGCGGCGTTACGCGGACACTGATTAAACGTCGCTGATCAGCGTTGATAACTCTAAATTCAAAGCCGTCAAAACGAGTGGTCTCATTGCGACTCGGCACGTGTCCAAAGGCATTGACGACCAGGCCACCGATGGTGTCGTATTCCTCGTCACTCAGTTCGACATCGAAGTAATCGTTGAAGTCATCGATAGGTGTTTGAGCTTGCACAAAGTAATCGTTGTCAGTGACTTTGCGAATGTTACGACCCTCAGCGGTGTCGGTTTCGTCCTCGATTTCGCCAACAATTTCCTCAAGTACATCCTCAATGGTGACCAGTCCCGCCACGCCACCGTACTCGTCAATCACAATCGCCATATGATTGCGATTTTGCCGGAACTCTCTTAACAACACATTGAGGCGCTTGCTTTCCGGGACCACTACGGCTGGGCGCATGAGGGCGCGTAGATCAAAGCCGTTGTCTCGATGGGTAATCAGCGGCAACAGATCTTTGGCTAGCAAGATACCAATGACATTATCTAGGTTGTCGTCGATAACCGGGTAGCGTGAGTGGCCCGAGTCAATAATATGGGGCATGGCTTCGTGTAGCTCGATATCGGCTTTGATGACAACCATCTGTGCGCGGGGGATCATGATGTCACGCACCTGCATATCCGATACGGATAGCGCACCTTCCATGATGGTTTTTGCATCCTCGTCGATAATTTCATTTTCCGCGGCAAGGCTGAGTACGCCCTCGAGATCGGTGCGGCTCTGGGGGATACCTGAGAGGAAGTGGGTCAGTCGCTCGAGCCAGGATCGCTCATCGGTATCTGATTGGCGTAGGTCGTTCACGTGTATTCTGAGTCCGTCATCGAGGCAGGGGAGTGGTCATTGTGGTACGGATCGGGATAACCCATGCCCACGAGTAGGTATCTTTCTAGACTTTCCATGGTGTTGGCATCGCTTTCTTCTACGTGGTCAAACCCCAATAGATGAAGCGTACCGTGCACGGTCATATGCGCCCAATGAGAGATCACTGACTTATGCTGTTCTTTGGCCTCGCGCTCTACAACCGGTGCGCAAATAACAATGTCACCGAGCAAACCACTGCAAATTTCGGGTGGTAAGTCTGCCGGAAACGAGAGGACATTGGTGGGACCGCTCTTATGCCGATAGCGTTCATTGAGCGCGCTCATTTCGGCCTCATCGTTGATGCGGATGCTCACTTCGGGCTGGAGATTTGCTGCGCATTGGTCGGCTTGGCTCGCTAATGTCTCCGTGACCCAGCGACTGAAACTCTCATCATCGGGTGCGTCTAAGCCAGATTCCCTGTCGATATGTATTTCCGGAGTCATCCCTTGACGCTCGCAGCAGTTGCCGTTTTGGCTTCAAAGTCATCGTAGGCCGAGACAACACGTTGAACCAGGGGATGACGTACCACATCCTTGTTGGCAAACCAGGTAAAGGAAATGCCCTCAACCGCTTCTAGAACCTGTGTGGCATGCGTCAAACCCGATTGTTGACCTCGCGGTAGATCAATTTGCGTGGCATCGCCAGTGATCACGGCTGTGGAGCCAAAGCCAATTCGAGTGAGGAACATCTTCATTTGCTCGCGGGTGGTATTTTGCGCCTCGTCGAGAATGATAAATGCGTTGTTGAGTGTGCGTCCTCGCATGAAGGCGAGCGGCGCCACCTCGATAACATTACGCTCGATATATTTGTTTACTGTTTCAAAACCCAGCATCTCATAAAGTGCGTCATAGAGTGGCCGAAGATACGGATCAACCTTTTGACTCAGGTCGCCCGGCAAGAAACCGAGTTTTTCGCCGGCTTCTACGGCGGGGCGTACCAGTAATATACGTCTTACTTCTTCTTCCAGAAGCGCCTGAACGGCACAGGCAACGGCCAGGTAGGTTTTACCGGTACCGGCAGGACCAATACCAAAATTGATGTCATTGCAGCTGATTGCTTTTACATAACCCTGCTGGTTCTTGCCACGCGGCTTGACCGAGGTACGTTTCGTACGAATCAACATGCCAGGCTCAGATTCGGTTCCTGGATCAGCCCCTCGGGCGTTAAGCAGATACTCAAGATCAGCCTGTTGGAGATGTAGATGCACCGACTCTGGGCTCAGCCCCACGCCCCGCTTAACGTCGTTATACAAGGCACTGAGTAGTGCCGCCGTTGCGTTGGCCGCAGGTGGCGGGCCGTCAACGGTAAAGTGATTACTGCGATTGCGAATGCGAACGCCGAGGCGCTCTTCGATCTGGCGCAGATGACAGTCAAGCTGGCCACACAAGCCAGCAAGATGACGAGCATCGTTGGGTTCAAGCGTAAAGCTCAGTTGCGAAGCAAGACTCGCCTCCGAGGGGAGGTCGGTTGGCTGGGTTGAGGTTTCCAACGCCTGTTTGTTCACTCTTGTCATTGCTGGGAGAGAAAAGATACAGAGGTTTGTGTGTGAGTCAACTGCAGTGATGCCAGCAATCAGGCATCGAGCAATGTACCGCGTAGGGAATTTGGCAGAGCCTCGTCGATACGCACCCTGGCAAATTGACCTATCTGTGCATGATCCGTGCAATGGAAATTGACCACTCGGTTGTTCTCGGTTCGCCCTGCAAGTTTGCCGGGGTCTTTTTTGGAAACTCCAGTCACCAGAATCCGCTGCTCGCTGTCTACCATTGCCTCGCTAATAGCTCGTGCCTGCTGGGCAATACGCCCTTGCAAGACATGTAGCCGCTGTTTTTTGACGTCTTCGGGTGTGTTGTCCGGCAGATCTGACGCCGGCGTACCGGGACGGGCACTGTATATAAAGCTGAAGGAATTATCGAAACCAATATCTTCGATCAGTTGCATGGTCGCGGCAAAGTCGGCCTCGGTTTCGCCAGGGAAGCCGATAATAAAGTCAGAGGACATGGAAATATTGGGCCGAATGCGCCGCAAAGCGCGGACTTTTGCTTTGTATTCGAGGGCGGTATGTCCGCGTTTCATTGCCATGAGAATACGGTCAGAGCCACTTTGGACAGGTAGGTGGAGGTGATCTACGAGGGCGGGAATCTCTGCATAGCAATCGATGATGGCATCGCTAAATTCGACAGGGTGGGATGTCGTGTAGCGAATGCGCTCAATGCCGGGTACCAAATTGACGAGGTGCAATAGATCAGCAAAATCAACTATCTCGCCCAAGTGATTTTCGCCGCGGTATGCATTGACATTTTGCCCCAAGAGATTGACCTCCTTGACGCCCTTGCTCGCAAGGGTTGCGATTTCGGCAATAACGTCGTCAACCGGCCGAGATACTTCTTCGCCACGGGTGTAGGGGACCACACAAAACGTACAATACTTACTGCAGCCTTCCATGATAGACACAAAGGCGCTGGGACCGTCGACCTTTGCCTCAGGTAGTCGGTCAAATTTTTCGATCTCTGGAAAGCTGATATCCACGACGACGGGCTGGCCGTGGCGTCGGGTGTCAATCATTTCAGGCAGCCGGTGCAGGGTTTGAGGGCCGAAAATTACGTCTACATACGGTGCGCGCTTGCCGATTTCAGCCCCCTCTTGGCTGGCGACACAGCCGCCCACACCAATGATGAGGTTGGGGTTTTTCTCCTTAAGTGGCTTCCAGCGACCGAGTTGATGAAACACTTTCTCCTGTGCTTTTTCCCGGATAGAGCAGGTATTGAGAAGCAATACGTCGGCTTCATCGGGGTTGTCAGTCGCCACTAAGCCGTGGCTTTCGTTGAGCAGATCGGCCATGCGGGCCGAGTCGTACTCGTTCATCTGACAACCATGGGTCTGTACAAATAACTTCTTGGGAGGCGCGTTGGTCACGGTAGGCTGGCTGCTTATGGGTTGAAAGTGGGCGCCAAGTATACCGATATTGCAACAAATCAACGACATATAGGCTGGCGAGTTTGCCCGTAAGTGGTACCATTGCGGCCCTTTTTCTCAGTTGCACTGTCTCTAAAGCAGACATCGAGGCGTTCATGGCCAGCCATCCGGTCTACAAAGTGATTTTCCACAATGGCAATCAGGTGTTCGAGGTTTTCGCGCGCCAGATATATCAAAGCGATATGTGGGGCTTTATTGAAATAGAGGAAATGCTGTTTGGCGAACGCTCCCAGCTACTGGTGGATCCTGCTGAAGAAAAACTGAAGACCGAGTTTGCCGGCGTGAAGCGCAGCTACATACCGCTGCAGTCTGTTATTCGGATTGATGAGGTGGAAAAAGAGGGCGCCGCGAAAGTGACCGACACACCGGCTGATACCAGTGGTGCAAAAGTGGCGCGATTTCCCCTGTCGGGGGTGCCACCTTTTTCCGGTGGCGCAGACGAGTAATTTGTTCTGATACCGACTTGAGATTTTTTCTGTTCGTACCCATCTTCTGACAAGAGCAGCGCGCGGTGGCGTGCTCGATGTTTAGGAGCGGGGTAATGACAAAGCAGTCCTCTGATTCAAACAACGTTTTTGCCAGGCTACAAGGTGAGGCAGATCAACACAGTGCACAGGACTCGGTGTCGGGCGCTACGCCCGCGGTCGCCGATGATGTGCTGCCCGATACATTGGTCATTTTGCCACTGCCGGGCCGGCCATTTTTCCCCGGTCAGATTCAGCCCATCGGACTCAATCCTGGACAATGGAGTAAGACGCTGCAAGCGGTTGCCGACCAAGGCGCCGGTGTTCTAGGAATGGCCTACGTTGGCGACATTAATCCGGCAGACGCTCAGCTAGAGCAGATACCCGAAATGGGTTGTGTTGTGCGTTTGCATCGCCCGCCAGTTACAGAGGACGATACCGCACAGTTTATCGCTCAAGGTGTGCGCCGATTTAAGATCGTTCGCTGGCTAAACACCGACGGGCCTTTTATTGCCCGGGTCGAATATCCAACGTGGCAAGACGATCGCGACAGCGACGAAGTCAAGGCCTACGCCATGGCTATTATTGCTGCTATTAAGGAACTGTTGCCGCTTAATCCCCTGTTCAGCCAAGAGCTCAAGCAGTATGTAGGTAACATCAATCCTAACAGGCCAAGTTTATTGGCCGATTTCGCTGCGGCATTGACATCTGCTGCGGGTGAACGATTGCAAGATGTACTCGAGACCTTGCCATTGACTCGTCGCATGGACAAGGTGTTGGCGCTATTAAAGCGCGAGAAAGAAGTGGCTGAGTTGCAGGGACAGATATCCACCCAAGTTAATGAAAAAGTCTCCGAGACCCAGCGCGAGTTCTTTTTGAAAGAGCAACTCAAGGTTATTCAAAAAGAGTTGGGGCTTTCTAAAGATGATCGCACTTCTGACGCCGAGCGCTTTGAACAGCGCATGGCCAACCTAGACCCACCACCACACGTGGTAGCTCGATTTGAAGAGGAGCTCAATAAGCTGCGAGTGCTGGAGTCAGGCTCGCCAGAGTACGGCGTCACCCGTAACTACCTTGATTGGGTCACTTCGGTACCCTGGGGTCAGTTCTCGCAAGATAATTTGGATTTGGATCACGCGCGGGACGCGCTTAACCGACATCATGACGGTTTAGATGATGTGAAAAAGCGCATTGTTGAGTTTCTTGCGGTTGGCGCCTTTAAAGGCGAAGTCGACGGCTCTATTTTGCTGCTAGTGGGTCCGCCCGGCGTGGGTAAAACCAGTATTGGTCGGTCGATTGCCGACGCTTTGGGACGCGAGTTCTATCGATTTAGTCTGGGTGGGATGCGTGACGAAGCAGAGATTAAGGGGCACCGGCGCACTTACATTGGTGCCATGCCCGGCAAGCTGATTCAGGCGTTGAAAGACGTTAAGGTCGCCAATCCTGTGATCATGCTTGACGAAATTGATAAGGTGGGCGCTTCTTATCAGGGAGATCCGGCGTCTGCGCTTCTTGAAGTGCTGGATCCGGAACAGAATCACGAATTTCTCGATCACTACCTTGATCTACGCGTTGATTTGTCGAAGGTGGTTTTCGTCTGCACGGCCAACCAGCTTGATACCATCCCACCGGCCCTCCTTGACCGCATGGAGACCATACGTCTTGCGGGCTACATTGCCGAAGAGAAGCTCGCTATTGCCAAGCATCATTTGTGGCCGCGCTTATTAGAGCGCCACGGTGCCAAGCCCGATCAGATCAAAGTGAATGAAGCAGCCCTGAAATCGGTTATCGAATCTTATTGTCGCGAAGCTGGCGTGCGGCAGCTGGAGAAGCAGTTGGCTAGTCTTATTCGTAAGTCAGTTGTGCGTATGGTGGACGAGGGGTTAAGCCGCGTACGCTTGGGCAAGCGCGAAGTGAGTGAGCTATTAGGTCAGCCGCGCTATCGCAACGACAAACCGACCCGAGGCAAAGGGGTGGTTACAGGTTTGGCTTGGACAGCGCATGGCGGTGCCACTTTAGTTATTGAATCGAGCAAAATACACACCTTGAACCGAGGTTTTAAACTCACCGGCCAGCTAGGTGAGGTTATGAAAGAGAGCGCAGAAATTGCCTACAGCTATACGGTGGCGCACTTGCGCGAATTTGGCTGCGACGATGATTTCTTTGATATGTCTATGGTGCACCTGCATGTTCCCGAGGGGGCTACTCCCAAAGATGGTCCAAGTGCTGGCATCACCATGGCTACAGCGCTGGTGTCGCTGGCACGGCGAGAGCGCATAAACAGGGCGCTGGCAATGACAGGTGAGCTGACCCTGACGGGTCGGGTACTGGCTGTGGGTGGGATTCGAGAAAAAATCATTGCAGCGCGCCGCAGCAAGATCCCAGAAATTATTTTGCCCTTTGCAAACAAAGGCGATTACGACGCGTTACCTGACTATCTTAAGGCCGGCATTCAAGTGCACTTTGTGCGCACTTTTCGCGAGGTGTACGAGGTGGTTTTCGAATCTGGTCGGACCTCACAGGCCTTGCACTAGGCGCCCCTGCTGGCCCGAGTATCTGACTGCCTGTTGGTCGGTGCTGCTAGGGCGCGTCGGCGGTCAGAATAGCGCGTCTGGGTGCAGGGTGTCCCTCAATCGTTCTGCGTGGGTCCTCTGGGTCGAGAAACTGTGCCAGCGAGTGAAATGTCATCCACTCGGTGCGCCGTTGTTCGCGTGTACTCGTTACGTCGACATCGATGACCTCTACGTTTGCGAAGCCGAGTTTGCGTAACCAGTAACACAAAGCCAACGTGCTAGGTAAAAACCAAACGTTGCCCATACGTGCATAGCGCCCTTGAGGCACAAGCGCCGTATTCTCATCGCCCTCGACGACCAGTGTTTCTAAAACCAATTGACCGCCTGGCGCCAGTGCATCACGTAATTCCAGCAGGTGGTCCATAGGCGAGCGTCGATGGTAAAGAACGCCCATGGAAAATACTGTGTCAAAAGCGCGCAACGCCCGGGGGAGTTGCTCCATAGCGGCCGGTAGCACGTGGACAGTCTCTTGCTGCAGATACCGTTGCAACGCTTTGAACTGGATAATAAAAAGGGGAGTGGGATCTATGCCAATAACTTCACTGGCACCGGCGCCATGCATACGCCAACAGTGATAACCACTGCCGCAACCCACATCTAACACTCGCTTACCTGTCAATGGCTTGAGGCCAGGCTGCAGCCGTTGCCACTTCCAGTCCGATCGCCACTCTGTGTCAATGGTAATATCAAATAGCCGAAACGGGCCTTTGCGCCAGGGGTGTAATGACCGCAATGCGGTCTCCAGAGCAATGTGCTCGTCCGAACTTATTGGTCCGGTGCAGCCTACGGTCGGCGTGTCGAATGTTTTGGTATCAGCTGCGAGTGTTGGGAGCGCAGCGAGAGCTTCTCGCCAGCGCGGAATGTCGCCGTAACGCTTTACCGACATACCCGAGGAGCACTGTTCGGGCAACAGCAATCGCCAGGCTTCTAACGCGGTATCGCGCCAACGATCATTCAGAATTTGCCAGTCTGCGATAAGTTCCTGGGGTATGTGTGAAGTCATGCTGCTCAAGCGATGGCAATAAGTGATGCAAAGTTAAAACACTGAAACCAGCAATCGGCGCTAGCGAAACCAGCGCGGCTGAGTCGGGTGATATGGGTGTTTAGACTTTCGGGAATCAACACGTTTTCCAGTGCTTGGCGTTTTTTCGCGACCTCTAAATCGCTGTAACCCTGGGCACGTTTAAAATCATGATGCATATCGATCATGAGCGCATCCATGGCCGGCGTTGCTTGCGTTATTTTTTCTGACAAGATGAGAATATCACCGGGTTCCAAGGCTTGGCGTAAGCGTTGTAGTAGAGGGAGGCGCTTATCGACGGGAACAAACTGTAATGTGTAATTGAGAATAACCACGCAGGCGTTCTGATACTCTTGTTCGGTAATATCGCCGGTAACGAGGGCAATGGTATTATCGGGGAGCTCGGCGTCAAGGGATACACGGCACTGTTCGAGCATGGCGGCTGAATTGTCGATACCAATAAGCTCGCAACTTGCGACCTCTTTGTGCCTGGCGACCGAGAGCAGTGAAGCCCCCAACGAGCAGCCCAAGTCGTAAATCCGTTTACCCTCGCGCGCATGCCGCGCAGCCAGTAGCCCGGTCATTGCAATCACCGTGCTGTAACCGGGTACCGAGCGCTTGATCATATCGGGAAAAACGCCCACTACGGACTCATTAAATGAGAATAGACCTGGGTCGCCCAAGGTTTTGGCAAAAAGCGTGTCACGCGCAGAAGTCATGGGGTGCTCGGGTTACTCCGCTTATCAAGATAGATAAAAGTGCTAAAGCATACCAATATTCCTGTGACTTATGTGTCAGCTTGTGTGGCAGCTTGGCCTTGAGTGGCGCATACTTGTGCTCGCCATTTTTTACACCTGAGACCTGTTTTTATGTTTGACCATCTGCCCGTGTTACCGCCCGATTCTATTCTTGGTTTGGCCGCTGCTTGCCGTGCTGACACCAACCCCGATAAGGTGGATCTAACGATTGGCATTTACATGGACGAGGCGGGGATTTGTCCAGTATTTGAGGCTGTCAAACGTGCCCAGATAGCCTTGATTGAAGAAGAGACCACCAAATCTTACATTCCGCCCCAAGGCGATCAGGCATTCATTGATGGCATGCTGGCGCTGGTTTTGGGTGAGGAGCGACTTGCCGCTCGGTCTCATGCTATTGCTGCCGTGCAGGCTCCCGGTGGCTGTGGTGCTGTGCGACTAGGCGCCGAAGTGTTGAAAGCGTCGGGCCCCACTGGGAAGGTGTGGGTGAGTGACCCTACCTGGCCTGTGCACATACCGCTGATCGGCAGTGTGGGACTTGAACTGACTCAATACCGATACTACGACCCGGCAACGCATGGCGTTAACTTTGAGGCTATGGTTGACGACCTCAAGGGCGCTACCGAGGGTGATATCGTGCTGTTCCACGGTTGCTGCCACAACCCAAGCGGTGCGGATCTCAGTCCGGAACAGTGGCAGGTAATGGCTCAAATGGCGTCAGCGCAGGGCTTTACACCGATGATTGATTTGGCCTATCAGGGCTTTGGTGACGGGTTGGAACAAGACGTTTATGGTTTGCGCTTACTGGTAGATCAGGTGCCTGAGGTTGTGATTGCTGCGTCATGTTCGAAGAATATGGGCCTGTATCGTGAGCGGACAGGGCTGGCTATCTATGTGACTAAAGATGCGCGCGCCGCCGAGGCCACCGCGAGTCAGGCGAAATCAGCTGCGCGACGCATCTATTCCATGCCTCCTGCCCACGGTGCAATCATTGCCGGTCGCATACTCAGTGATGCTGATCTCCGCACCCATTGGCAGGCTGAGTTGAGTGCCATGTGTGAGCGTATTAATACCTTGCGAACAGAATTCCGCGATTGTTTACATGCAGCTACGGGCCGTGACTTCGGTTTTATCGCCAATGAGAAAGGCATGTTCTCGTTTCTTGGGCTCACCAAAGAGCAGGCTCAGCAAGTACGTGTAGAGCGTGGGCTTTATATGTTGGACTCGTCACGTATTAATATTGCGAGTTTAAATGCCGCTAACCTCGACAAAGTGGTGTCAGCCGTTGCCTCTGTGCTCTGAGAGGAAACTCCGCCGGGCGAAGGATTCAAAAACCCCTAGCCCTCAAGCTCTGCCCAGCGCTCAAGAGCGGTATCGAGCGCTTCGACAACGCGCGAAAGCTCCGCTAGGGTATCTGTGACCAAGGACTGGTCTTGCTGGTAAAACCCGGGGTCTGCAATAGTGGCCTCTAACTCGCCTTGGCGTAGCTCCAGCTGCTCTAATTGTGTTGGCAGTTCGTCGAGCTCTCGCTGCTCTTTATAGCTGAGTTTGCGTTTTTTGGTGGTAGATGATGCTGTTGTTTTGGGGTTGGTGTCTGGCTGTGCCAGCTTCGGCTCTGTCTGGTTAGCAACGGCCGCCACATTGGGTGTTGCTGCCTCGGCAACCAGTTTGCCACCTCTATTCTCCCAGTTGCTGTAGCCACCGGCTTGTTCCTCTATTCGGCCATCGCCATGCATCACCAGCAAGCCAGTAACACACCTATCCATAAAGTCGCGATCGTGACTGACTAACAGGAGCGTGCCCTGAAAGTCCATGAGAATCTCCTCAAGAAGCTCTAAGGTCTCGATATCCAGGTCATTAGTGGGTTCATCCAGCACCAGCAAATTTGCCGGTTGAGTGAATAATTTAGCCAGAATTGCACGATTACGCTCGCCGCCAGAGAGTGCCTTCACCGGCGTGCGGATGCGCTCTGGTGTAAATAAAAAATCACTCAAATAACTAATCGCGTGCCGTTTCTTACCGTTGATCTCGATGAATTCTTGACCGCCGCATACGTTATCAATGAGATTTCCATCAGGGTCCAAATGCCCGCGTAACTGATCGGAGTACGCGACCTCTAATTTTGTTCCGGTTTTAACAGAGCCAGTGTCAGGTGAGAGCTCGCCTAGCAGCAATTTCACGAGAGTGGTTTTACCAATGCCGTTTCGGCCAACAATGCCCACCCGATCGCCACGCTGGATAATGGTTGAGAAGTTTTTGACGAGAGTTTGGCCCTCATAGGCAAAACTGATGTTATTGACCTCGGCAACAATTTTTCCCGAGCGCTCGGCGTCCTCGACATCAAAACTTGCGCGGCCTTGACGCTCGCGCCGCTGGGCGCGCTGTTCGCGCATGGCTTCTAGCGCCCGAACCCTGCCCTCGTTCCGAGTGCGGCGCGCCTTAATGCCTTGACGAATCCAAACTTCTTCTTGGGCGAGCTTCTTGTCAAAGAGCGCGTTCGCTTTTTCTTCGGCGGCCAACTCTTGCGCTCGGAAATTGATAAAGCCTCGATAGTCACCTTGCCATACAGACAGATGGCCTCGCTCAAGCTCTGCTATTGAGGACACAACGTTTTGCAGAAAACGGCGATCATGGGTAATCAGAACCAGTGCACCTCGGTAGCTGCGTAGTTGTTCTTCAAGCCACTCAATGGTTGGAATATCGAGGTGGTTGGTTGGTTCGTCGAGCAGCAGAATGTCCGGTTGAGTCACCAGTGCCCGGCCCAGCGAAACGCGTCTTCGCCATCCGCCGGATAGCTCGTGCAAAAGGGCATCGGCAGGCAAATCCAATTGTGAAATAACCGTATCAACGCGTTGCTGAAGTTGCCAACCGTCCTCTGCTTCAAGTGCTGCCTGTACTCGGGCTAACTCATCCATGTCGGCATCCATGCCGCTTTCAATCAGGTGATGATACTGCGATAGAAGCGCCCCAACGTGTGCAAGCCCCGATGCAATATTGTCGTATACCGTTTGCGCATCGGTCCCCGGTAGCTCTTGCTCTAGACGGGCGAGTTTGGCAGTGGGGGCGATCGAGCGCTCCCCATCATCGGGCGCGATCTCGCCGGACAGAATTTTGAATAGCGTCGATTTTCCGGCACCGTTCCGTCCAAGTAGCCCCAAGCGGTCGCCCGCTTCAAGATTGAGGCTTACTCTGTCAAGGATGACGTGTGTGCCAAAGTGCAAGTCAACGCGATCTAGGCGCAGAAGCGGCATAGTGCTCTCCAAAACATAACGCTCTCCAAAAAAAAGGGCGCGCGCAGTGTACGGCATGCCCACGCCGATCGCGAATTGGTTAAAATCTCAACCTTAGTCTTAGGAGACATTGCATGTACCGCCACTTAACAGATACTCATGATCGCTGGATTGCTCGCTGGTTGACGCTGTGTGCCGTGGTTATTTTTGGCATGATACTCTTGGGTGGCGTCACCCGGTTAACTGACTCTGGATTGTCTATGGTGGAGTGGAATCCAATTATGGGCACCATTCCGCCCCTGAGTGAGCAAGACTGGCAGTCGGCTTTTGATAAGTACAAGCAGTACCCTGAATATCAGAAAATTAACTACAACATGGACTTGCCCAGCTTCAAGGTCATTTTCATGTATGAGTATTTGCATCGGGTATTGGGTCGATTAATTGGACTGCTGTATTTCGTCCCACTGGTATTCTTTTGGGTGCGAGGCATGATTCGGCGAGACCTCACGCCCAAATTGCTGGTGCTGTTTGTTCTGGGCGGCTGTCAGGGTCTTTTGGGCTGGTACATGGTGAAGAGCGGTCTTGTCGATCGACCCGATGTGTCTCAGTACCGCTTGACCGCCCATCTTGGTTTGGCGGTTGCGGTGTATGCCTACATGGTGTGGCTCATCCTGCGGCTGACGGCGCCGTCCAGGGCTATACCGCCGTTAGCTTCCTGGCGCCCATTGAGCTTAGTGGGGCTGGTCTACGTGATGATTTTGAGTGGCGGCTTTGTCGCCGGGACCGATGCGGGCTATTCCTACCCAACCTGGCCACTGATGGGTGAAACTTTTTTGCCGCCCGCGTTATATGCGGATGGCTGGGTTTCTGCTTTTGAGCAGGTAACCACCATTCAGTTCAATCATCGCATGCTCGCTTATTTTATTGTGTTGGTGGTGGCCATTGTGGCGGCACGCAACTTATCGATGAGTCATGATAGCCGTGTTCGGGTGGGTGTTTATCTGTTGCTCGCTGCCCTCACTCTCCAAGTGATTTTGGGTATTTCAGCGTTGTTGTCACACATCGCAATCCCCGTGGCAGCTGCACATCAGGGCGGTGCAGTGCTACTACTGAGTGTGACCTTATTTTTTGCCCACGCGCGCATTACCGAGCGATCGCGTATTTGAGTTTAACGCTCTGCGCCAATGGCTATTTATTGGCTGAATTCGGTGTCATACTTATTATTACCGGTAGTTATAAGCCGTTGATATAGAGGGGGTCATGCAAAGCTCGGAGCACGATGGTCTTCTGCAGAGCTTAATACTGGTTTGTCAACACCACCAGTTACCTGCAACAGCGGAGTCGCTGACCGCAGGGTTGCCCCTGCCCGATTCAGGCCTCACCCCTGACCTGCTAACACGTGCGGCCAAACGGGCTGGGCTAAACAGCCGTATCACCAGACTAGATATTGCTAGTATCCCAGATGTTGTCTGCCCAGTGATTGTGCTGCTGGAAAATAACGACGCCTGCGTGTTTCTGGGCCGAACCTCTGATGGCAAGGCTGAGGTTATTTACCCGACATTGGTAAGCTCTCCGGTCAATGAAGATCTGGCCACGCTTCAGGCTAAGCAAACGGGCCATGTGTTTATCGCCAGACCGCGATTCCGCTTTGATAGGCGGGTAGCTCAGGATGATCATCATCGTGACGGTCACTGGTTCTGGACCGCGGTTAAAGCGAATGCACCCGTTTACCGCGACGTTTTGTTTGCGGCTTTTTTTATCAATGTTTTCGCGCTGGCATTACCGCTTTTTACCATGAATGTTTACGACCGCGTTGTGCCTAACGCGGCTTTCGACACTTTGTGGGTACTTGCTCTCGGGGTGTTTTTGATTCTCATTGCCGATGTTGTGCTAAAGACGTTACGCGGCCACTTCTTGGATTTGGCAAGTCGCCGCGTCGACGTGAGTTTGTCGGCTCGAATTATGGAGCAGGCACTGGGCATGCGCCTCGAGCACAAACCCACCTCGGTAGGGTCTTTTGCCGTTAATCTGCGCTCCTTTGAAACTCTGCGTGATTTCATCACCTCAGCAACGATGGCGGCGGTGGTCGATCTGCCCTTTGCGCTGGTATTTTTTGCCGTTATTGCTTGGATTGGCGGCATTGTTCTGCTTCCGGTACTTGCCTGCGTGTCGATGCTGCTTGGGTTTGCTTTTTATATGCGACCCAAATTACAGCGGCTATCCGAAACCACCTACAAGGCAGGCGCATTGCGCAATGCCACTCTTATTGAATCGTTGACTGGACTCGAGACGCTCAAAGCTATAGGTGCGCAGTCGGTTATGCAACGCAAGTGGGAAGAGACTACCCGATTTTTAGCTAATGTGGGCGTGCAGCAGCGGGTGGCCTCGTTATCGGTCACGCACTTCACGCTGTGGTGTCAGCAGTTAGCGACAGTGCTGGTTATCGTGACTGGGGTATACCTTATAGCCAATGGCGAAATGACTATGGGGGGGTTGATTGCCTCTACGATGCTCGCCGGCCGAGCCATACAACCCTTTGGCCAAGTAGCCGGACTGACCACACAGTTGCACAACGCAAAGATAAGTCTCGATAGTCTGGACGGGCTTTTTGCTACCCCCACTGAGCAAAAACAAGAAGGGGCGTTCGTCTCGCGTGATCACTTTAAAGGCGGGCTAGAATTCAAAAACGTCTCTTTTCACTACCCCGATGCACAGCTGCACTCTCTTAATGATGTGTCGCTGAAAATTGAACCGGGGGAACGGGTCGCCATTTTAGGAAGAGTAGGTTCAGGGAAGTCGACGTTAGGCAAGCTAGCGATGGGCTTATACCAGCCCACACAAGGCTCGGTGTTAGTGGATGGCATTGATCTGCGACAGTTAGACGCGGGAGAGTATCGCAATGCGGTAGGGTATATGCCTCAAGACGTTACCTTGTTTCATGGCTCTTTGCGCGACAACCTTACGATGGCGCATCGAGGAATATCAGACGAGGCCCTACTGTTGGCAGCAGAGCGTGCGGGGTTAAGTGAGTTTGTCAATCGCCATCCCAGTGGTTTTGACATGCCCATCGCTGAGCGGGGCGACTCGGTGTCGGGTGGGCAGCGCCGATGCATAGCGCTTGCTCGAGCGCTTGTACATGAGCCCGCTATTCTTATTTTGGACGAGCCTACGGGTTCTATGGACCACTCGACGGAAGCGGCAGTCATTACCCACCTCAAAGACTATGCGAGCCACCGTACCGTCCTGATTGTCACTCACCGCAATTCGTTACTGCCACTCGTCGACCGAATCGTGGTTATGGATGCCGGTAAGGTGGTGGCAGATGGTCCTCGCGACAATGTCATTGCTGCGCTAAAGGAAGGGCGTATTGGTCGGGGAGACATGCGGTGAGCGGACTCCTAGAAAAGTTGCGTTATTGGCGCGGCAGGCTGTTGGCTGCGGCCGGTATACAGGGATTGGATTTGTCGAACTCGCTTTATCATGCGGACGCAGATCTCAATCCAGCCAAACAAGACTGGTATGTGCTTGCCGAGCAGGCCATGGTTGAAGAAGAGCCACTGCGAGCCCGGCAAATGTTGTACGGGATTGCCATAGTAATTTTTTTGCTACTCATCTGGTCGGCATTTGCCGAGATCGATGTGGTTACCCGTGGCCAAGGAAAGGTTATTCCCTCTCGTCAGGTCCAGATTGTGGGGTCACAAGACGGTGGCGTAATCACCGAAATTTTGGTGCATGAGGGTGATCGTGTTACTCAGGGACAGCTGCTACTTAAGCTCGATCAAACCCGGTCCTTGGCTACCCTGGGTGAGAGCCGCGCTGAGCTGCTGGGCTTGCAGGTAAGGGCTGCGCGTTTGCGCGCTGTTGTTGACGGAACAGCCTTTGAGCCCGCCGTCGACGTTGCAATTCAAATACCTGACACTGTCGATCAGGAGATGCAACTGTACACCTCGACACTTGATGAGCTGGCAGTACTTGAAGAGATCGCCAATCAGCAGCTAGCTCAACGCCAGCAGGAACTTGCCGAGTTGCAGGCTCGCGAGTCCCAGCTAGCTACCGAATCACGACTGGCAAGTGAGGAGCTAGAAACAACGCGTCCCATGATTGTCTCGGGGGCCGTGTCTGAAGTAGAGCTTTTACGGCTTCAGCGTGATGTCAACAAGGCCAGTGGCGAACTTCAACAGACTCAAGCTCAGCTGGCCCGTGTGCAGGCCGCTATTGAAGAGGCGCGCGGCAAGCTGAAAAGTGTTCGACTCGATTTTTTCAATCTTGCCCGTGAGGAGTTGACTGATACAGTCACGCGAATTAACGCCCTGAAAGAGTCTACTGAAGGGCTGTCGGACAGGGTTCGGCAGACTAACTTAATCTCGCCTGTGACCGGGACGGTAAAACAGCTGCTCTATAACACCGAAGGCGGTGTGGTAATGCCAGGTCGAGATATTATCGAGCTCGTTCCCTCGGACGACACCTTGCTGGTGCAAGTAAAGGTGAGACCGCAGGACATCGCCTTTCTCGCCCCCGGGCAGGCGGCCAACGTCAAGGTGACCGCCTATGATTTTGTTGTTTATGGCGGTTTAGAGGGCGTGGTGGAGCAAATCGGTGTCGACACCGTGCTAGACGAAGAGGGTAATGCTTTCTATGAGGTGAGCGTGCGCACTGATACCGGCAATTTTGGTGCAGATAAGCCGATTATTCCCGGTATGACCGTTGAGGTGGACATTCTCACCGGCAAGCGCACGATATTGGCCTATCTCCTCAAGCCTGTTTTACGCGCACGTCAGAGGGCGCTCTCAGAACGATGACGCGACAGGTTTTTATTAGCAGTGCTGCTATCAAACCTTATCCGCGTTGGATTGCGGCCTTTCCTAAGCTCGTGTTCTGTGCCTCGGTTCGCGATTATCTCAAGCATGCCAATAGCGTTGCCGACCTTTGCTGGCTAGATGGAGCCGGCATGTCGCGCGAGCAATGCATTGGCTTTGTGAAGCTGCTACTACAGGCCAATCGCTCCGTTGTTGTATTAAGCAACACACCTTGCGACGAAGAGGCACAAACCGTGCTGTTTGCCGGTGCTCGAGGTTATTGTCACGCTCAGGCGATGCCAGAGCAATTGCAGAGCGTGGCATCGGTAGTGGAATCGGGTAACTATTGGATGCCCCCCACGTTAGTTGAAAAGTTGGTTCTGACTGCAGTTCAGTTGAACGTGCCAACCTCGCCCACAAAAGCAGACGGCTTGACGGTGCTGACGGAGCGCGAGCGCGAAGTCGCCCAGCATATTGGTCGTGGGGCCAGTAATCGGGAGATCGCCCAGGCGCTGAGCATCACAGAGCGTACGGTCAAATCACATTTGACGACGATTTTTGAGAAGCTGGATTTACGTGACCGTGTGCAGCTAGCGCTCATGATTAACGGCTTACCGTTACACTGATCAAGTTCTTCACGCGCGCGATAATCGTCAAGCGAGTTCTCGCGACGGTAGTCCGGTAACAAATATCGCCCCCCCTGCGCTTGGCCCTCGTACTTTAGTACATGTTATGACTCAACGCTCATCGCCATAATGTTGGAAAAGGTCTATGCAGATCATCGATAAAAGCAAGGCGAACAGCGCCTGTGCCGGCATTAAAGATCGTTTCGCGCCCAGACAAGCAGCGCTACTGACGCAGGTTGCGACCGGTAGAGACAGGCTGAGACAGGCAGATTAGAGAGAGACAGGCAGAAAGGTAACGTTATGGCGAACACAGTGGGTACCGTATTGCATCTTGTAGGTGTGGCACAGGCGAGAGCAGAAGATGGCTCTGTGCGTACATTGTCATTGGGTGATTCAGTTTTTGAGGGTGAAGTCCTGCTGACCGGTCGTGGTGCGGTCATTGAGGTGGCTGTAATTGATGCGCCCTCGGTGGTACTACCCGGTAACAGCGAATTGCTACTCAATGCGGAGGTGACTCAGAATGGCCACAATGCTGTGGCTGCTAGTTCAGTCGCTGAGCGCACGTTAGAAGATCTTGTGGCATCGCTTGACGATAACGGTGCGGGCGCCTTGGAGAGCGCACTTGAATTCGGCGAAGGCGACATTTTGGAGCAGTTGGAGCCAGCGACAGCCGGTGGTGCGGCATCGAGCGGTCACTCTTTTGTGCGTCTTGGACGCATTGGCTACGACCTCGCATTGGCACGTAATGAACTGTTCTTAGATGAGGATCAGTTACCCCCCGCTCGAGAAGCTTCACCTATCCAGCCGCTAAATACCGATTTGCAGCTTATTGCAGGTGAGTTCTTTATTAGCGATGTTGTGGTTTCTGAGGGGAGTACGGCGCTCGTAACAATCACGCGTATTGGTGGAGAGGCGCTGTCGCAAACCGTGGACGTGCGGACGATTATTGGTGCTACAGACACGGCTGAGGCCAATGATTTTACGAATGTACAAACGACGACGGTAACGTTTGCCGAGGGTGTCACTGAGGTTGTGATAGCAGTAGACACCACACCTGACGCGATCTTGGAAGGCCCCGAGACGCTAACCGTGCAACTGTCTAATTCCACCAATGGTGCGTCTATCGTTGATCCCGATGGCACCATCACCATTTTAGATGACGGTACAGGTCCTGATCCGGATGGTCCGGACGGTCCTGAGGTGGCGGACGATGATAATCCGAGTTTTGCCATCGACTCCGTTGAAGTGCTCGAAGGCGGGGTTCTAATCTTTACCGTAACCCGCACCGGCGATGCCGTAGATGATCAAACCATTGATTTCGCGACAAGCATCGAGCCGGGGAACACCGCTGAGCAGAATGATTTTGTGGCTACCTCAGGGACATTAACGTTCCAGCAGGGTGTTAGTAGTCTGACGATTCGAGTGGAAACCAACAATGATGACTTGGTTGAGCCCGATGAGACTATGACGGTGACACTCAGTAACCCCCCCACTGGTTCCACAATCACGCAGCCCACCGGTATTGGCACTATCCTCGACACCGACTTGCCGCCCCCGCCCCCAGTGAATGTAACGGTTGAGCTGTCGGTTGATGACAGTGTGGTTGAGTCGGCAGGCGCGACGTTAGATCACACGATCCGTTTGGTTGATGACAACGGCGATGCGGTTGTTCTGGCGTCGGGCGAGACGATCACGTTGAGTCTGAGCTATACGGACATAGCAGGAGTTTCTGCGATCACAGACGCGCCTGCACCGGGCGCGGATTTATTGACGCAGCGTACGACGATCACGCTAACGGGAGATGGCACGAGCAGCAGTTTTGCGTTGAGCAATGTGGTTGCGGATGACGCGTTGGCGGAAGGTACCGAGGGTTATGTGGTTAGCCTGAGTGCGATCACGAACGATGGTACGAGTTTTGACTCGCTGACGATCAGCGGGACGGTGAACAGTGCGGAAGGTCGTATTATTGATGAGACGGATCCGGACGGACCGAACCCGCCGGATGTGGCGTATACGCTGGAGATCTTT
>Ga0181559_10000210_pt1 | contig 49935 bp, 43 predicted proteins | sample 011ome_21_FD_133752 | JGI IMG/M metagenome (GOLD analysis project Ga0181559, IMG submission 133752) | Coastal salt marsh microbial communities from the Groves Creek Marsh, Skidaway Island, Georgia - 011508AT metaG (megahit assembly) | ecosystem: Environmental > Aquatic > Marine > Intertidal... | reverse complement strand
TTTCTTGCTGCTTATTTCTTGCTGCTTCTTTCTTGCTACTTGCTACTTCCTTCTTGCTGCTTATTTCTTGATGCTCTCTTCTTTCTACCCTCCTCTCATGCAGCTTAGTAGAGGGATAACAGCTTCTTGATGAGGAGAATAGGACGATTAACCGGTAAAAAAAAGTCAGCGCAGGACAAATAATAAAATCAGGACATCCACCGCTGAATTTTGCGCTGTATCCTTCAAACACGCTCAACACGCTCATCACTCCTCAGACCTAATTGGTCTCTGCGATGTGCTCACTGATCGCCAGCAAAGCCGCGAGATTTTCATTGTCCTTGTTGTCTTCCTCAAGGTTTGTCGTACCATATGCAGGATTCGCAGATAATTTGACGATGACAGTTTCTCTCTCTGGGTCTACAAAAATAAACTGGTTATACACACCAATGGCTGCGAAAGTGTTAGCGCCGGCCGCTGGAATCCACCACTGATAACCATATCCGGGCCCGAGTACATGATCACCCACCACCGGCTTATTTGGCTGGGTGTGAGGTGACTGAGGTTGGGTGGAGGCCGAGACATAATCCGCGGGGACGATTTGCTGCCCCTGCCAGCTGCCTTTAAGTCGATAGAGTTCGCCAAATTTGGCAAAATCTCGCGCCGTCATCAATAGACCCGCATACGCCATTTCTCGGCCATGAACGTCAACTATCCAGTAACCGGCCTGTTCCATGCCAAGGGGTTGAAACAACTTTTCCTGCATATCATCGGTGAGAGATCGACCCGTTGCTTCGGCGATTAACATCGCCAGCGCCTGAGTATCTGCTGAGTTATAACGACAGAGGGTTCCTGCCTCTCGCTCGGCAACCATGGTCCTCATAAATTCGTCAAAGGAGCCACCATTGCCGGCAACACTCAGTCGGAAGATTTCTGATTCCGGATCGCTGTAATCCTCGTTCCATCTTGCGCCGGATGACATTTCCAACACATCCTTGATTCGCACTCCATCGTAGGCTTTCCCCTTAAACAGGGGAACATAATACTCCATGGTATCGTCGAGGCTTTTGATCTGGCCTTCCTGCTGCGCAATACCCACCAGGGCAGAAACAAAACTCTTTGCAACCGAGAAGGAGATCCATTGGGTGTCTGCACAACCGGTTAACCAATATTCTTCGAATCGAATTTCACCCCGCTTCAGAATCAATAGCGCGCTCGTATGGGTACCCCCCAACAGACAATAAAGATTCCGGGTCTTACCATCATAATCATAGGTAGTGGGTAAGGAGACTTTTTGTCCTTGCGGAAACGTAAAGGGTATAGCGGGCGGATCCATGGTAGCCACACTGTAGACTCGTTGCATCTGGGCAAAGTTTTCGTATTGCGGCAGGCCGTTGAATATACCGGTCGAATTACCCTGGTGTTGCAAAGCTTGATCCTGAGAAAGCTGATCTGGAGAAAGCTGATTACTCATGCCCTACATCCTGTTTTTTTTAAATTGATATCATTCAAATACCCGTTCGCCCGCCGCCTCGCAAGCAGCATGGGTAATCAAGGGTGAAGCAACCTTACGGTTCAATCCACCACTTTATGGGTCAGGCTCAAATAAGCTCGATTGATAAATCGCTCGTTGTCACCCATTTTACCGTCAAATTCGGACGTCACGCGGGCGGCGATGACGTCATCAAGTGATGCGCCCGATTTGATCAGGCGCATCATACGTTCACGAACTGTACTGAGCATGTCGACATAATCGGCGAGTCCCTGATAGTCCGTCACCGGACCATGACCTGGGATCACCACAGTACTCTTGTCTATTTGTTTAAGGGTCTCAGAACAAAAGTGAATCACGCCGTCTAACGTCCCGCCATTACCTGCATCGATAAACGGGTAGCCGGCATTGTTGAAGACATCGCCCAAGTGGACCGCGTTGCTGCCTCGAAAAATTACCGCAGAGTCTCCGGTCGTGTGTGCCGGACCAAAGTGCATAAGATCTATGGTCTCGCCATTAAGGTGAAACTGCAGCGTCTCGTCATAGGTGATATCGGGCCACGCACTTTCGGGATAAGCTTTTTGGTCGTAGGCTATATTGACAAGATTGACAATATGATCTTGCTTCATCATCTCGCGAGAATTGCGCTGCGCAACCAACCAGGTGCCATCAGGCCCGAGCACAAGATTGCCTTCAGCATGGTCAAAGTGCCAGTGCGTGTTGACGGCAAAATCCACCTTTCCACCACCCAACTCCTTGATTGCTGCACGCACCTTGGGCACCAATTGAGGAAATTGATCGTCTACAATGAACACGCCATCCGCACCAATACTGACGCCAATATTACCGCCCGCACCAAACAGCACGTACAGATTCTCAGCAATTTTTTGGCTTGTGATTTCCGTATTTGCAAAGTCCCAACTAAAGGCCTTCGCCAACTCATCCAAACCTACTGGTTTGGGAACTGCGGGTGCCTGGTGCGCGACAGCAGAACACGCCACTGAAAGGGTCATGAGAAACGTTAGAATCTTAAACACGGGATTACTCCTTATTATTCAACGGAACTTTTTACTCGACTGTAGCAATTCTGCGACTAATCCGCCAATAGCTGTATCTAACGATAGTTGTACCCTGACTCCACTAACCCTTCCTGCTTGAAAAGCGCGTGCAGCACTCTTGAAATCGTCCAACCTTACGCAACAGGTGTGCATTGCGCGAAACCACAGCAGGCTACGCCAGACTCTCACGCCAATGATGCTCAGCAGGTCTTCGCGATATCAGCTCTGGCTGATTCCAACGTCTGAGCAGTTTAAGCCAGCGCTTGAGGCTTTGACTGATTGCTTTGATTGAATGCTTTGCTTGAATGCTTTGATTGAATGCTTTGATTGATTGCTTTGCACGGCAGCTACCTCGATAATGGCCCGTCAACTCAATGAAAAACCATTTCTCACGAGAGGTAACTACCCATGTTCAGTCATATTATGGTCGGAGCGAACGATGTCGCGGCAGCGAAAGTGTTCTACGACGCGGTTCTCGGCGCTATGGGCTATGGTCCCGGCACTATCGACCCGGCAGGTCGTTGTTTCTACATCACACCAACCGGCATTTTTTCCATCAGTAAGCCTATCGATGGTGAACCTGCGAGCCACGGTAATGGCAGCACCATAGGCTTTTTGGCCGCTGACCCAGCGACCGCTGATAAATGGCATGCGGCAGGTCTCGCCAATGGCGGCACGACTTGCGAGGACCCTCCCGGCGTTCGTCAGGGCGGTAGTGGCAAGATGTACCTTGCTTATCTTCGTGATCCGTCTGGCAACAAAATCTGTGCACTGCACCGCATGGCATAGTTTTTTTCTCGCTAGGCAAAAGCTCGCCGCAATCGCACGCTGAGTCGTGCGATTGCGCTGCCAGGCACATGATTAAGTGTGGAACATTGTTAAGTATGGAACATTGTTAAGTATGGAACATTGTTAAGTATGGAACATTGTTAAGTATGGAACATATTCAGATCCTCGTCGGCGGAATGTGCCGTTAACAAGGAGATGATCACCAGCGACGGCAAGCCAACGAACCAACCCAGGTATGCCGCAGTAAACCCCCAGGGTTCTCCCAAAATAGTCCAGACAACCGCCGAACTGCCGCCTAGAACAATGCTCCAAAAGGCACCAGTCGCTGTGGTCCTTGGCCAGTACAAAAGACCCAGCATAGGAAAGAAGAGCCCTGCGGCGCCAAAGGTATAGGCGTACAAAATCAGCTCGAGCACATTTGGCACCAGGTACGCTATAAGGATCGCAAAGGCACCCATCAACACTGTCGAGATACGCGCAACACGCATCAGTTGGTCGTTGGTCGCAAGAGGATTCATCCTTTTGCGGTATATGTCGTTGGTAAAAATAGCCACTGGTCCCACAAGGCAGGAATCTGCCGTCGACATGACGGCGGCGATATAGGCGGCGATGACGAAGCCGGCGAGACCCGCGGGCAACAACGTCATGATCATCATGGGGGTTGCCAACTCCGCATCGGCAAGATCTGGCAACAACATGCGAGCAAACAGTCCCACCAGCGTACTGCCAATGGCAAAAAGAGGCCACTCAATAGGCACCCCGGTCAGCAAGAAGGCACGGGTCGCCGTTTTCTCATCTCGAGCAGCAACGATACGCTGCATGGCCGCGATCGATATAAACCAAACCGGAAAGATCGCCAAAAACCATCCCACCAACTGCTTCCAACCAACGGCAGTGAACGACAGCAGAGTGCCGCTGGTATCCACAGCATTAAAATGTGTCACCAGTGCGCCCCAGCCACCGATCTTGTAAAGACCAATGGGTACCATGAGAAACAGAATGCCGATCAACAGCACGACCATCTGAAACACATCGGTATAGATGACAGCCTTCAAGCCACCCATGGCGGTATAGGCAAGTATGACCGCGCCTGCCACGAGAATGGCGACAGTCAGGTCCAGGTCCAACGTAACTTGCAATAACTTACCGCCCGCTATGACCTGGCCACCAACAAAGGAAAACCACGCCAGACCTATGACCACAGCCGCCATGGTGCCGGTACGCGCATCAAATCGGGCTTCAAACAGGTCACCTGTAGTCAGTCCGCGAACACGATCCGACCACCGCTTAACTTTGGGCACCATGAGAAAGGATACCATCACCACACTCAGCGCAGATATTGCGACCAGCCAAGAGGCCGAAAGCCCAAGCGTAAAGCCCAGTCCACCCATGGCGATACTGAAGCCACCACCCAGATCCGTCGCTGCTGTGCTGGCGGTAGTTTGGGCTAGACCCATATCCCTGTCGGCCGCCATAAAGGATTCAACCTCTGCTTCCCCCTTAGCAGATCTCATGACCCGAATGCCAATAAACAGCAAAATCGTAAAATAGGCGCCAATCGCCAACAGGTCCAGTAGGTGCAGCATCATGGGGTCCTGAGCAAGGAATACCGTTCAACCTTAACCCGCGAGAACAGCAGGCACCAGTACCTTGAACAGTTTAGTCGCCGGGCTTCTTATTCCGAGCTTCTTATTCCAAGCTTCTTATTCCGAGCTCGTTATTCCGGGCTTGTTATTCCGAGCTTCTTATTAACGCTGGAAGAATCTATCATGCCAGCCAAGACTTCAACCTGAGACCCATTCCATGCACCAACCGGTAAACTGGCCTTTTGTTCCCGGTTCAATGCCGATCTCTGTGTCGCACGCGAAAGGCGCTTATCTGTACCTGACAGATGGGCGAAAAATACTTGACGCAGCCGGTGGTTGTATCGTGTCAAATATTGGTCACGGCGTTACAGAGGTTGCCGACGCCGTCAGAGAAGCATTGATCAACTGTACCTTTATCATGCCACCTTGGCTGACGCCGGAACGCCAAGCCCTGGTGGCTGAACTGCAGAAGCACTGGTTACCCCCTCATCTGACCAGAATACATCTGGCCTCCGGGGGCTCCGAGGCGAATGAAGCTGCGATGAAGATGGCGATTCAGTACCACGCGGGGCTTGGCGCACCGGAGCGCACGGTGATACTGACCCGCAATATTTCCTATCACGGCACAACTATCACCACGGCTGCCGCCTCGGGCCATCCAGAACGCAAGAGAGGCCTCGAGGGTATACTGGCAAATTACCCCGAAATTCAAACACCCTATCCCCTGCGCTGCCCCGTTGGCACCGACGACACGCTTGCCACCCAATATTATCTCGATGACCTAGAGCAAATGATTACGAAGATCGGCCCAGACAGGATTGCCGCGCTCATCGCCGAACCCATCAATGGTTCCAGTGGTGGTGCCATAGCACCACCGAAGGGCTACTGGGCAGGTGTTCAGTCTATTCTGAAAAGATATGGCATTTTGCTGATCATGGATGAAGTCATGACTGGGTTTGGTCGAACTGGCCTAAAATTTGGTTGCGATCATTATGACATCAAGCCAGATTTGCTCGTAGCCGGCAAGGGACTGGCTGGCGGTTATACCCCAATTGCCGGCGTGTTTGGCACAGATGCTGTGGCGGCCGGCATAGCCGCCGGTGGCTTTAACGTGATGTTTCATACCTTTGGCGCTATGCCTGCAGCCTGCGCAGCGGCGACTCGTGTCTTGCAAATACTGCGACGGGACAACCTGATTGAGCGTGCTAACGACATGGGTAAACGGCTGAAGGCAGCTTTGATCGAGCGCCTGTCGCAGCACCCGCGGGTTGCAGAGATTCGCGGCACAGGCCTGCTGTTAGGGATCGAGGTCGTTGCCGATCGCGAGACCTTGACGCCTTTCGCGCAAGCACTGCGAGTCACGGATAAAATCATCAGCCACGGCATGAGCAAAGGTGTCTTCTTTTATCCGGGCGGCACAGGCGCGGTCAGAGACATCATCTGCGTTGGACCGGCCTTCATCATTGATGACGAGGATATCCAATTGACCGTGGACGCTCTGAGTTACGCGCTCGACGCCCTTGCTGACATCGAAAGCCCTGCCGCTGTCTGAACTCGCCGGCACAAGCCCCCCTGTCAGTTGAGCACCCAATGGCTACTGTTCGAGTCAGTGGCGCCAAAGCATAAAGAACTGAATCAAGCGAGATCCCAGCTAACCTGGCGCTAACACGAGTACAAAGCTTCAGCTGGCAAAAGGCGTATGCTGACCTTGGGGTACCTTGGGGAATCTGGGATCCTTCTGCCAGGGTATAACGTCAGAGGTCGAAAATAGCCACTCTAGGACATCAGACTGTAACGTTTTGATGGTGTTTTGCAAATCCGCCTGCCGGATCAAGTTATGTGTCTCGCTGGGGTCAGTCAGCCGATCGTAGATCTCGTCATCTTCATAGAGACGATATACATACGTGTAGCGAGTAGTGCGCATTGCAATGGCCTTACCGACGATGGATGGTTGTTCATGCTGCAGATTGGCCTTATTGGCATATTCACCGCCGGCAGTCTCAAGCAGTTCGAGCTCGTTGCGCGCAAAACCACCTTCCGAGAAGGCCCTGTCACGTAGACAGGTCGTTGGGTCATTCAGCACCGGCACCAATGAACGACCGAAATGGGTGTGCTCGACCTTGATGTCTGCCAGTTCGAGCAGTGTCGGCAGAATATCCACCATCTCAGTAAAGCTACTGGTCGTCACGCCTGACTTGACGCCGGGCCCGGCGATAATCAATGGATTCTGCAGCAGACTGCGATCCATCCCGGAGGGCCACTTTTCGACCAGCCCAAAGTCACCAGCGTATTCACCATGGTCGGTGAAATACAGCACCAGTGTGTTGTCCAGCTGACCCGAGGCTTCCAGCGCCTGCATAGTCCTGCCAAGCTGATGATCCACCCGTGAAATCATCCCATAGTATACTCGAATAATATCGCGCCACTGTTCCGGCGTGACCCTGTGTGTGCCGAATTTGTCGCGCATGGCAGCATGAAACGCCGGCTTACCCTGACCGAAACCTGCATAACGATCGAGCACATCCGCAGAGGCATAGAGCGAGTACCAGGGGTCCTCTACTTCAAAGGGCAAGTGCGGAAACATCAGCGGCATCCATAGGCACCAGGGCGCCTTGGGTTTGGTCTTGAGCCAATCGATGCCGGTGACCGTGGTTGCTTCATCGAAATCCATCCAGACACCATTGCCAGAGCGTCGACCATGATAGAAAACGTTATACAGGGCTGACTGCACCTCGAACTGCGGACCCATGCCAAGTTTTTCCGGCCGAGTGGTCCAGCCACTGAAATGGGTTGATGCCTCGGTAACACCCGGCGCAAATACGTCACCCCTTGCGCCAGCCCAGGCGACTTGATAACCGCCGTTTTTAAGATACTTGAGCAGATTGGGTTCATGTTGCTGAACAAGGTGGGTCAGGGTTCTATGTCCGCGAGTATGCGGATACCAGCCGGTCATCAGGTTAACTCGCGACGGACCACACACTGGATTATTCGCCCAGGCATTTTCAAAGCGCATGCCACGGGCGGCCAGCGCGTCGATATGGGGCGTCTGCACATAGGGGTTACCAAAGCAGCCGATGGCATCAGCCCGCTGCTGGTCTGGCATAAAAATCAGGATATTCGGCCTGGGCACTCCACACCTCATTCATCACAGGATCTAGCTCGAGCGCCAGACAATCCTGTGCTCGCTGCTAATGGCGAGCTGGAACCTCAAAACGATTCACAGGGTTCCAGCATCTCGTCAGGCAGTCAAACCACGGTAAACCTTGGATAACTCGCCAGGCAAATCATTGATGTCCTGAATCACCATATATTGCTGATCAGGACACATCTCTCGCAGATAGTCATGACCAGATGGATCCACCGTCAGGCAAAAGGCAGAGATACCTTGTTGGCGCGCTTCCGCCAGAGCACGAGTGGTATCCTTAACCCCATACTCTCGGCTGTTACGATCCTTGCCATAATCGAAATCCTGCGGATAGCCATCGCTCAAAATAATCAAGGCCTTGATCCGCGACTCGGTTTTCATCAGTTGCTGTGTTGCGTGGCGTATCGCCGGGCCCATGCGCGTGCTGCGACAGGGCTTGATGCCACCAATTTTATCTTTCACCTTTCGATTGTAGGTATCTGTAAAATCCTTATGCACGAAATACTCAACCTGCTCTCGACCATAGCCTGAGAAACCACAGATCGCGTAGTTGTCACCCAGGTCTTGTAACGCTTCGGCCATCAGAATCGCCGCTTCTTTCTCCAGGTCAATAATGCGCTTGGTTCGTGCCGAGACTAAGGGCGGGTTAGCCTCATAGTAGTCTCGCAAGTAATCGTGACTGTCGGGATCAACAAGCACTGGCTCGACAACAACAGCATCAGGATCCGGCACCGGATCATCGGTCGACGCGCTCATATCCAGGAGAAACAATGCTGAGACGTCTCTGAGCTTGCGCTGTCTTTGTACATAGATCCGATCCTCAGGGCTCAAACCCGCCTTGCGATCGACGATGGCTTCTATGGCTTTTTCCATATCCAGCTCTTCGCCATCAAACTGACCCCTGACCTTAGCCAGCATCTCGGGTCGAAGCATATTCAGCTGGCGCCGAACCCGTGAACCCAGGCCGCGCAGAGACTGCAATGCCTCGTCGACAAAAGTCGGGTCTTCATCTACCTCGCGTATTTCATACAATGTGCACCAGCGCCGACGATAGTCATTGATAACAAAGTCCCACTCATCATACTGAAACTCTCGAGCCCTCTGCGGCGCCGCTCGAGCCTCCAATAAGGCCTTCATGGTATTCTCGTCAGCGGCTGCCTCTTTTTTGCTTTGCTCGCTCATTTCATCTGGCAAACGATCCATTTCCTTCAGCAACATGCCAGCGCCTTCCAATTCTGCCTGTTTCATCTTGTCAACGTCGATATCACCCGGGTTGAGCATCATACTCATACCCATTTTTTCAGCGTCATCATCAACCAGGTCCAGATCTTCATCGGCGAGCAAGCCCAACTGTAAATTGACGCGAACAGTGTCCGGCTCCATCACACCGCGGAAATTTACCTGCTGTGGCATCTCCAGCCAACAGTCGGCCTCATCTGCAGAAGGGCTGAGGCGAACGATTAACCCATAACAATCGCGTACCGCCGCCATCGTATCCCAGACTGATGCTCCCGGGATCTGTAGCGTTTGGGTCACGCTGCGAATCTCTCTCGTCGTTGGCAACAGCAGTTCTGGCTGCCATTCGGCATCAATACCGGTGCGCACAATCGCTTCCAGGCACAGCCCTGTCTCGGTCGCAATGATCACCGACTCACGACGCAACAGAGCGTCCTGTTTGAGCCAGACGAAATCTGCACGACTGCCACGAAACGCGTGCGCCAATTGCCAGTCAACTCGAGCATCTTCAAGCAGCTGGAACAGCACGCCTGCCAGAGCCGGATGATTAAAACGTCGAAAATAAGCGGTAAAAGCCAGGGGGTTGGCTTCATATTGGAAATCAAAGGTGCCGAATTCGTAAAAGCCCAACTGATGGAGTAAGGCAGCCTTATAGAACCGAAAGTTCTCGGCACGAGTGGCATAATCGGCGGCGAGCTCCGGTAGTACTATCACTGTGCCGTCCGTACCGGCCAGGTGCTGCCCGCGCGCCTCCGGGTCCTCTCGACTGATCAAGCGCAAACGAGCGCCGACAAAAGCTTCCGTATAAAACTGCAATAAACGCTGACAATCGGCCAGTTGCAGCTGACCTTGCAGAGCCGCCAACGACTCAACCGACCTGGCAGACTCAAGGCTCAGATAAGCCATCGCTGTTTCATGCTGACGGGCTCCAAAGGCAAACACGCCACTGAGCCAGGTATCCAGAATGCGCCAGTCGGCCATTGGCAAATTCGGGACCGTCTCGACCAGCGTTTCCGCCAAACGAACATCCTGCAATTGCTCCAGCATCTGCAGAAGATTGTCCCTTTCCTTGTGTGCCAGCGCCGGGAGAACGGTCGTCAAGCTTGCCAGCCAGCCAGTCACGGCATGGTCGCCCTTAACATAGACTAATAATCGTTGAGTCAGTCTCTGTAGCTGGTCCCTTGACAGGGTGTTCGCCAGCTGCTCGTGGCAACGCAGGTAGTCAAAGGCAGCGACTGGCACCTGCTCATACAACTGCCCTGTGATCTCCCAGGAGACCCTGGGGGCTGAGTGGCTCAACGCCAACAGCTGAAGGATATCAGCGCGCTCCAGCCTGACAACCTTGTCAGCAATTTTCAGCCAATGAGACAATTCTGACTCAGACGCTTGTAGTGCGACTGCGAAGGCCGTTTTGAAATAGTCAGCTACCAGGTTAGCGGCATGCGTGTATTTGCTCGTCAGCGTCACTCCAGTCCTTTCGATTGCCGGCAACAGATCGATCGATGCATGATTCACCAGGGTCTCGACGCCGCGAAAATAACTGACACAGGGGTCAATTGAGAAACCTGAGAGCGCTGAACCATAGCGGCCTACACCGAGCAGGAGCTCGCTGCCGCCCGCCGTTCTCAAGCCGAGACTTAAAGCCAGGTAGAGGTTCGTCGCCTCCCAACCATGCCAGCCAGAACCCGCAATTTTTAGACAGACAACCGCCCAGGCATCGAGTTCAGCAGGTTCGATTTGCGGTTGCAGGGCTTGAGCAGTGACACCAAAGGCGGCCGCACTGGCCGCATTCAGCTTATCGAGCTCGACGCCGATCTGATGAAGGTTAGTCATCCAGCTATTCCGCGAATATCGTCGTCACCAACTCCCTGATGGCGCGCTGAACATCGACGTCATCGGAGACTGCACGGCAGACAGCGACCTCACAGGCTCGAATGGGAGATACATTTTTTGCCATCAACTGTCCTGCATAAACCAGCAGACGAGTACTCACACCCTCATCAAAACCATGATGGCGCAAGTGTCTGACTTTGGCGCCCAGCAGCGCCAACTCTCGAGCCAACTGCAAATCGACTCCGCTTTCATGGGCGATGATTTCAGCCTCGCTAGCTTGCTCCGGATAATCAAAATCGATGGCGATAAATCGTTGCCGAGTACTGGGCTTCAAGTCTTTCAGAACATTCTGGTATCCCGGGTTGTAGGAGATGACCAGCAGAAAATTTTCATGGGCATCAAGAATCAACCCCATCTTTTCCACGGGCAGAATGCGTCGATGATCAGTCAGGGAATGGATTAAAACCGTAGAATCCTTGCGCGCCTCGACAATTTCATCCAGGTAACAGATAGCGCCTTGTTTAACTGCTCGCGACAAGGGACCATCTTGCCAAACAGTTTCATCGCCTTGCAGCAGAAATCGCCCGACCAGATCCGTCGCACTCAGGTCCTCGTGACAGGCGACTGTCTGTAACGGTGTTTCAACCTGCCGCCGATCAAAACTGGCGTCATCGCCACGAAACAATCGATGGGCCATATATTCAACAAATCGAGTCTTACCACAGCCAGTGGGGCCCTTCAGGAGGATCGGCAAGCGCTGCTCATAGGCGGCAAGAAAGATTTCAACCTCATCCGCCAACGGCAGGTAATAAGGCGCGTGGTTCGCGGTGTCCACAGTGGGTGTTTCGCTGTTAGCGTTCAGTCTAGATCCCTCCATCAGGGTGGTGTTTCTTTTTTTTCGGTTTTAGCGCTTCAGTGTTTCAAGCTTCAATTTGTCCAGCTTCTGTTTGTCCAGCTTCCGTTTGTCCACAGGAGTTCTGCGCTTTAGCACTGCCTAGGTCGATGACTGACCGGTCCAGCGTGGAGCGCGCTTTTCAAGAAATGCAGCCACCCCCTCGGCATAATCCGGCTCTTGCATCATACGGCTGACCAGCGCCTCACTGTCGACCACGGCACTCGCCAGATCTCGATGCAAATCTGTGTAGATCTGGCGCTTGGTCTCACGCAAGGACGCGGGCGAGACTGTGCCGATCATCGACTGCGCATACTCTTTGGTGACTGCCAACAGGTTCTCAGCTTCCACGATTCTATTCACTAGCCCCAATTCACAGGCTTCGTCACTTAAAAAGATTCGACTGGTCAGCAACAGGTCGTTTGCGCGAGCCAGGCCGATCATCTTTGGCAACAACCAGGACAATCCAAATTCTGCGGGCAAATTGAGCTTACCATGGGCGGTGGTCAACTTGACCCCAGGGGCTGCAAAGCGAATATCGGCGTAACAAGCCAACACCAACCCTACCCCTGCCGCCGGACCATTAATCGCCGCTATAACGGGTTTGGTCAGACCGAAATGATAGGCAAAGTTCGCATCCAGTGCCGCATGAGTGCCATAACCGGGCTGAGCCAGCGTATCTGGTGTACCAGGATCATAGGCGCCCTTCTTGATATGACCAGTCAATGCCTGACTGTCTGCGCCCACGCAAAAGCTTCGGCCGGCACCGGTCACTATGATAGCCCCTACCAAAGGGTCCTGTTCCGCCTGCAACAGAACCCAACGATATTCCGTATGCATGCGCCCGGTCCACGCATTCATGCGCTGCGGACGGTTCAACGTGATAAGCGCCAAGCCGTCTTGCACCACATACTGAATCGCTTTAAGTTCCATAGTCAGCTCCTGCCAGGTTCCTACCTCGCCGTTTGCATTAACAGCGCCCGGCGCTGATTTGTCGCACTTATCAGTCGCACTGATCAGTCGCACCGGCGTCGATCGCCGAAATCTACCATATTCTTCCTGCCGACGCCCGCCTTCGACCGACGGCGATATTTGTCACGCCGGCTGTTACACTAGGTCCATGCGCTTTCTCTTGTTAATCTTCATCGCCATTCCCATCATCGAGATGGTCGTCCTCATCAAGGTGGGCGGTCTCATTGGCGTGTTTCCCACTGTCGCCCTGGTAGTATTGACCGCCATGGCAGGGGTCTGGCTCCTGAAACGAGAAGGTTCGTCGACTCTGACCCGGTTACAGGAAAAGCTCGCTCAGGGCGAGCTGCCGGGCAAAGAACTGCTGGAAGGTGTGATGCTCATCATCGGCGGTGCTCTACTCCTGACACCAGGCTTTGTCACCGATGCTATTGGCTTTGTCTGCCTGATACCCTGGCTACGCCAACCACTGGCAACCTGGCTACTGAATCACACTCGAGTCCTTGAGGGGGCTATGAGCATACGATCTGTACATAGTGGCACTGTATTCAAGGGCACCACACACACTGGCTCAGGACACTCAAGCTTTGTAAAAATGGAAGGCGGACGCATGGACAGGTTTCACCCTGACGCATCTCAGGGCGATACGAGTGACCCCCGTATCATTAATGGGGAATTCGAGAGGGAAGAGGACAAGAAACCGGATTAAGAACCGTCAACGTCGACGGTGCTCGGGACCTCAGGCGTTCATTAACGAATACTCAGCAGCAACAACCCAGGAATCAGAACGAGGCAACATGAACCAGGATCAAATTTTCGAATATGTCGACCGCTTCTGGGAAACCGAGATTATCGACAGTCTCTCCGAGTACATCAAGATTCCCAATAAATCGCCCATGTTTGACAAGAACTGGGAGGCCAATGGCCACATGCAGGCCGCCATGAACCATGTGATGGCCTGGGTTGAGGCGCAACAAGTGCCGGGATTAACCATGGCACTGCATCAGTTGCCTGGCCGCACCCCTACTCTGTTGCTGGAGTATCCAGGGGAAAGGCATGAAACAGTGCTGATCTATGGTCACCTTGACAAGCAACCAGAGTTTACCGGTTGGCATGAAGACCTGGCTCCCTGGTTGCCCGTCAGAAAAGACGACAAGCTCTATGGTCGTGGTGGCGCAGATGATGGCTATGCTATCTATTCTGCGATTGCCGCCCTGAAGTCGCTGATAGCTCAGAAAGCAGAGACCCCACGGGTTGTTATTCTGATTGAGGCTTCTGAGGAAAGCGGCAGTCCTGACCTGCCTGTCTACATGGAAACACTCAGTGAGCAGATAGGTAAGCCGGGACTGGTAATAGCACTCGATTCCACCTGTGGCAACTATGACCAACTCTGGGTCACTACCTCGTTAAGAGGCATGTTGATTGGCGATATTACTGTTAAGGTGCTCGAGCAAGGTGCCCACTCAGGTGCCGCGGGCGGCATCGTTGCATCCAGCTTTCGAGTCCTGAGGCAATTGATTTCACGGGTCGAAAATGAGGTCACAGGTGAAATATCACCTTCATTCCTCAATGAACAGATCCCTGAGAGCCGGCGCCAGGAAGCCATTGCCGCCGGCAAGGTACTGGCCCCGGATTTCAGAACCCTGTACACCTATGTGGGCAATAGCGGCCCCATGTCTGACGACCCGACCGAACTGGTTCTGAATAACACCTGGCTTGCGTCTATGGAGATCACCGGTATCGACGGGATCCCCTCACTGGCTAACGCCGGTAATGTTCTGCGTCCCTATACCACCGCAAAATTCGCCTTGCGCCTACCGCCGACTACCGACGCTAACGCAGCCAAAACCGCCTTGACTAATCTGCTAACCAATGACGCCCCTTACGGTTGTCAGGTGGATATTCATTGGGAGCAGCCTAACGCCGGGTGGCATGCACCAGAAACCAGTCCTGCGCTTGCTGCCTCTCTGCAGACCGCATCAAAAGCGTTTTTTGGATCGCCCGCCATGTACTTGGGGTGTGGCGGCAGCATTCCATTCATGGAGTTCCTGGCGCGCAAGTTACCCGCTGCGCAATTTGTTGTCACTGGAGTACTGGGTCCCCATTCGAATGCTCACGGACCGAACGAGTTTCTGCACTTACCTACCGCTAAGAAGATTACTGCCTGCGTCGCTCAGATTCTGTTTGACTGGGACCGTTGAGCAGCCACTGGCAACCTGCCTAACGGTGCGCGAGGCTGACGATAACACTCGGATTGCGACGCAGCCACCAAAGCCGACTCAGGACGCTGGCGGCAACAAACATCAAGGCGACCGTGAGACCGATCCAAAATCCATAGGCCCCCATTGGGGCTCCCAGCCAGCCATAACCCAGAGTCAGGGCAACAGGTAACCCAACGCACCAATAACCCACCAGGGTAATGGCCATAGGCACCCGCGTATCCTTGTAGCCCCGCAGCGCACCGATGGTGGTGGCCTGCGCACTGTCGAATAACTGAAAGACCGCGACAAACATCATGAGGCTCGCGGCCAGTCCCACAACTTGCGCGTCAGTACTGTAGAGTGCCGCGATAGAATGTCGTGCCACTGCCACGAAGATGCCCAGTAAGACCGCCACACCCAAGGTCAATCCTACTGCCAGCTTGGCGACATACGCAGCGGCTTCGTATTTACCCGCACCGACATTGAAGCCGACACGAATTGTCGCGGCCATGCCAAGCGCCAATGGAAACATGAAGGTAACGCCCCCCAGGTTGATGGCAATCGTATGGGCCGCTACCACATCGGCACCAAAGCGACCCAGTAGCAACGCCACCACGGCAAACAGGCCCATTTCAAAGAACATGGTTGCGCCAATAGGAATACCAATACCCATCAGGCGTGCCATCATCTGCCAGTCTGGCCAGCTGAACCGACGTTGCCACCCCGTTAACTGAAATCTTGGCCTGCTGGCGACGAGCAGGATCAGGCCCAATTCGACCCACATGACAATCGCAGTTGCGACACCACAGCCCACGCCACCCATAGCCGGCATACCAAAAGCGCCATAGATAAAAACATAGTTAAGGGGAATTTTGACCACCAGGGCTGAGACCGCGATAAACATCGCCGGTCGAGTAAAACCCAGCCCCTCACAGAGAAATCGCAGAACGAAATAGCCCATCAAAGCCGGTATACCCCACGCCGTTGCCGCAAGGTAACCGACAGATACCGGAATCGCTGCGGGATCCACTACCATCAAGGCATACACCGACTCAGCGTTGAGGACAAAGGCGATGAGCAGCGCGGCACCCAGAGCTGCCAGCCACAAAGCCTGACGAATTACCTCACCAACCTCGCGCTGACGATCGGCTCCGTTGAGATGCGAGACAGTCGGTGTGACCGCCTGCAGCACCCCCATCACAAACATCATGACTGGCCACATCAAGGCGCCGCCGAGGGCTACACCGGCCAGGTCAACGGCACTGACTCGCCCGGCCATAGCTGTGTCAACCAGCACCATCGCCATCTGCGCTAGTTGGGCAGTCAGGATGGGCAACGCCAGACGCACCAGCTTACTCAATTCAGCCGCGGGCATATGCCCCTGTTCGGCACTCAGTTGGTTAGTTTCCATGATAGTTTGTCACGCCTGTGCCGCTTGCGGCGATTCGCTGGCTACAAGCGCAAGACGGTCTGCGCAATAATATTGTGCTGGACCTCGCTAGAGCCACCGGCAATGGTGTAACCGCGATGATGAAACAGGCCGCTGGCGACCATATCGGTATAGTCGGGACCCACGGGCTCAGCACCCTCCCCACGCAGGATCGAATCAAGGGGCAAGCCATAGTAACCGATCGTCTCCAGCAGCTGTCGATCCATAGCTTGGACCAACTCGCTACCCTTGAGTTTGAGCATGGACGGCTCGCCACCGATGGTACCACCTTGATCAAAGGTCGACAGCAATCGCTGCGCTGTCGCATCGAGAGCCTCCAGTCGAATAGTCAAGCGCGCCAGCTCCTGATTGAAGCCGAGGCCCAAGTCAATGTTGCGCGCCTGCTCGGCTTCAGCCACGTTTTTGATCCGACCCAAAATTCGTCGATTTTCTGCCACTCGAGAAACATGTAGACGTTCATTGCCAAGCAGGTTCTTGGCAACGCTCCAACCCTGATTCTCCTCTCCCAGACGATTCTGCTTAGGCACCCTGACGCCCTCAAAAAATACCTGGTTCCACAAGCGTTTGCCATTGAAGGCCATCAGCGCCTCCACCGTAATGCCCGGCGTGCGCATATCGATCAGCAGAAAACTAATACCTAGCTGCGGTTTGGCACTTGGGTCGGTTCGCACCAGTGCAAAAATATGGTCAGCCTGCTCCGCTGCTGAGGTCCATATTTTTGAGCCGGTGACCACATAGTCATCACCATCCGACTCAGCTCGAGTGCGCACCGATGCCAAATCTGAGCCTGCCTGAGGCTCCGAATAGCCCTGACACCAGGAGATCTCGGCATTGAGTATGAGCGGTAAATAGTGGGCTTTCTGTTCAACTGAACCATACTTGATAATAGCCGGACCCACCATGTTGAAACCAAAACCTTGTAACTCAGGCGCATGGGCACTACGTAGCTCATTCTCGAAAATGTGTCGACGAATCATGCTCCAGTCGGTACCACCGACCTCTACGGGCCAGTGAGGCGCAGCCCAACCACGGGCGTTCAAGGTTCGAGTCCATTGGTCTTGTTCTGCCTTGGTCACTGGGTAGCCAAGCCGAACCTTTCGGGTCACGGCAGGATCCAATTGTTCTTGAAGGAAGCGTCTGACCTCCAACTGAAAGGCCTGATCTGAATCGCTCAATCCGGCTCTCATATACACTCTCCTGATATTTTCTTGCTGACTGTAAATCACAACACATCAGCGCTGCTGTGGCTAGAGCCTAACGCTATCAATAAGGATGTTTGTAGGCGTTTTTAGCGACAACAGGCACCCAGCTCTGTGGTATTCAAACCGCCGATTCGTTACCATCCCCACCACGCCTGTCAGTTGGTTTCTTGATATGGGCACCAGAGAAGGATCGGCCTGAACGCATGGCAGGCTAGCCTCTGTCGCCACCGCTGAGAAGACCCCAGCGATGACTATCACTCTAAAAGTTAAGTAAGGGTTCATGAAAGTACTGTTACGCCTGCTGCCTTACATTCAGCAGCACCTTTGGACATTTGTCTTTGGAATCAGCGGACTGCTGATTGCCCGTATTTTCGAGGCGTTAATTCCACAGTTTGTCAAACTGGGCATCGATAACATCGCCTCAGGGCAGTCTGCCCTGAAACTGCAGCAGATCAGTCTTGACCAGGCAGCCGCACTGCTGACTTATCCGGCGCTAGGTATCAGCGCCTGTGTCCTGGCCCAGATGCTGGTGACAGTGGTCAGCCGCATTATGATTCGCCGTATCGGCATGTACGCGGCTTTTGACGCGCGCAATCGGGTCTATGGGCACTTACAGTTGCAAGGCCCCATCTTTTACTCGCGCTTTAGCATCGGCGACTTGATGGCTCGAGCGATCAACGACATTTCATTGGTGCGTGAATTCATCGCCGGCACCCTGCGCACGACCGCCGTGCTGGTCTTCACGGCCGTGGTCAGCCTGTCGTTTATGTTTTCTTTGTCGGTCAAACTCAGCCTCGCCGTGATACTACCTCTGCCGATCATTACCCTGGTCGCCTATCTCTATTCAAAACGCATCTACGCTCAGTCGCACCAGGTTCAGGAAGGATTTTCCGGTCTGTCCACCTTCGTTCAGGAAAATCTCAATGGCATAAGAACGGTTCAAGCGATGGCGCAAGAGCAGGACGAAATCAATCGATTTGCGCAGGTCAACGATGACTTTGCCGAGAAAAACCAGCTGTTGTTTGTCTCTAACTCACAGTTAAGTGGCTTCATGCCGACCTTAGCAGCGGCAGCGACCCTGATCATCATAGGCTATGGCAGTCACTTGGTGGGCACCGGTGAGATCAGCCTGGGTACCTTTGCCGCCTTTTTTTCCTATCTGGGACTGCTGTTATGGCCAGTCCGCGAAGCAGGCTCTCTGGTGACCCAATGGCAGCGGGGAGCGTCAGGGACAGCACGATTATTTGAGATTCTTGATTACGAGCCGGAAATTCACGACCACAGCAACCCCAGCGGACCAACCCTGACGGGCAAAATCACGGTCAAGGATCTCTATTACCAGTATGAAAACAAGTCAGTTTATGCCCTGGAAAACATCAATTTCGAGGTCAAGCCCGGCGAAACCATTGCCATTCTTGGGCGGGTCGGTTCGGGCAAGTCCACCTTGTTACGTTTGTTTGTGCGCTTGCTTGATCCCAGTCGAGGCCAAGTGTTGCTGGACGATCACCCTATCCAGGACTTCCCCTTGACCCGGCTGCGAGAACAGGTTTGCATGGTATTACAGGACCCATTTCTGTTTGCCAATTCCTTGGGCGAGAATATCGCCTACGACAACCCGGAACGCGACCTCGCCACGGTCTGGAAATCCGCAGACGCCGCGGCCCTGCGCGAGACCATCGAACGATTTCCAGATGGTCTGCAGACGATACTCGGCGAGCGCGGCGTGACCCTGTCTGGCGGTCAAAAACAACGTACCGCCCTCGCTCGAGGTCTCATTCGTATGACGCCCGTGCTCATCCTCGATGACTGCTTCTCCGCCGTTGATACTGAAACCGAGGAACATATTCTGTCTGGACTCAAAGCCCTGAGGAGCGGTCTGACAACGATGCTGGTATCACATCGAGTCTCAACTGCACGCCATGCGGATCGCATTCTTGTTTTGGAAGAGGGCCGCATTCGCGAGACCGGCACCCATGAAGAATTGCTGGCTTTAGGCGGACTGTATGCTGAGCTGGAAAAGGCCCAAAGTATCAAGGGTCACCTGCTCTCTCGCCTTGAAACGGCCCCCAAGGGAGAGACGCACAGATGACTCAGGCGACGCTGGACCACGGGGTTTTTGAGGCGGATATTCACGGCCAAACCATGAATCTCGCCTATCTGAAGCGCATTGGCTATTGGCTCAGGCCGCATCACCGCCTGGCCCTGTTCAGCCTTGCGCTGGTGATCGCCGCATCAATACTGGCGGTCCTGTTACCGGTGATTATCAGTCGAGTCGTCATAGATGACATCATTATGGGGCAGCCGGATGCACTGTTACCCGACTTTGGCATGAACGCCTTGAACCAGTGGTTGATGTCCATCACTGGTTGGTCGGCAATTGTCAGTGCCTGCGTCATCTTCGGCGTGCTCACAGTCGCTTGTCAGTTCTTCTATCATCTGCATAGAGTAACCTTTGCGCAAACCTCGCTGTATGCACTAAGGGACATGCGGCAGGACCTGTTCGCCCATATGGAGCACAGGCCCTCGTCCTTCTACGATAAAGTGGCCGTCGGTCGAGTCATGACTCGAATCACCAATGACGTACAGGCTCTGTTTGAATTGTTAATGGGCCTCGGCATGTTAGTCGGAGAGTTTGTTCCCTTCTTTCTAGCCCTGGGTATTATGCTGGCGATTGATGTCAGGTTGACTCTGTACTTGATGTTGTCTATTCCCATCTTTGCCTTCATCACCTACTTTTTTCGTATGGCGACTCGACGGGTCTACCGAAAGATTCGAAATACCGTCTCGCAGCTCAATCAGAATCTGCAGGAAAATCTCAGTGGCATGCAGGTGGTCCAACTCAGCAACCGCGAGCGCCAGAATCTGGCAACCTACCAGGCCATTAACAAGACTAACCAAGATCAAGAGATTCACGCCATCTACCTGGAAACCAGCTATGGCGCCTTCACCGACAACATGATCAACCTGGCTCTGGCTGTGATCATCTGGATTGGCGGCGGGGCTGCCTTGCAGGAGACGATCTCTCTGGGCAGTATTATTCTCTTCAGTCAGTTTATCGATATGTTCATTCGCCCGATTCGAGTCTTGGGCATGCAATACAATGTCATGTTTCGTGCCATGGCCAGTGCCGAGCGTATCTTTCAGGCCCTCGATTGGCATGAACAGGTTCGCGAACCCACCTTACCGACACTCTTGCCGACTCGCATTCAGGGCAAACTCGAATTCCGTCACCTCACCTTTGGTTATGATCCCGAGCAACCGGTATTGAAGGATGTGTCTTTGACCATTCAACCCGGTGAGAAGCTCGCAATCGTCGGCCCCACCGGGTCAGGCAAGAGCACATTGATCAGACTGCTGGGGCGGTTTTATGACTTCGCCGACAACAGCATATTTCTCGATAATATCGATTTGAACCAGATTCACTCGACCGCCGTTCGACAGAAAATCGGCGTCGTTCTACAGGACTTTCATATTTTTTCTGGCAGCGTTCTGGACAATATCATTCTCGGCAATCCCAACATCAGCCGAGAGAAGGCTATCGAATCTGCGCGACTCGTCAATGCCCATGAATTTATCGAGGCCTTGCCGCGGCAGTATGACGAACCATTAGTCGAACGGGGCCAGAATCTCTCTCAGGGTCAACGTCAGCTACTGGCTTTTGCTCGAGTCTTAGCAGCTGACCCGGAGATACTGATTCTGGATGAAGCGACAGCCAGTATTGACACAGAAACAGAGCAACAGATCCAGGCGGCACTTCATGAAATCATGAAAGATCGAACCTCTATCCTGATCGCCCATCGACTGCAGACAATTCAGGAAGCTGACCGTATCCTGGTGTTGAAAAATGGCAAGGTCAAGGAACTGGGGACCCATGACGAATTGATGGCGCAACAAGGGGTTTACTACACGCTCAATCAGCTGCAGTTTCAGGATGTCTCCTTAAGAACCGACTAATCTGCCAGGGCCACTTTATTGTTCTTGAAGATCACCGTACTATCGGAGCATCGAAAGGAGCAAGTATGGCAGCGAACCGTAAAATCAAATTGACCGAGAAGCTGAACTATGGGGTCGGTCAGGTTGCTGAAGGCCTGAAGAATACCGCCTTTGGGCTGCTGGTGTTATTCTATTACAATCAGGTACTGGAAGTCTCAGGCACCTTTTGCGGCCTCGCCCTGGGCATTGCCTTGATCTTTGATGCCATTACAGATCCACTGGCAGGTTCCCTGTCTGATAACTGGCGCTCAAAGCTGGGTCGACGCCACCCCTTTATGTATGCCTCAGCCATTCCCTTGGGCATTTGCTTTTTCTTGCTGTTTAGCCCACCGAATTTGGGTGAAACCGGCCTGTTCATCTGGCTGCTGGTCTTCGCTGTCTTGACTCGCACTGCCATGACGCTTTACCACGTACCACACATAGCACTTGGCGCCGAACTCACTGAAAATTTTGAAGAGCGTACCGTGATTGTGAGCTTTCGCCTGGTGTTTGGTACTCTCGGTGGTTTGTTGGCTGTCGCACTGGCTTTCCTGGTATTTTTCGCGGCCAGCGAGGCATTTCCTAACGGTCAATTGAATAAGGAAGCTTATGCACCCTTTGCACTGACCTTGTCAGTACTCATGGTGATCACGATCTGGTTATCCGCATGGGGCACCCGCAAACAGATTCCATTCTTACCTCAGCCGGTGGGTGAAGCCGAGCCCTTCAGCTTCCTGCGGGTCCTTAAGGAAGTTCGGCTGGCACTACAAAACTCCTCGTTTCGTTGGCTCTTCATTGGCGTCATCGTCGTCTTTCTTATGGTGGGCATAGATGGCGCTCTGGGACTGTATCTTAATACCTATTTTTGGGAGCTCAATCCTGGCGCCATCTTTATCTACGCAACGGCGGCACCCATTGGAGTTGTCCTGGGTAGTTTCTTCACGCGCGGAATTCATGCTCGCTGGGGCAAAAAGCCGGGCGTCATCTTTGGTACTTCAGCCTGGGCAATCTGCCAGATACTGCCAATTGCTCTGCGTCTGCTGGATCTGTTCCCTGCCAACCACACATCGGAGCTGTTAGTGCTACTGGTAGCAATCAAGTTTGTTCAGGGGTTGACCGTCGTACAGGCATTAGTCAGTTTTGGGTCAATGGTCGCGGACATCGCTGACGAGCATGAGCTGGCGACGGGAAAACGCCAGGAAGGTATCTTTTTTGGCGCTTCCTCATTTTCAAATAAGAGCGCATCGGGTCTTGGCACCCTCGCTGCTGGTGTTGCTCTGGATCTGATTAACTGGCCGAAAGGTCAGGCTATTCAATCGGCTGCAGACGTACCACCCGACACCTTAATACAGCTCGCTTTGCTGTGCGGCCCTATCGTGTCCGGCTTCGCTTTAGTCTCTGTGTGGTGCTACAGCCACTATGATTTGAGTCGTCAGGCGCACCAGAACATTCTCGACCAATTAGCCGAGCGCCGTCTGCAACACCTTAACACTGTCACTGACTGAGCTAACGCAGGAGATCCTCATGAGTGAGTTTGAAGATAAAGTGGTCATCATCACCGGTGCTGGGGGTGGGCTTGGCAAAGCCCACGCACTCGAGTTCGCAAAGCGTGGCGCCTGCGTTGTGGTCAACGATCTGGGCGGCAGCGTCGACGGCGCTGGTGGCAGCGATGCCGCAGATCTTGTGGTCGCAGAAATTACCAGTGCAGGTGGTCGCGCAATCGCCAATAAGGCATCGGTCAGCGACAAGGCAGGCGCTCAAAGCATTATTGATGATGCTGTCGCGGCCTTTGGCACCGTCGATATTTTGATCAACAACGCGGGTATTTTGCGTGACAAATCCTTTAAGAATATGACTCTGGAAGAATGGGACCTGGTCTTGGCTGTGCATCTTAATGGTACAGCTTATGTTACCCACGCCGCCTGGCCCATCATGTATGCCAAGAATTACGGCCGCATAGTCTTCACGTCATCCGGCTCTGGCATCTGGGGTAATTTCGGCCAATCCAACTATGGCGCGGCAAAGATGGGCATGCTGGGCCTGATGAACGTTCTGGCTGGTGAAGGCGCCTCGCACAATATTCGGGTCAACTCTCTGGCCCCGGCTGCCGCAACGCGGATGACGGTCAATCTGCCTGGCAGACCCAGCTTTGACGTGGACAATCCACCACCAGAGCGAGCACCATCTTTGGTGACTCCGGCAGTCTTGTTTATGTGTTCCAATGACGCTCCTAGCGGCAAAATATTTCAGGCGGCTGGTGGTCGATTCTCTATGGCCGCCATGTATAGCAATGACGGCGTTAATCTCGGCACCGATGCGACCTATGAAAGCTTTGTCGCGAATGCCGCGGCGATCATGGATATGAGCCAGGCCCAAGCTGGCAGCGCCCAGCGTCGCCGCCAGAAAAGCCGCTCGACAGCCGGTCAAGCAGATGATTGATGCTGAACTGCGGCGGATTCTGGACCCGCCGCTCAACCGCGCCGGCCACTACCTGGCAAGACTCGGCGTGCGTGCAAACCAGATTACCATTCTTGGGTTTGCGCTGGGGCTAATGGCGGTCCCTTTGATTATTCTGCACGCCTATGAGGCGGCACTGGTGATGATCCTGCTCAATCGCCTGTGCGATGGTCTGGATGGCGCCGTCGCACGGTTCTCTGCTATGACAGACCTGGGCGGCTTTCTGGATATCGTTCTGGATTTCATCTTCTACGCCGCCATCGTCTTCGGCTTCGTGCTGGCTCAACCTGAGAACGCCAGCTACGGCGCCTACCTGATCTTCAGCTTTATTGGCACCGGTAGCTCCTTTCTCGCCTATTCAACCTTTGCGGCGAAACGGGGCTTGACCACCAGCCTGCGGGGCACAAAATCCCTGTATTATCTGGGTGGCCTGACAGAAGGCTTTGAGACAATCGTGTGCCTGATATTACTCTGTCTGTTCCCGAGCAGCTTCTGGATGATTGCGAGCATTTTTGGCAGCCTTTGTTGGGTCACTACCGCCACTAGAATCTATGCCGCTGCCAAAACCCTGTAGGCCTATCGCAGAAATCTGCTATATTGCCGCGCTAGCCAAGAGAACGCATTGTGGACCTAGATAATTTAAAAACGTTTCTCGAAGTGCATAAAACCCGGCATTTCGGCCGCGCCGCTGACAATTTGTTTCTCACCTCGGCAGCGGTCTCAGCTCGAATCAAACAGCTGGAACAATACCTTGGCGTTTCCTTGTTTGTCCGCAATCGCGGCAACGTTCAACTCACCAGCGAAGGTGAACGCCTACTGCCCCATGCGCAAAACCTGATCCTCAACTGGTCACGGACTCTGCAGGAGATTGCACTGCAAAAATCTCAGACTTCGCGGCTGCATCTCGGCTCTACAACAAGTCTCTGGCAGTCCAATCTGGCTGAGAAATTACAAAACATCAACAGGCACCATCCACATCTAAGTCTGCAGGCAGAAGCCCATCCAGACTATGAATTAGCGCGCCACCTGATGGAACGTACCCTGGACCTGATTATTCTCTATGAGCCCCCAGATCTGCCAGAACTTAGCGCTGAAAAGATCGGTCACTTGAGGCTATCGATGGCATCGACAGAACCCCAGCAGCTGGCCAAGACGGCTTTTCAAAAGGGATATATCTTCGTCGATTGGGGCGAATCTTTTACCGTTTTTCATGCTAGTCGCTTCGGCGAGGTACCGCCGGCGAATATGACAGTCAATCTTGCAAGCCTCGCTGTTGAACTCCTGAAAGTTCAACCTGGATCAGCATTCCTGTCGCAACGCCTGTTGGACACGACAGACTTCCTGTTTCCGGTTAAGGGGGTCGTCAGCTTCAATCGGCCTATCTATGCCGTGTATCGAGAAGGCCATGAGCAGCTGGAGACGATCAAAAAGGTGATTCAATGCCTGCAGGGTTTTTCGATGTAGGCCGGGGCGCGTCACCCATAGCTGCCCACTACCTCTTTTTTGATTTGCGATTACTGCAGGTACTTAGGAAAAACTTCTCTAAAGCCATCAAACCCCTTTTCTTGAGACAGCTTTTAGAACAGCTCGTCTAGAAAAGCTTGTTAAGAAAAGCCTGTTAAGAAAAGCTTGTTATAACTGGCTCAAGCGGCTTTGGCCAACGGTCTGTTCAGCTAATCCTTGAGAGTGTTTACCTAAAAGCTCAGCGTCGACGATTCATTCCTAGCCCTAAAAATCTAACTCTCCAAACTCTTCGCGCAAACGGCGCCGTTCCATAAGATCTTCAATTTTTCGACGGACATCATGGCGTTGCATATTAGTCGTCACTTCAAACGGTTCGACCGGCTCGACACCCTCATCATCAATATCAACATCATCAAACTCTAACGAATCACTCATGATCTACTCCTCTAAAATATTGGCTGCTCTGCAAGGCTCAAAAAATCTGCAAAGACCAATGACCATCAGCTTAAACAAGATTAGCCCCTGTTTTTTGCGGATTTAAGGGCACCCATAAATAAAATAACAGCAAATGATTTTTTCCATAAAAAATAAATATTTTTACTGAATAACCACTTGCTTAAGCCTTAAAGACAGTGACATTCGAGGCTCACAGCGACTTTGCACTTTGCAAAGACCTGAAGAAAGACCTGAAGAAAGACCTGAAGAAGGACCTGAAGAATATAGTAGGACCGCGCTTAGCGGTCGCCATGCTGGAACAGACAAGGGGATGAAATAAAGCGACAAAAAGTCGCTTTCGTCAATCAGCCGCAGGCTTTAGCCTGAAAACCCTAGTGGAATTCAGTAAAGTTGGGCTCGACGACGTTGCGTGAGTGCCTACAGCTTTGGTGTCACGCGAAGATTTAGGCTTCGAGGCGGGTTGGCACCCTGTCGTAGACTCAAGGGCTAGCTGCTGGTTCGTTTTTCCAACAAACCGATGATGTCGCCCAACAACTTGTCGGTGCTGGATTTACTGAAGGATTGCGCCAGAATGTTGGTGATTTCCTTATTCATGGACGTGTTGTTCGATTTCGCAATGCGTTTAATCTTCTTATGCATACCTGGAGTCAGGCGCAATACAAACTTAACTTGTTCTTCTTCAGCCATGATCCTCGACCTCTACCACTTGTGTTTGTGTATCTTTTTTATACAACGATACCAGCACATCCTCCCTAAAATCCAGCCTAACAGGGCACTGAACATAAAAAAAATCTCACGCCACTCTATCACTAAAATCAAATTCCTGATGTTATGCTGCAACGAACCCCCGCATCCTGGAATCAGCGTTTGAGCAGTGCCTCTTCAGTATCGCGCGCGCAACTAGTGAGTATCGCCTGGCCGATTATTTTATCTAATCTATCCACGCCATTGTTAGGTCTGGTAGACACAGCAGTGATCGGCAACCTGGGTAACGCGGCGCTCATAGGTGCCATTGCCGTGGGCGGCATGATTTTCAGCTTCCTCTATTGGGGCTTTGGTTTTTTACGCATGGGCACCACCGGTCTGGTGGCCCAATCAATGGGCGCCTCTCAGCCGAATCAGGCAAAGGCCACTTTTTATCGGGCTCTGTTGTTAGGCACCAGTATCGGCATGCTGTTACTTCTCGCTCAGTCGCCCTTGCTGGCGCTTGCCTTGAGTCTGATAGATGGCAGCCAGGCGGTCGAGTCTGCAGCCTTGAGCTATTGTCAAATTAGAATTTGGGGTGCGCCCATCAGTCTGGCATATCTGGCTGTTATGGGTTATTTGCTGGGCATACAACAAACTCGCGCATTGCTGGCGCTACAGTTGATTTTAACCGGCACCAACATTGTTCTTGATCTGCTGTTCGTCGTCGTCCTTGACTGGGGTGTGCCAGGCGTTGCTGCTGCAACCCTGCTTGCTGAAATCCTGGCGATGGCCGCGGGCCTGTTGCTCGTCAGACGCCATCTGCGCAGACAAGGCGTATCGTTAAGAGTCTCTTGGCAAGACCTGCTGGATTACAGGGCACTAAAGAGAATGCTGATAGTCAATCGCGATATCATGCTACGTACTCTGTGTTTGATTTTTGCATTTGCCTGGTTTACCAACGAGGGAGCCAAATCCGGCGACGTCATTCTGGCAACCAACGCCATCCTGATGCAGTTCGTTGCCTTCTCTGCATTTTTCCTCGACGGCTTTGCGCTGGCGACGGAGACCATGATAGGCAAGGCAACCGGACGCCAAAATGCAGACGAGATCAATCAAGTACTTGTCTTCAGTGCAGAACTTGGGTTCAGCACCGCCTTAGTGCTGGCAGCGACCTTCTGGCTGAGCGGCAGCGCTATTATCACGATGCTCACCAACGCCGAGGCGGTGAGGTCCAGTTGTGAGATTTACTGGCTCTGGGCAGTATTTGCGCCGCCCGTGTCGGTCGCTTGTTATTTATTGGATGGCGCTTTTATTGGCGCGACCCGCACCGCTGAAATGCGCAACGCCATGATACTATCGCTGTTGCTGTATCTGCTGGCGTGGTGGTGTTTTCAAGGCCTGGCGAATCACGGCTTGTGGCTCGCCTTGTATATTTATTTTGTGGCTCGTGCCGTCAGCCTGGCAATCTACCTGCCAAGATTAAAACTCTTTACTGGTACCGCCTGGCGTTAATTATTAGACTCAGACTCTCATTCCACACTCAACAGCCATTGGCTAGCGACTTAACCGCTCAGAATCTTAAAACGGAGAACTCATGAAACTCGCCACCAGCATGCACTACTCTTCAGGCTTTATTGGTGCCACAAAAGAATTGGTTGAATTGGAAAAAGCCGGTCTGGATGTGGTCTGGATTCCAGAGGCTTACTCCTTTGACGGCGTCAGCGCCATGGGCTATGTCGCGGCAAAAACCGAGCGCGTTGTGATCGCCTCTGGCATTCTGAACATCTACAGCCGCACACCTACGCTGTTAGCCATGACTGCCGCAGGCGTCGATGCTCTGTCTGAAGGTCGTTGCATGCTTGGGCTTGGTGCCTCCGGACCCCAGGTGGTCGAAGGCTTTCACGGAGTACCGTATGATGCGCCACTCACCCGTATTCGGGAGATAGTCGATATCTGTCGAATGGTGTGGAGACGAGAAGAAAAACTGAACTACCAGGGTAAAAAGTATCAGATTCCGCTGCCAGCTGATCAGGGTAGCGGTCTTGGCAAAGCTTTGAAGATTATTAACCACCCCTACCGCAGTGAGATCCCCATCGCGCTTGCCACCCTGGGTGAGAAAAGTGTCGAGATGACCGCTGAAATTGCCGATGCCTGGCTTCCTGCCTTCTACATGGCGGAAGGTGCTGATGCTGTCTGGGGCGATGCACTCAGGGCCGGCAACGCCAAGCGTGACCCCGGCTTGCCGCCGTTGGAAATCTACGCTGGCGGTTCTGTGGCGGTGGGCCAGGGTCTTGAGTCTTATCGGGATATGGCTCGACCCAATATCGCGTTGTACGTCGGCGGCATGGGCGCCAAGGACAAGAACTTTTACAATCAGGTGTTTCGCAAATATGGTTATGAGGAGGAGGCCGAGGAGATCCAAAATCTCTACCTGAGTGGCCGCAAGTCGGCTGCAGAAGCCGCAATTCCTCAGTCTTATCTGGACGCCACTTCGCTGGTGGGTGATGAAAGCTTTATACGTGATCGTTTGCAGGTCTACCGAGAAGCCGGCGTAACCTCATTGAGTGTTGCTTTTCTCGGCACTACAACCGCTGAAAGGGTTAAAAACTGTGATGCCTTGAAAAATATTCTTGAGAAAATCTGAGACCTCAACGTCGGCAATTTCTGGCAAGGACTTACAGTTAAGCAATTACTGTCAAACAATTACAGTTAAGCAATTACAGTTAAGCAATTACAGTCAAGCGAGTGGCTTCAAGCGCAGCAGTTCAGGCCTTGAAGCTATTCGCACATAAACCCCTATCAAAATTTTGCTGGCAGCCATCAACTGGGTCAACCCAACATGCTTTCCAGCGGCTATTGGTATAACATGACTCCCCTTTCCATGAAGGTAAACTCTCGATGATTTCTAAGGAAATACACCTAAAGTCTCGTCCCACCGGCTTACCCACTGCCGCTAACTTCGCCCTGGTGAAGCGAGAAATCGGCGAACCTGGTGCCGGTGAAATTCTCATTCAGAATCTGTATCTGTCTGTAGATCCCTATATGCGCGGCCGAATGGCGCTGGCGTGGCCTTTGGACGAGGTCATGATTGGTGGTGCCCTGGGTCAGGTGATCAAATCAAACAACCCTCAATTCCAGGTAGGGGATCATGTGACGCATGGTCTCGGCTGGCGCGAATATGCTCTCTCTAATGGCGAGGGTGTCAATCACATAGATCCTGGGCTTGCCCCTTTGTCTGCCTATCTGGGCGTGATGGGCATGCCGGGGCTGACGGCCTATGGTGGCCTGTTAGTGACTGGAGAATATAAGCCAGGAGAAACGGTATTTGTATCAGCTGCATCTGGCGCAGTCGGCAGCCTGGTTGGTCAGATCGCCAAAATTCACGGCAGCACTGTCATTGGCAGTGCCGGCAGCGATGACAAGGTCGAGATGCTGAAGACCTCTCTGGGGTTTGATCATGCCTTCAACTACAAGACGGCAAATCCGCTCGCGGAGCTACGCAAAGCTGCACCGCAAGGCATTGACATCTATTTTGAAAACGTCGGCGGACCCCAACTCGAAGCAGCCCTGACACATCTTCGTCCCTATGGGCGCATTCCTATCTGCGGCATGATTTCCACCTATAACGACGGTGCTACTCAGACGCCGGGTCCGCGCAATCTCACTGAGACCATTTACAAACACATTACCCTAAAGGGGTTCGTGGTTTCTGCCTTTGTCGACCAGCAGGCGCAATTCTTAACGGACATGAGTCGTTGGATTGCCTCGGGAGAAGTCAAATACAGCGAAACCATTTTTGATGGCATCGATAATGCGGTCACAGCCTTTGAGGGATTATTCCAAGGCGCCAATAACGGCAAGATGCTGGTCAAGCTCGCCAACGACTAAACTTCAAGCCACTTGTCTCAGCAAAAAAAAGGCCTGTTGAAGGCCTTTTTTTTGCACCAGCGATTTCCTCATCAAGCCACAGAAGCCCAAGCATTCGCCGAGTTATTGCCGCTGTTTAGATGGCATTCGTTCTTATTAGGTAGCCGTGTGCAGTTGGGGGCTTGCCTGTGATTGGTCTCGCATGCATTTGTCTGCAACATAACGTCAGGATACCCATCCGCTAAGCCGATCAGCAACATTCAGATGCAATGCACCGTAATTGCCAGCCTGACGCTGGCAGGTTATAAACTCTGCAGTTCTTGTTTCCACTAAAAAGCGCATCAATAGTGCCAGAGAGGCGAGTGAAGCTCCATGACTGACCTACCTGATATGACGACCTGGGCGATGCACCGCTCATTGTTATTCTCGGTCTATTTGCCCGCCTTTTTAATGTCTGTTTGTCAGGGTAGTGTTCTCCTTATCATTCCCCTTTACGCGCTCGACATGGGTGCCAGTGCAGGCGTCGCCGCCTTAGTCTTTTCGATTCGAGGCTTGGGTAATATGACAGCAGACATTCCGGCAGGCTATGCGACATCACGACTTGGCGACAAGCACACCATGCTGATGGGTATCAGTATCATGATCGTCTCAGGGCTATTCGCCAGTCAGGCTGAGACTAGCTTTGACCTGGCCATCGCTGCATTTTGCTTTGGCGTTGCGGTTGCCACCTGGCTGCTCTCCCGTTTGACTCATATCAGTGACGCTGCACCTGTTCATCTGCGCGGCCAGGCTGTATCAACCATGGCTGGCATACAACGCTTTGGTAGCCTGTTAGGCCCAGTCGCAAGCGGCTTGGCAGCAGATCAGTTTGGCTTTAACTGGGTTTTTGTTGGTATCAGCGGAGTTGCTTGCCTCGCCTTTGGCTTTATTGTGATTTCAGTCAAAACGAATAAAGCGGGGCATCACGCTGAGTCGCCCTCAATGATTAAAATATTGCCGCATATTATCAGCGTCCATCAACGGATTTTTCTCACTGCCGGATCTGCGGTTCTCTGCCTCACCGTGCTGCGTGCAGGGCGTTCCTTACTTATACCCTTATGGGGAGAATCACTGGGACTCAATATTACTGAGATCGGGCTGATAGTTGGTGCCGCAGCAGCCATAGACATGATCCTGTTTCCATTTGCCGGATATATGATGGATAACTGGGGACGCAAATACGCCGCGGTGAGCTGCTTGGGTCTGTTGTCTTTCGGACTATTCAGCGTACCCTTTTCAACCAACCTTTGGACTCTGCTGATTGCGGCCATGGTTGCTGGCGTCGGTAATGGCCTGGGCAGCGGAATCAATATGACCCTGGGTGCAGACTTCGCGCCACCGTCGGAGCGAGGCGAGTTTTTGGGCGTTTGGCGCCTGATGAGCGATATAGGCTCATTCGCTGGACCACTCTTTATGGGCTACACAGCCAGCTCTTTGGCGCTCGCCAGTGCTTTTACAGCGACCGCGTCGATGGGTGTTGTCGGCGTTTTAATCCTTGTGTTCACCGTCAGAGAAACGCTGGTCAAAAAATCCTAGTCGCTGCGAACGCCTGTTAAAGGATGAACAAACCCAGAAACAGAAAACCGCTGACAGCGATTCCGGCGCTCAGCAACGCGTAGGGCAACTGAGTTCTGACATGATCAATGTGATCAGTTGCCGCAGCCATCGACGCGACCACCGTAGTATCACTAATGGGTGATGCATGGTCACCAAAAATCGCACCTGACAAGACTGCAGCGAGAAACAGTGATGTCGAAAGCTCCAGCGGCAAAGCAATCTGCATCGCCAAAGGAATCATTATCGCGAATGTCCCCCAACTGGTGCCGATCGAAAAGGCAATCACCGCCGAGACCAAAAACAGTAATGGCAGGAAAAGGAAAACGGGCAGGCTGTCCTGCACTAGCTGGGCGATGTAAAGACCGGTTCCCAGCAGATTAGCGACATCACCCATGGCCAGCGCTAACAGCAGGATTATCGCAACAGGCAGCAGACCACCTGCACCACGCAGAAACATCTGCATCAAATCACCGACACCATGCTTACCCTGTATGAGCACTAGCACCCAAGCAACCAAGAGCGCGGCCACAACAGCCCAAAGTACAGCCGTCGAACCGGAGCCGGCACGCAGATCCCCATCACCAGTGACATAAAGCCCTAGGGGCATGCTAATGACCATCACGAAGATGGGTATCAGCATAAATCGGGCCTTATCTGTCGCATCGGCAACCTGCTGCTCGGCAATAATGGAAGGATCTATCATTGGCGTAGCACCAGGCCAGAGCATTAGGCCCCGTTCGGTACGATGCTGGGCGGCTTTCATGGGGCCTATATCCAGGTCCCAACGAATCACTAGCGCCGCCACCAGAATCGCAGCCAACGCATAAAAGTTAAATGCGATAGCACCGACAAATACCTCAACGGGGTTCTCTATCGCGGAGGATGCCAGTAATCCGATCACTACCGCACCCCAAGCATTCAAGGGAATCAATATACAAATGGGCGCGGAGGTCGAATCGATAATATAAGCCAATTTCTCTCGCGAAATTTTATACTTATCGAACAGGGGCCTGGATATCGCCCCTGCCACCAGCAGGGTAATATTGGACTCGATAAACACTACCACGCCGATAAGGAATGCGAGCCATTTTGCATGCTTGGCTTGGCTTACCCATCGACGATGCTGCAGGTAGGCGATGAAGCCCCTGACGCCACCCACCTTTTCGATTGTCGCAATCAGGCCACCAATCAATAGCGTAAACAGGATAACTCTGGTATCACCGGGATCACCGAGCACAGCGACAATACCATCAAGGGCATGAGCGAGACCCTGCAGTGGTTGTGCACCTTTTAAGAGACAAAAACCCAGCCAGATTCCGACACCCAGGGAGAGGATAACCTGACGTGTCGATATCGCGAGAATAATAGCTAGAACTGGCGGTAAGGTTGATAACCAACTGGGCTCGTACATGCTGGATCCTGATCTTCAATCTCCTCCAGTCTACCTAAAAAGCGCAGTAAAGCGGTATTCATGGTTTCAATCAAAAACCTTCTATATACTCGCTGAACCGTATAGTAACTCGGTGGACCCACCCATAGATAAGAGCTCACTGGCCTTGCATACCGAGTGATAAGATTTACCCACGCTGATGTAGATAAACATGAAACCACTGAATTACTATTTCATCGGCGCCGGTAGTTGGTTTCTGGCTTTTGGTATTCAATCGGTAGTCTTCGCCTGGTTAGTCACCATGGCGCTGAATGAAACAGCTGACAGAGTCGGTATCGCGCAGATGGCTTTTATGCTGCCAACTATGATCTTTGTGCTACTGGGTGGCAGTCTCGCCGACCACTATGGCGGCAAACGCATGGCCATCATCGGTCACATATTGGCGTCACTGGCACCGCTGTTTCTTGCGATGACCGTCCTAACGGGAGAACTCACCTATACCAGTGTCATTATCTTCGCCGTCATTATGGGTACAGCCCAAGCACTGATCACGCCGGCTAGAGACGGATTACTGCCACTGGTAGCCGCTGGCAAGATCCAACGCCTGGTCGTGCAGGTGAGTATGATTCAGTTTGGTATCCAGGCCTTTGGTTTTCTGATAGCCGCCTTCGCTGACGACCTGGGTGCCGCGACCATGTTGCTATTGCAAATGACTGCCCTTCTGATCGGTATGTTTGCCTTTATCAAACTCAAACTTCCTTACCAACCGCCTGCTAAAGCGGACAGCCACTTATTCAAGCAAATCGCCGAGTCAGTGAAAGAAGGCTTTCAGACGGTCAAAGCTTCGCCAGACCTGCGTATTGTGGCCTTTCAAAATATGGCAATGGGCACCTTTTTCATGGGCTCATACATAGTGACTATCCCGCTACTGATCCGCGAATTCTACCAAGGTGGTTCGGTGGAGTTGTCATGGCTTAACGGCGCCAACTCGGCGGGCATTGTCTTGACGATCTTGTATCTGATGCGAAAAGGTGACATCCAAAGACAAGGCCGAGCGCTTCTGTTAGCCCAGGGTTTCGGCTCTGTTGCGCTCGCCTGCGGAGGCTTAGGACTGGGATTTTACACCTTATTGGCCAGTGTTTTTGTCTGGGGCATGTGTGGTGGCTTCGCGCTAACCATGTCTCGGACCATCATGCAGGAAAGAGCGCCAGAAAAACAACGCGCTCGTATCATGGCATTTTATTCATTTTCTTTACTGGGCGCGGTCCCACTGGGCGCCCTGCTTAGTGGCTATCTCGTGCGCTGGCTGGGTCCATCGGATGCGCTGCTTGTGTCCTGCTTCTCAATGCTGGTGTTTGTGCTCTTTACTTCGCTACGCTCGGTCCTTTGGGGGCTGGACGCCAAGTCAGCGACTAACTGATCAGAATGACCTGGGACTCGGCGGCTTTCGCAAATTTACGTCAGTTTATTACGCAACACCGCCGGTTACTCGTCATCACCGGCGCTGGCTGCAGTGTCGAGTCGGGGATTCCAACTTATCGTAACCACAGCGGGCAATGGCTTCGCAACCAGCCAATACAGCACACTGACTTTATCAATCAGGCATCCGCCAGAAAACGGTACTGGGCGCGTAGCTTGGCAGGTTGGCCAGCAGTACACATGGCTCGACCGAATGATGCGCATCGAGCCCTTGCGGCTATGGAAGCACGTCAGCAGATTCCACTACTGGTAACTCAAAATGTTGACCGTCTTCATCAAAAGGCTGGACAAAAGCATGTCATAGATCTTCACGGCCGGCTGGACCAGGTCATTTGTCTCGATTGTCATCAGGTTAGCGAGCGGGAAGTCATGCAACAGCGGCTACTGTTGCTTAATGCGCTCACGCCCCCTGAAGCCCTGGCGCTCGCGCCCGATGGTGACGCCGACGTGGATGAACAATTAATTCGAGACCTTCTGGTACCTGACTGCGAGCGCTGCAACGGTATATTGAAACCAAACGTGGTGTTCTTTGGCGGCGCAGTCTCAAAACTCATCGTCGAGGCCATTACCTCGCAACTGGACCAGGTCGACGGCCTGCTGATTGTTGGGTCATCGCTTTCGGTCTTTTCGGGTTTTCGCTTCTGCCGCCTGGCTCATCGAAATAGCGTTCCCATCGCCGCCATTAATCAGGGCAAGACTCGGGCTGACGACTTGTTTTCTGTCAAGCTTGAGGCTGATTGCAGCGCGGCATTGGCCGAGCTAGAACGGGTCAGTGGTTGTTAGAGACGCGGGTTGGCATCCGCAACCGAGGCCGCTTGCTTAACAGCCTAGTCGGCAGCGACTAGTCAGTGATGGCACCATAAATGATATTTTTCAGCTGTCCGCGAAAGTTAAAGGTGTTAGACGGCATTAACTGAGTCATGAAAATCACGGATAGATCTTCAACTGGGTCGACCCAAAAAATTGTTGACGCCGCACCACCCCAATAGTAATCACCTGAACTCGGCCCGCCTGATGCGACTCGACCGAGCGTCGTCGCAAATCCTAAACCAAAACCTACGCCTTCGTAGGCCGTCTCAGAAAAACTGCCGATTGCCATCTGAGTCAGATCCTGGCCATTTTTCAGGTGATTTTCATGCATCATCGCCAGAGTACGAGAGCCGATAATTCGAACCCCATCGAGTTCTCCACCACAACGCAGCATCTCGGTAAAACGATAATAGTCTTTGATAGTACCGGTCAGTCCACCGCCACCAGAGGAGAAGCTGGGTTTTGTCAGATAATTACTGGTCTGAGGATCGTCAATCAACCGCAGGCTTTTGTCTTTGTTACGGCTGTAATTTGCCGTAAAACGGGACTGTTTATCTGCCGCAACCCAGAAGCTGGTATCTGTCATACCAAGCGGTTTGAAAATATTTGCATCAAGATATTCGTCGAACGGCTGACCAGAGATGATCTCTACGAGTGCGCCACAGACATCTGTCGATAACGAATACAACCAACGCTCTCCCGGCTCATAGCGCAAGGGCACACTGGCCAGCTTTTCAATAAAGCTGCTGATGGTTTCTCCAGCACCGCGGTTGACCTTAAGCTGTCGATAAACCTTATCTACCGGGTGAGTGCTAGTGCCATAGGTCAATCCTCCACTGTGGTTCAGGACATGCCGCATGGTCATAGGCTGATTAGGAGATTTCGTGCGCATGTCTGCACCCTCGCCGGAAACCCAGACCATCTGATCTGACCACTCAGGTATGTAACGTGACACAGGATCGTTTAACTGAAAAAAGCCACGTTCATAGAGCTGCATCAACGCAATCGAGGTAATTGGTTTGCTCATTGAATAAATGCGAAAGATGGCGTCTTCTGCCATCGGCTTTTCACGCTCAATATCCATTTGGCCAAAACTTCGAAAATAGGCGGCATGGCCGTGGCGTCCAACCAGCACCTGGCAACCGGCAATTTTTTTGGTATCTATATAGTTGCGCTTGATATGATCGCTGATCCACTCAAGGCGATCTGCAGCCAGGCCAGCTTTCTCTGGTTCAATTCTCATGTGTTGCCCCAAGTATCATCAGCAGAATGGTGTCTTTAGTTTTCCAACCGGAATCATGACATAATGACGAATCGACAAACCAGCGTTGTTTTTGCCCTTACTGACTCCATGAAAATCTAACGCCTGAAAAAACCAACCCATACAAAGCTTACCCCTTGCATACTTAGGCCTTGCAAAACTTACCCCTTGAAAAACTAACGCATGAAATCTGTGGGTCTTTCGAGTTCATAGATAGCTTCACCGATAGCTTCAATTCGGCTCTGAAACAGCGCCTGAGCATCATAAAGTCCGCGATTATAGTAATAGCAGCCAAATGCTTCAGAGAAAAAATCGAGCATAAACTGCGCGTCAAAATGACCCAAATCCTGCTGTAATTCCTCGTTGAAGTACAATTGAATCTTGCGTACCAGGAGTTCCTTTTCGGCTTTGGTAAATTCAATATCTGTCATGCTAAAACCTCTTAAATGCCAGCAGGATTCACAGGCATTAATCATGAATAGGCAGTTGAATCGCCGCTCGCGGATAACCAAAGGCAACAGCTCGATCAATCAACTCAGCCAACTGGTCAGGCTGGACCCGAGCCTGTCGCGCCATAATCCATAGGTAGTCGCGCTTGTTACGACCTATAATGGTGTACTGATATTCCTGCCGCGGGCTTACCAAAGCGTTCTGCAAGGCGTCTTGCGAGGGTTCTTGAATATAGAGTACGAGATACTCGGCCTTGATCGGCCAGAATGGCTGCATTGACCAAGTGGCATTGGTGTTGGTATCCCGGACAAAACCGGTCGCGCGCATTTCCTGCACGGGGGCTGTTAAACTGCCGCGGCGATAACTGAAGATTGTTTCGATAGTCCCGTCGGCATTGCGCGCATAATACTCGTGGGGGCTGTACAGGTCCTTTTCGAGGGGCGTGGGGATGGTCGCCACCACAAACCAGCCACCCATAAACCTGTCAAGATCCAGGTTAGTCACTGTATCAAGAGGGGCAGTCGACTGATGACTACAGGCGATCAAGTTCATGACCAGAATGCCGCTCGTCACGGCTTTCGTCCAAAGCTTCATGACCGGCCTCTGCACTCGATCCACAACGTTGGATCAGATTGACGAGTTGACCTTCGAGTCATCAGGGGCCACTCGCAGATGGGGCTCACCGGACTGACAGTCCAGTCATTCGATCCTGTTCACGCCAGTCTTTGAGCAGGCGGAAAAATTTGATAGAACCGCCACCATACATGTCTGAGAAGAACCCGCTTTTGTTCGCAGAATCCCCCTCACTATTGTAGTAACCGGGCGTACATTCCTCGTAAAACCTTGCCCCCATACGCGCCATGCTATGGACTTCACTGACATACTGAGCCTCGGCAGCCTCAGTCGCCTCGACAACCGACTTACCAAGGGCTCGAGTCTTCGCCAATATATAAGCGACGTGCCGTGCCTGCTCATTGAGGGCATGAGGCACATTGACGGTCACTGCCGTCTGTACAAAGCCCATGAAAAAGCAGTTTGGAAAGCCATGACTCTGAAGCCCGTTAAAGGTTCGCAAGCCATCGTTCCAGTGCTCACTGATGGCTCTACCATCACGACCGATGATGTCGTAGCCGGAACGCCGAGTGTAGGAAGTACCTACCTCAAAACCCGTGGCGAAAACCAGACAATCGACCTCGTACTCTTTGCCATCCACCACGACGCCATTGGCCGTGAGTCGATCAACACCCTTGCCTTTTGTATCAACCAACATGGCATTAGGGCGGTTATAGGTCTGCAAATATTCATCATGAAAACAGGGGCGCTTACAGAATTGCCGATACCAGGGTTTTAGCGCCTCTGCAGTCGCAGGGTCTGCCACCAGCTCGGCCGCGCGCTGCCGTACCTGATTCATTTTTTTGTAGTCAGCCAGCTCCATGAGTTGACCACGCTCTGTCTTGGTCAGCCGCCGACCCAGTTGTCGGCTGGCTTGCTTGGCAACGATGCCGGTGAGGTTTCGCATGATATCGGTCCAGCCATCACTGACAAGATCGACCGCCTGGTCGCCACCACTCACTAGGATATTGAAGTTATCCATCCGCTCCTGCTGCCAACCCGGCTCAAGCGCTGCGGCCCACGCTGGGTCTGTCTCGGCATTATTACGGACATCCACTGACGATGGCGTACGCTGAAAGACATATAGCTGTTTGGCCCACTCACCGAGGTGGGGGATACACTGGACGGCTGTCGCACCTGTGCCGATAATTCCTACCCGTTTATCAACCAGATTGGTCAAATTGCCGTAGGAATCGCCACCCGTGTAGCCGTAGTCCCAACGGCTGGTATGAAAGGTAAACCCCTTGAACTCGTTGATGCCATCAATACCAGGCAACTTCGGCCGATTAAGAGGCCCATTTGCCATCGCCACATAACGCGCCTTCATCCGGTCACCGCGATCGGTACAAATGATCCAGTGCCCACTGGAATCATCCCAGGTCATAGAGGTGACATTGGTCTGGAAACAGGCATTTTCGTAAAGGTTGAAATGCCGCGCAATATTTTGACTGTGCGCCAGAATCTCCGGCGCAAAGGAGTATTTATGTTTGGGAATGTAGCCCATTTCTTCGAGTAAAGGCAGATAGCAGTAGGACTCCACATCGCACATGGCACCTGGATAGCGATTCCAGTACCAGGTTCCACCGACATCCCCTGCGCCTTCAATCAACCGTATATCGTTGAAACCAGCCTCTCGAATCCGCGCACCCGCCAGCAGACCGCCGAAACCGCCACCAATAATCGCCACCTCCACTTCATCAAACAGAGGATCTCGAGTAAACCCGGGCTCAACATAGGGATCGTGAACATAACGCGAAAACTCTGCGGTGACCTCCTGGTACTGCTGACTACCATCCTGGCGCAAACGCCGATCACGTTCCGCAAGGTATTTTGCCTTGAGCGCATCTGGATCAAAATCGAGATCACCGAGTAATGACTGGATGCTGGGATCGATATTCATATGCGCTGCCCTCGTTAGCTCGTCTTCTACTAGTTACTCCGACTTGCTTGAGTGTACTGAAAAAAAGTCGCTCTGACACTACCCGAGTAGATTCGGGCAAACAATCAACCAGACAAGCTCAATTGGTAACTGTCGACCCGGTCGCTGGCTTTCTGCTGGCCAGCCGAAGAACCCAATAACCCATCAGAGCTGCCGCCAGTGAGCCCACCAATATGCCCAACCGATCGTTGAGTATATTGCCAGCACCCGTCTGTTCAAAGGCTAAAGAACTGATGAAGAGGCTCATGGTAAAGCCAATACCGCAGAGACAGGAGACACCGTACAATTGGAGCCAACTGGCCCCCAGGGGCAGCCGAGCAAAGCCCAATTTAATGGCGATCCAACAAAATCCCATGACCCCGATCTGATTACCCAGAAACAAACCTAGTGCGATGCCTAAAGGCACTGGTTCCAGCAATGACTGTAGTGTAAGTCCCGCAAAGGATATACCGGTGTTTGCGAAGGCAAACAGCGGCAGAATTCCATAGGCCACAGCTGGGTGGAGATCATCCTCAAGCCGTTCAAGCTGAGTCAGCTCTTGGCCAGGCGCCTTGCGATAGGGGATAAACAATGCGATCAGAACACCCGCGAGGGTTGCATGGACACCCGACTTCAATACCGCAACCCACAAGACAAGACCCACGAGCAAATAGGGTGCAAGTGACAGAACGCCTCGACGGTTAAGCACCCACAAAACCAGTGTCGCGGCTGCTGCAACCACGAGCGACAGAACGGAAAGATCACTGGTGTAAAACAACGCGATAATCACGATAGCACCCAGGTCATCAGCAATAGCCAGCGCCATAAGGAAGAGCTTCAATGAGGTCGGGACTCGACTCCCCACAAAGGCCAACACCGCCAGAGCAAAAGCAATATCCGTTGCCGAGGGTATTGCCCAACCCTGCAGTGCCACCGGATCGCCCCAATTGATCCAGGCGTAGATGCAAGCTGGTATCATCATGCCGCCCGCAGCACCAACAATGGGTAGTACCACTCTCGCCGGATCTGAGAGTTCTCCATGAAGAATTTCGCGCTTGACCTCTAAACCAATTAAAAAGAAGAAAATAGCCATCAGGCCATCGTTAATCCACAACAGCAGCGGTTTGGCGATCTCAAAATCACCGACCCGCACCTGTACCGGCAGATTCAGCAGGGCGTCATAGTAGGACCTTGCCGAGGAGTTTTCTGCCAGCAGTGCGAGAACCAAAGCGCCTAGAAGTAGAATGCCGCTTGAGGTTTCGAGGCGCAGGAAGCGCGTGATGACAGCTTCAAGGGCTTTATGACTTTTTTTCACCATTTTACGCACCTGACCATTTTAGGGGCGTTAGCCTAACGGATTACTGGCGCCGGGTATATCGCTCAGCGACCAGCGTCGTCCAGATCGCAACCCCTAACCGAACCCACAAAGTTGCTAAAAATTCAAAAAAAAAGCAACACTCAAGAGTGTTGCTTTTTTAAACTGCTTTTTAAAACCGCTTTTTTTAACCGGTTTCTTTCAACCAACTTGTTTCGATTACCGCACCACCAGGGGCAGCGGCTTTGAATCAATCGGTTAGGGTAAAAACACTTGTCAGCATTTTTACCCCTTGTCGTTACGCGTTATAAGAAATCTTATAAAGCGACGATGTTTTCTGCTTGTGGGCCTTTCTGACCTTGAGTTACGGTGAACTCAACTTTTTGGCCTTCGACCAAAGTTTTGAAGCCTGTACCAGAAATGGCGCTGAAGTGTGCGAAAACGTCAGGACCTGACTCTTGCTCAATAAAGCCAAAGCCTTTTGATTCGTTGAACCATTTTACGGTGCCAGTAGTTGTTGCCATGATGATATATCCTAGATAACCAATATTTAAATTTTGCCCCAAATGGGACGATTTTCGCTGGAAGTGTATTTCAATGACTTATAGTAACTGGACGAGGTACAACAGAGGGCCTTCGAAGACGGTGACATAAATTCAATACTTACTTTCTAGCTATCGAGATTCTATCCGTTTTTTCGCCAGAGTCAAGCCTTTGGCTGAAAATATTTGTAATTGACTGGCACCACTGGCGCACTGGTCTGGCAAAGATATCCGTTAGACGGTTTTTCTTTGCCTTTTCTCCTTGCCTACCGCAACAACACAGCGCGCAGCATGTCATCCAAAGAGGTCAGCCGCAATCCCAACTTGCGGGCTGCCTTGGTGGTCTCTACGGCATCATCATGATCCAGCACACCTAGCATGGCCCGAGTCACAGGTGGCGAAGGCAGCAGCAACTCCAACAGCCCAGCCATCAGCAGACCGACCCGCAAGGGCACAGATATGACCCGTGGATTTTCGCCCAACAGTCTACCTGCACGCTTTATCAAGGCCCGCCGAGTTAAAGACTCTGGCCCCGCGAGCTCTATGACGTCACGGGACGGCACCTCCTGAAGGCTATTGATGATCGCCTGGATCACATCACCGGCATAGATAGGCTGCTCAAGACTCGCCGAATGAAAATCAACATTAAACTGGCGCTGCGCCTTTTTTTGCAGGGCTCGAGAGGCAAAGTCACCCTCACCCAGCACCATAGGCACCTTGATGATTCGGGCAGGCACCTCACCCGCCAACAACCGGCTTTCTGCTCGCGCCTTGGAAGCCAGACATTGATTCGTCGAGTCGACATGGGCACCCAGGATACTCAAGTACAAAATTCCTTGCGCTGGCTTGCCCGCAACGGCTGCCAATAACGCATCCGCAGCATCTTCGTGGGCCATCTTAAAAGTGTTGGCACGGGACTCCTTGATGATACCTGGCAGGTGAACAATGTAATCGACGTCCACCAGCACCTTGGCCAGACTTTCAGCTTTGGCATAGTCACAAGCAACTACCGTCGCTGCCTCGCCCACCTGCTCGGCCAGAACTTGTTGCGCTGCCAAGGATCTCACCACAGCAACTATCTCGTGTTGACCGCCAATCGTTGCGATCAGGCGCCTGCCGAGATGCCCATTAGCGCCCGTAATTGCGAGTTTCATGAATTCATTCCCTGTCTAAAACACTAGGACAAACAGACGTTTCTCAAGCTCTAATTGCGCAAGCCTGGGCCACAGATCGACGACTCAGTCAGTCACGAGAGTCAGTCACGACTGCCAGTCACAACAGCAAGCCACTGTTCACTCGCCGATGCAACTATGTCACGATACCGCGTGTCACGATACCGCGTGTCACTATACTGCGTAACGCCTGATGGTCGCACATTACTGAATAGGCACACCAGGGATAATGTTCCTTTGCTCACTGACAAAATCCAGCTGCCCAATATTTTAAGCATCTCGAGACTCGTGCTTGCACCACTCGCTTTCTTCTTGATCGAAGGCTTGCTGTGGCGCGCCGCCGCTCTGGTCATCCTGCTGGCAGTATTAACCGATCTGCTCGATGGCTTTCTGGCGCGCCGCTTGCAGCTTGAGAGTCGCTGGGGAGGCTTGCTTGACCATAGTAGTGATGCCGTCTTTGTCGCCGTGGTTCTTACCGCACTGGCCAGCCAGCATCTGGTTTCCTGGATCCTGCCGCCGCTGGTGCTTGGCGCCTTTCTTCAATATGCGCTTGACTCCAATGTCATTCGAGGCGAGGCGCTGAGAGCAAGCCTGCTCGGTCGTTACAATGGCATCGCGTACTTTGTACTGGCTGGCTGGCCGGTCCTGCAGAAGGGACTGAATCTGCACCTGCTCGATGACTCCTGGTTTTTCTGGGCTAGCTGGGGCCTCATAGCGTCCACCCTGCTCTCAATGCTAGACCGCCTGCTGGCTCTGCGTGACGCTCGGCGAGTGGACAGCCTTTAAGCGCCCAACCTGCCGAGGATTCAAGGACGCTTAGGTGTTGGTGGTAGAAAACAGTTCCTGATTTGCCTTTGGCAGGAAAATCAGACCGATCAACGCATTAAAGACGACAAAGAAGGTATGCATTACCATTGAGAAGGCGCCCACCTCAGGATAGTCTGGAAAGAGCACAGTCCAGAGTAACAGCGCGCCCGCATGGAAAGGTAAAGGCAGCGCCGCCGACAGAAATATCACGGGCAGGAAAGCCAGCATCTGGCCAAAGTTCACATTTACCTGAAACAATTCCAGTGCCAGAGTATAGACCATGACAGCCAAGATCAGGTTGGGCGCTTTGCAGGCAACCACCAGCAGATAATGGCTCAACCTCGCCTGCCGAAAAGCCATGAATATAGGCTTGTCTCTCAGAGTCGAGGCCGGCAGCAGGCGGCCGCTAAAATATAACAGGTGCAGCGGAAAATAGCAGAGCGCAACCAAATATACACTCACCAGAATCTGCGGCAGCGGCAGCGCTGTTGAAGCCTGTAAAACCAGTTCGTAGTAGATGGCAACGCCGACCGCCGAGAAAATCAACAATTGATAGATCTCTACCATGCCCAGCATAATCATGCTCGATAAAGCCTGCCAGACAGGCACATCATAACGCCGCAACAGGTACAGCGACATGGCACCCTTGCCAACCTGCTCGTTTACCAGAGACAGAATATAGGCGCTGGCCCGCAGCGGTAACACATTGCTTAATTTGATGGCAGGGGCATTGAACCAACGAATGACGCGCCAAGTTGCATGCGAGTCCACCAGAAAGAAAAATATCGAATAGGGAATCATCAACATCAACCAGTAAACCCAGTCGGCTGCACCGAAAAATTTGACCAGATAGGCGACGAGCGTCATGCCATCCCGCAAAGCCGCCGCCTCGATTCGACCATACACCAGATAAAAACAGCCGATCGCCAGACCCCAGGTAATCAGCTTCAACAGCCATGCACGGGTTTTATTCTTTACCGGTTGTGTCATGTTTCACCCACTGATTCAAGATTCCGCCCCCCGGCGAGCAAGCCGGCGACAGCCGTTAACGCACTCCCAACAATCATCCAGTTGGCAAAGGCGACAAGAGAAAAGAGGCGAAAAGCACCTAAAACTGCCGCTTATTTGCCAAATCGCCTTTCTCGCTGCTGGTAGACCCGCAGTGCCCGCCAGAAATCAATCATACGAAAAGCCGGCCAATAGACCTCCGTGAAGTACAGCTCTGAATAGGCACTCTGCCAAAGCAAAAACCCCGACAGGCGTTCCTCACCCGAGGTTCGAATGATCAGATCTGGATCTGGTATACCTTCTGTGTACAGGTACTTACCAAAGCGTTCCTCAGTGATCTCAGCCACAGTGAGCCTACCCGCCTCTATCTCGCCCGCCATTTTCTTGACCGCATCAACGATCTCGGCACGTCCACCATAACTGATTGCAATATTCAGCTGAAAGCCATCATGGTCTCGAGTCATGGCTTCAAGTTTATCGATCTCTTCGACCATTGCCGGCGCAAGATCATTTCGTCGACCTATGACTCTCACTCTGACTCGCTCGCGAATGATCGCCGGATCGCTCTGAAACTGCTTTAACTTGGTCATGATGAGGTCCATCAAATAGTCGACCTCCTCAGGGCTGCGCTTGAAATTCTCGGTTGAAAACGCGAAAAGTGTCACTATTTTGATATCCAACCGCCAACACCAGCGCAGGAAATCCTCCAGCTTTTCAGATCCAGCGCTGTGACCTTCGATAGTATTTGAAAACCCTCTGTCCTTGGCAAATCGGCGATTACCATCAACGATAAGACCAATATGGTGGGGTCTAGGACCGGCGTTGATTTGGCGCCAGAGCAGGCGCTCGTAGACTTTATAGAAGATTGCCGGAACGTTCATTAATACAGCTTCAAGTAGCACATGCGCGGATTATTCCAGACTCTCAACAAACCGCAACCTCTAATATCACTATCAGAGAAATATCAGCCTGCAACCCTCGTCTACCGACCTGACCCTGGGTCGCACAGAGGTGCGAGCACTGATTTCCACTTTCAACTTGGTATTGGCTCAAAAACATGGTTATGATCAGGGCACTAATGACGACGCCAGGAGCCGAGCATGTCTGAAGCCAAACGTGAGATCCAACCACAGAAAAAGCCTGCCAATCCCACCGCCACCATCGACTATCCACCGAAGTTTGCTACCGTCGAAGAGGAGCGCAGGGAGAGGAAACGCAAACTGACAGCCGCGCTGCGCCTGTTTGGGCGCCTGGGTTTTGACGAAGGCGTGGCAGGGCATTTTACCGTTCGTGATCCGGAGCATACCGACCAATTCTGGGTGAACCCGTTTGGGCGTTCCTTTAAGCAGATGCGAGTGTCAGATTTGATTCTGGTTAACCATGACGGCGAAATAGTTCAGGGATCGGGCCGCTTGAATGGCGCCGCCTTTGCGATTCACTCGCAAATCCACAAACATCTACCGCACGTCACGGCTGCCGCTCACACCCATTCAGTCTACGGCAAAGCCTGGTCCAGCCTGGGACGCTTGCTGGATCCCCTGACTCAGGACTCCTGTGCCTTTTACGGTGAGCATGTGTTGTTCGATGATTTTACCGGTGTGGTACTCGACACCTCGGAAGGCGAGCGCATTGCCACGGCCCTTGGCACCAAAAAAGCCGCGATACTGCAAAATCATGGCTTGCTAACGGTCGGCCAGACAGTTGATGAAGTTGCCTGGTGGTACATCACCATGGAGCGCACCTGCCAGGCGCAACTGCTGGCAGAGGCAGCAGGTACGCCGAAGCTGATTCGTCCGGAAATCGCTGCATTAACCCAGCGTCAGGTAGGCTCTGCTCCCGGTGGCTGGTTCAGCTTTCAGCCGCTGCATGACGTCATCATTGCCGAACAGCCGGATATGTTTGACGAGTAAGATCCCTAGCTACGCCTCGCCGCATAAAAGACGGCCTTTCGGTATTTCCCAACGAGAAACACCGAAAGGCCGACCTAAACACTAGCCTATAGACGCCTGCCGCAAAGCCCTATCCCTCAAAAGGTTGCGCCCACTGATCGGCAAACACCAGCTTGTCCAGCGGTCGCCGGCTGATAGGACCATGCCCCTTTAGCACTGGATAGCCAATGGGCACATGGGCACAGGTGTACCAGTCCTCAGGGATATTCAACAGGGTCTTGACCGCCGCTTCCTGTTGACACAGTAGCGTCGTCAGCACGCAACCCAAGCCCTCAGCTCGACAGGCTAGCATGACATTTTGTACCGCCGTGTACACGGATCCGCCGCCCACAATCGAGGGTCGGCCAAGACCACTGTCAGTAATAGCCATCAGATTCGGATTAAAGCAAAACACCAGTATGACGGGCGTCTCAGCCATATGACTGGCAAGATAATCACCAGCTTTGAGCATTTTGGCCATCTGTTCTCGAGCCGCATCTCGCATTTTTGGCATGGCCTTGATATGCCCTTTGCTATACTCGTGCCATTCAGCATGGTAGAGAGTGCCCAGCGCTTGTTTAGTATGAGCCTCGGTCACTGCGATAATTCGAAACGGTTGCACGTTACCGCCGGTCGGCGCCCAAGCCGCCGCCTGTAGTACACGATTGAGTACCTCAGCGGGTATAAGATCCGGCTTCAAACGACGAACTGCGCGCAAGGTGCTCATCGCTTCATATAAATCAACCATAGTTTCTCCGTTGGACACGAATGGATTAACGCGGACGAATGCCGGCTCTGTTACAGTAATTGCTTGGGTGCCAGACCCAGCGCCACACGACCTACGACCTCATAGATCGGCGGTGCCACCATAATATGCTGAGTGGTGACGTGTATGTCTCGAAAGCAGCGCTGCAGCTCGCTCGACTCATAGATAGAGCTGCTGCCACCGGCCTGGTACAGCCGGTCCACAGCCGCTGCTGCAGACTGAGTGGCATTCACTGCGGCCAGGCGCAGGTTCGCCTTAATCTCGGTCGAGAGTCTCTCGCCGGCGCTCGCATAATCCCAGGCTTCATCGATCGCCTGGTGGATAAAGGCTTCTGCCGACTTCAAGTCGGCCAGGGACTTCGCTACTTCACTTTGCACCAATGATCGCTCGGCAAGACCTCGGCTCGACCCGGTGGGCAGCTTGACACCCGCCAGCTCCGTAAAGGCTGCCAGCGCCTTAAAGCCGATGCCCAGACTAACGCTGGCGACACCAATCGCCAACAAACCCAGTATCGGAAACTGGTAAAGGGGCCTTCTGACTCGCGCCCTTGCACCCAGGGTGATGCTGTGCTCAGCCGGTACAAATATATCCTTGACGTTAAAATGGTGACTACCTGTGCCACGCAGACCAGAGACCCGCCATGTGTCCTCGATTTCTACTTGCTCGGCAGGCATCAACATTAACTGACTGATGGGCGCACCCTCGGGTGATAGCAGGGGTTCATCATTTTCAAACAATAGACAGCCGCCACAGATCCAATCTGCGTTCTGGGAACCACTACCAAATGGCCAGCGACCCGTCACTCGATAACCGCCATCGACTTTGTCTGCTCGACCCAAAGGCGCTGTGACCCCGACACTGATGCTGCCGGGCCGGGTGCCATAGATCTCGCGCGCGGCGACATCGGACAAAGATGCACTCAACAAGCCTGTTGTCGCGCCGATCATCAGATGCCAACCTGCCGAGCCATCTCCCATCGAGAGAGCCTTGAGAATCTGAACAAACTCACTGGGATGAACCTCCAGCCCTCCATATTCAACCGGCACCAGGAGATGAAACAGACCCTGATCTGCAAATTGTCTGGCGATACTGGCAGGCAGGCGCCGTTCCCGTTCAATCTGATCAGAATACTGAGGAAGGTTGACTGCCCACTCGCCAGCCAACTGCGCCAGATTAGTACTCGTTGCCTGCATCATAGATTCGCCACTTTCGATTGACCTTTACTTCTGTACTTAGGTTTTTACAATGTACCACCGCTTCACCACTCGAGCCAATATGACGCACCATGCGAGCTTTACCGCTTTCAGAACCGCGGCCGACAAAGCCAGGCTTGATGATCCTAGTTTGCTTCTCAGCAATCCGCAGCTGCACCGCCCCAGCAAACGCCTGGTCAACAACCTGCATGTTTACGGTTGGACGACCGAGGTGTTTCTGGAATTATTTGGCCCCCGATGGCTTGATCAAGGCTGGGTCAACTTGACCTTCAAGAAGCCGACTTACCATGGCAACCAGATGGAGGTCATCATCTCAAAGCGCGCAGGCGGTGAATTCAAGGTCCTGAACCAGGACAAGGATGTTTGCCTGAAGGGTCATGTGGGGCTTGGATCAGCCCCCTGGCTTTCAAACATCAAACAAACTCGCCTGACGAAAAGCTTGCCACAACCCGAGACCCGCACAGCTTTGTCACTGGCCAATGCACCCTTGAAAAGATCATTGATCCCTATGAGTGTAACCCTGTCAAAAACCGACAGTGAGGCCTTTATCACCCACACCCAAGGCCATCTGCTGCCGGTCTATCAAGGCGAGCAAGGGCGCTGCCATCCGATCTGGCTCGCCAGCCGACTGACTGACTTGCTGCAGTACTCGTACAGCTACGGGCCCGCCATCCATACCCACAGTCATATTCAACAGCTGGCGCCAGCCTATGCCGGACAAACCTTTACTGTGACGGGTTACTGTCACGATGCCTATGAGCGCAACGGCCATCACTATATTGAAAATGATGGTTCAATCTGGGCCGAAAACGGCTCTGAGGTCACCCGCCTGCGTCATACCGCCATCTTCAAACTCAAGGATCCAGAGAGTCTCTAAGCATTTTTCAATCAGCGTTCTTGTTAACGCTAAGCCTTGCTAACCACAGGCCTTG
>Ga0181559_10000209_pt1 | contig 50211 bp, 27 predicted proteins | sample 011ome_21_FD_133752 | JGI IMG/M metagenome (GOLD analysis project Ga0181559, IMG submission 133752) | Coastal salt marsh microbial communities from the Groves Creek Marsh, Skidaway Island, Georgia - 011508AT metaG (megahit assembly) | ecosystem: Environmental > Aquatic > Marine > Intertidal... | reverse complement strand
TGGTCGAAAGTTCGCTGGCAAGGAAATCTCTGCTGCATCGTAGGCAGCCTCCATTCCTTGGGGCCACATCCGAGGATCATGAGGGAAGGCAAAATTCACGTGCAAAAACAGCGGTTGCTCCGAGGGTGAATTATGAATCACCTCAACCACTGCGTCACCGATAACGCGACTGTTATCGGGCTGCAAACCAACACCAAGGTCTAATCGAGGCTGCTGATCAGCACTCTTAAAGGTCCAGCCTCGGTACCCCGTCAGTGGCATCCCTCGTGAATCTTTTTCCGGCATCGTCACCTGTTTGGCGCCACCAGCGGAATAGAGAGCCGCTGTTCGATGGTAGCCGCGAGTCACCGGATTCCCATCATTATGCCACTTCCCGCTGTAGACCGTGTGATAACCCGCATTCCCCAAGGTACGCGAGAGAGTCGCGAGCGAAGGCCGAATTTGACTGCGAGGATAATTCTCTAGAGCAGTGAACGCATTACACCCAGTGAGCAATTGAGCTCGGCTGGCGTAACAGATGGGATATCCAGTGTATGCCCGATGGAAAGTCATTCCCGATGCGACGAGACGATCAAGGTGGGGCGTTTTTATTTCCCGGTGCCCCATCGCCCCCATGGTATCGGGACGCTGATCATCCGTGACAACCAAGACCAAATGAGGCAGTGATGTTTTCGCAGCGAGATTGCCCGAATCAAACAAAACGACACAGGCCAAAACAACCGATATTCCAACGGTAAAACGTCTGGTCATGAAGAATCTTGTCAATTTATTTCCTCTAAACTTTGAAGCTAGCAACCTTGAAACTAGCACTCTTGACCGTAGCTAGCGCGGAATCAATCTTACCAAACCCACTAATCTTAGCCCTAACACTCTCTAAGGATTAACGTTCATGGAGCATGACGCCACTTATATCTGCGATCACTGTGGTGAAGAAATTGTGATCCCGATCGACGCATCCGCCGGCGCGTTCCAAGAATACGTTGAGGACTGCCCGGTGTGCTGCCACCCGATGCTTATCCACGTTGAACTCGACGATGAAGGTGAGCCGGATGTCTGGGGAGAAGCGGAATCCGAGGGAATGTGACGCCGCTCGGGGTAATCTGGATCCACGAGTACCACTGCGTTTGATAAGATTCGACGACTTTCGGTCAAGGTGAACTTCTTCAACCAATTGACTCGACTGGTATCACACCATTAAGCCCGCTCACCGACTTGATTGAGCCTACAGCATGAAAACGATCAGTATCCTCAACCATGTACTGGGTCCCGTCATGCGCGGCCCCTCCAGTTCTCACACTGCCGGAGCCTTTCATATTGGATGCATGGCAAGATCGCTACTTGGGGGACAGCCAGCAAAGGCATGTTTTGCATTTGATCCCGATGGATCTTACGCCGTGACCTACGTCGCACAGGGGGCAGACCGTGGCTTTGCGATGGGCTTAATGGATCGCCCCCTTACCGACGATTCCTTTTTTACCGCATTGGTGGACGCGCCAGGGCGTGGACTGGATATCAGCTTTGAAATCCGAAAATTACGAAATCCCGATCACCCCAATGCAATGGAGATAGAGCTGACCAGTACCGAGGGAAAGACGCTGAACTTGGTTGCGAAATCCATCGGAGGCGGAGAAGTTCAGATCACCGAAATAGACGGTCGGCCCGTCCTCATGAACGGTTTCGCGTATGAAGGATTAATGGAGGTACCCTCGCATTTCACGCAAGCCGTCCTGCAACGACTTGATACCGACCCCGATGCCTCTTCGCCTGCAACCGTCCAAAAAACAGATGCATCGAGTGGACTCGTCTCCATCAGCACGCCCGAAACATCCTCTTCTTCTCAGTCGTTCGATCGCATTCAATTCCGGCGTAAAGAACCTTTGACCGAAACACTACGAAACGAACTCAAACAATTAGCGCCAGAGCACCTGTGCTGGGTTTCGCATCCGGTCTATTTCCCCCAAAAAGGTCAGCCTATTTTTACTAGCGCAACCGAGATGGTAGCGTTAGCCGAAGAACGTGGCGTTTCACTCGGTGAAATTGCGTTGGCCTACGAATCTGAACTTCTGGGGATGACGGAAACCGAATTGATCGATGAAATGATTCGTCGCTATGAAATCATGAAAGCTTCGGTGATCCGAGGGCTCGACCCAAATTTTCAAGGCTTGCAGTTACTTCCCACTTGCGCGGGAGCGATTTTCCAAGCCGAGGCCGACGGAAAACTTGCTACCCAAAGCCTACACACTCGGGCCGCCGCTCGCGCTCTTGCGGTCATGCATGTCGACGCGGCGATGGGAGTTGTCTGTGCGGCACCCACAGGAGGATCAGCTGGTGTCATCCCCGGAACGCTCGTGACGCTCGACGAAGAGAAAACGGTTGACCGAGAGACGATGGCGCGAGCCCTCTATACGGCCGGGGCCGTCGGAATGATCCTTGCCATTCGCGGCACGTTTGCCGCCGAAGTCGCGGGATGCCAAGTCGAAATAGGTGCATCCGGTGCTATGGCGGCAGCGGCCGTGGTCGATGCCTGTGGAGGAAGCCCCAAACAAGCGTGCGATGCAGCTGCGATTTCTTTCCAAAATACCATGGGAACGGTCTGTGACCTCCTTCATGGAATGGTTGAAATCCCCTGTCACACTCGCAACGGAGCTGCGGCGGCAACCGCTTTCGTGAACGCTGACTTAGTACTTGGTGGCTACCCGAACTTGATTCCTCTCGATGAAACCATCGACGCGGTTTACGCCGTCGGTCTCGCCATGCCTTCTGAATTGCGGTGCACCTCCAAGGGCGGCCTCGCGGTTACCCCTTCGGCGCAAGCTCTCAAACCGGCTTGCTGCGGTTCGGGTTGCATCGGCTGCGGCTGATCACCCAGAACCAACGCCGCGTCAACGTGGTGAAATCGACTGAACGATCGACAACAACGAAATCCTAGCTAGCATTCGCTGCGCAAGTTGACCCAATCGCTAGACAATCAGCGAGGCCATGTTCGGTACCTTGACGATCTATGACAGTCGGATAGGTATCCGAAAAACAGGAACCCCCAAACTGGTCTAGTCTTCTGCTGCCATCCTTGACTAATTTAAACCTCGGATCGATTTTTTTCACTGAGAACCAAAGTCTGAGCGGTTGTTTGCAACCGATCTGCGCTTGCCTTGGCGAATTTGCAAATCGATTCATTGAGACATCCAACACAATTCACCCAAAGACACAAGGTAGATCGTCAATCCGAATGCTCGGAATCTGATTCGTCACGTGCAGAACGAATTTGCAGTGAGAATCGTTGACTAGACGATGCTACCCGATGAGTCATGGAGGACTTCGGTGCAAACAGTAAAAACGGCTGCCATCGTTGTTTTATTAATGACGGGCCTCTACGGCACTTATGTATCACTGACGACTCCCCCTGAACCACTTCCGGAGGAAGTTCAGGCCATGCTGGACTTCGATCCAGAACTCGATTTTGCAATCGACAGTGGCTTACCAGATTCACTGGATGCTTTTGATCTGGGTGAAGATCTTGCATCACCTTCTGATGTGCCAATCAACTCGGTTACTCAATTAGACCCGTCCGAGGACGGTGAATTAGCGACAGAGGAACCGATTGAGATGGGTTTACCAAAGGAAATCGCTGGTAGCCCAAACCTTGGGTCGGAGCAGAATCAGCTTGCCCCTAACTTTGCGATCGATGCTGAGGCGAACCAATCCCTCAATGCTTCAACACATTCACCGAAAACCAATAGCGGGATCAGCGGTAACATCCCTCCTGCCGCCTCTCAGAGGACGCAGCCGAATGCCTTGGCTACCGAAGTCTTGACTCCAAACCTTGGACTGACCAACGCGATCGAAACAGCAGATCGACAATTTTTTGACGACAAAAGACGAGATGCACTCGCCACGCTCAGCATTTTTTATAACGCTCCAAACATGACCAGCGAGCAGCGTGGCCAGTTGCTGTCAAGACTTGATCCACTAGCCCGCGAAGTGATCTATTCCAAACGACATCTGCTTGAACAGCCTTATCGCATCGGGCAAGAAGAGACGTTGATGGATGTTGCTTCGATCTACCAAGTTCCCTGGCAACTCCTTGCAAACATCAACCAAATCGCAGATCCAGTGACGGTTTTACCGGGGACGGAACTCAAGGTGGTCAGAGGGCCATTTCGGGCAGAAGTTAACCTAGAGATGAAAGAAATCACACTGTTCCTAGGTGATTTATATGCCGGCAGATTTCCAATTGAAGTGGGAACGGATCCAACACCAAGCGTCGGTACCTACACCATCCAAGAAAAGAAATCGAACAAGACCTACTACGACCGAGAGGGTTCTGCCGTTGCGCCGGGTAGCCCAGAGAATCCTTATGGCGACGTCTGGATGGATCTCGGCGGCATGGTCTCGATTCACGGCAGCCCAGATTTCGGTGCACCCACTGATCAAGGATGTATCAGTCTCGCCGCCGATTACGCGCGAGATCTGTACGGCATTCTGTCTCCTGGCTCATCCGTGACAATCCGCCGGTAGACTCAACAAGAATCCGCCCGCATAGCGAAACCCAAACCTCTCTCGGCGTGTCCAACACAACGAGACCGGGGGGGTGGACCGATCTTTATCGCAATGTGCCGATCTTCCGTTTGCGAGGATTCATCATCGCAAACAAGCTACCACCTAAGTTGCCCCAAAAGAGGCCGCTTAACCAAGATTACCTTCGATCGATTTTCAGACCAACGCGTCGGTAGACCTATTTTTTGGATTAGACACTCCTTTCCAAATCTCTCTCAAAGCGTCAGGATTTAGTCCGTGATGGGCTGCAGACTTAGAGGCCTTGCTGGAACGTTCTCGGCTTTGCCGGAATCTTCTTAGCTTCACTGGAAAGCTTCCGAGGAAGAATCACCGTTGACGAGATTCCTTTCCGACTGACTGGATTCCTTGACGACCGACTGGGATGAGAAATGACGGTTCTTTCCCCACATCGCTCCGTTTTTTCGTTCTGCGACGGCCCACTCAAATTGACGCAAAGACCGCGATGCGGTATCTCGAAATTTATTCATGAGGAAAAAATATGTCATACGATCGCGACGCCCTGATTGAATTGATTGGGCAAGAATCACTTCGTCGTGGACAGTTCACACTCGCAAGTGGAAAACAGGCTTCGTATTACCTTGACTGCCGCAAAATCACCTTGCATCCCAAGGGGGCCAATCTGATTGCTGCAGGAATGCTCGAAGTGATCCAACAATCAGGCGAGTTACCGGACGCGGTCGGCGGAATGGCGATTGGTGCCGATCCAATCACTGCATCCATCGTAACCTTGGCCGGACAGCAAGACCTGCCACTCAAGGGATTCATGGTGCGTAAAGAGCCCAAGGATCACGGCACAGGACAACAGGTCGAAGGCCCTGTCGAACCGGGCCAGAAAGTCATTATTGTTGAGGACGTAATCACCAGCGGCGGCAGCGCCCTGAAGGCGGTCGAGGTAGCGCGTGAATTTGGACTCGAGGTGGACAGCGTGATTGCGATTATCGATCGATTAGCAGGTGGCGAAGCCGCATTCGCTGCGAAAGGTGTGAAGCTAACCACGCTAACAACCATTCGCGATTTCGGCATCGAGCCAGAATAAGCCGTTGGTGGTTGACTAATTCGGCTAAAAAGAATCGGACGAGAATGCGTTTCTGCATGGCAGCGACGCATATAGGTTGAGCGGCGCGTTGACGATCCACGGAAGGATGAACGCAATGGAATCATCATTGCACCAACAACTCAAAGAACTTTATGCGGTCAACGGAGCGATGGAAGTTACTCTCGGTGACTACCGGATCGATGCAATACGCAGCGACGACCTCGGCGACGAGTTGATCGAAGTTCAATGCGCATCACTTTCTGCGATCAGAAAAAAGTGTCGAGCTTTGCTGCAACGCCACCGCCTACGTGTGGTCAAGCCAATCGTAATCCGAACTCGGATTGCAAAATGCAAAAAAGCTGGTGGAAAAGTTGTTTCTCGACGCCTCAGCCCAAAGCGAGGAAGCATTCTCGAACTCTTTGAAGAGATGATCTACTTCAACGGTATTTTTCCTCACGAAAACCTAACCCTCGAAGTTCCTCTTCTGCACGTCGAGCAACTGCGCGTTCCGCGCCCAAAGAAAAGCCGATGGTGGCACAAAGACTTTCGCGTTGTCGATGTAAAATTGGAGCACATCGAAGAAAAGAGAGAGATCCGCACGGCGCAGGACCTACTTAAACTCCTTCCCTTACCTGATCGGTTCGATCAATTTGACACCGCAACCTTAGCCGCTGCAATGGATCGCCCGCGTTCATGCGCTCAACAAGTCGCCTACGTTCTTCGAAAGACCGGAGCCATTGAGCAGATCGATCGGAGACGCCAGGGAATCATCTACCAACGAGCGGCGTGATGACTGCAGGTCGATTGAGACGAGCGGAGTGATACTAGATCAGCAGAGGCGGCAAACTCAGATTGCCTCAACCGACCTGCATTCCAGGAGTGCAATCACAACCCGTAATCTCAACGCGGGCCGTTACAAAATGACCCACACACCGATACTTGAAATAAGCACCGATACTTGAAATGCAATGTGTTGGCGACAATCCTAAACAAAACCTATGGATTAGGTAGTTGTGGTCGCAGAACCTTACCGTCTTGATCCACGGGGTAGACCGCTTCATGCTGCTCAAGCTGATCGATCATTGCCTGCATCATTTGCTTGAGTTCGTTGGGACGTGAGGCGACGAGATTGTTTGATTCGAATGGATCTTCTTTCAGATTGAAAAGTTCGTAGTGGCTATCGGACTGCAAGAATCCGCCATGAGTCTTTTCGTTTGGCAAGGCATGATAAACCACTTTCCAGTCGCCGTCGCGCCAAACCGTAAAGTAGTTACTGCGATGGGGAGCATGTGGATAGTGCATCAAGAACTGCTCGCTGCGCGTTGCATCTTTTTTACCGAGTAGCAACGACTTCATCGAAGAACCATCCACAACGTGCTCCTCGGCAACCGCGGCTTTGGTTAGCTCCGCAAGCGTTGGAAAAATATCTTCGACCGACGCGACTTGCGACTGGATCGCACCGCGTGGAATCGGCAAAGCGGACTGAATACTGTTCTTTGGATCGCGACGCGCCCACGAAGCGATGAACGGTACTCTCATCCCGCCCTCGTAGTGGGCACCCTTTTTGCCGCGGAGCGGAGCTGCACATGCGACAGCATGTTGGTGTCCCAAGGGAGCGTCGGAACCATTATCTCCTAAAAAGATCACAAGGGTCTCTTCCGAAACGCCCAAGGCGTCAAAGTGATTCAGCATGTCACCAAGCGACTTGTCCATACCTTCGACCAAGGTTGCAAATGCTTTGGCGTTTGCCGGCTTATCCGAATCGGCATAGTTCTTTGCAAACCGCGGATCAGAATCGAAAGGAGCGTGGACTGCGTAATGAGAAAAGTAAAGATAGAACGGTTTTCCAGACTTCACGGTTTCAGTCACAGCCTTTTTTGCTTCGAGCGTTAAGGCTTCGCTTAGAAAAACATCGGAGCCATGATAGGCATCCAGATGCGGCACCGCATGATCTGAGCGTTTGGTGCCGAGTCCGTAATTCTTTTCACCATAGTAACTACCAGGTGCACCAAAGGATGCACCGGCAATGTTGACGTCAAATCCAAGATTAAGCGGTTCTGCTCCCTCGTGATCATTAGGTCCGAAGTGTCCTTTACCGACGTGAATGGTTTCGTAGCCAACCTTCTTTAACACCGACGGCAGCGTCACATCCCCCGTACGAAGCCCCGCCCAATTCCAATCCTTGGCGCCAAACTTACCGGCGTTATCTTGCTTTGGATTAATCCAATTGGTTGAACGATGGCGAGCCGCGTTTTGCCCGGTCATGATTGAGATTCGAGTCGGCGAACAAACACTCATTGCATAGAACTGGTTGAAGCGAATCCCGCTCGATGCGATTCTTTCCATGCTTGGTGTCCGATACCAATCATTCAGCGGATAACGAACGGGGCGTCCCGTCCCATCGGTTAGAAATGGTACCGAAGTATCCATCACCCCCATGTCGTCCACTAAGAAAACCATGATGTTCGGCTGATCTGCCGCCGAAACAAGACTGGGTGTCAGCGCTCCGATCAGAGCCAGAAAAGTAAACGCAAAACTGGTGATTCGACCAAGCATACAAGCGAGCCTTCTAGTGCAACGATTTCAACGATTCGTCAAAAGAGAATTTGATCCATCATGATGTTCAAGACTTTCCCAAAAGGAGAGATCCCTCCTACCGACATCATAACCGATTTTACGATCGCTTGACCAAGTCCATGCACAGCTTGCCTAAACCTCCAAGTCGCAACAAGAATAGTGCTGCGATGATCGGTGCTGCGATGATTTTGTCTAGCCGCAGACCATTTGATCTTCCAGCATCGAGACTAACTGCCGGAATGATTCGGCAAACATCAACCAAACACCGCAGCTACCACAAAGAAATTGTCTCATTTGGGTAGTTACCGATGGAGTTAAATTTGTATCAATGCCTCGCACCACTTAAACTGAGGCGGGTTAGTTGACGATTGAATCGAAGGTTCAAAGATTCCGGCATAGCGGCCAGTTTTTTTGGTATCGCAAAACCGTTCGCTCTTCCCATTCCCCACTCGCGATCGTCCCCCGCGCGAACGACGGCAAGACAGCCTCAAACTTTCACTCGCCATCATTTCAGCAATCAAGCAAAATGAGACATGAGTTCGGCCAATTCAAGACGATGCTTCACAACGCCTCAATAGTTGGGCTGCGTCAATTTGTTAACGTCGCAATGATCTGTCTAACGCTCGCTCTAAGCCTTGCTGGCCAGAGCACCACCATGGCAGAAACACCTGACGATGAAATAAATGTGAAAGGCTTTGAGGAGCACGTCAAAGATCAACCGCTTGCTCTTCCCGTTGCCATCGAGACAAAGTGTGTTCGCTGCCACAACCCATCGACTCGCAAGGGTGAACTTGATCTTAGCAGTCGAGAAGGCTTGGCAATCGGGGGTGAATCCGGAGAGCCACTGCTCCATGCAGAGAAAGCGGAATCAAGACTTTGGCAGGTAATTGAACATGACGAGATGCCTCCTGATGGAGAATCAGATCTCAGCGAGGCAGAGATCCAACAGATCGAAGCTTGGATCGATTCAGAAAACCAACTTGCCATGAAAAGCCCAGCGGCTAGCGAATCATTTTCGTTCCATGATGTCCTACCCATATTCCTTTTGCGATGCGCTAGCTGCCACGGCGGTCAGAGACAAGACGGTGGTTTTGATGTGAGAACGTATCGAACCATCCTCGAGGGAGGTCAGTCGGGCCAAGCGTTGCTGGCAGGTAAACCAGATGCAAGTCTGATTGTTCAGCGAATCGTCAACGAACAGTGCCCGCCGAGTGACCTTCTCCTCAAATTTTTTGTCAAACGCCCCTCAGATTCCGAGATTGAACGCATCCAAAAATGGATCACGGCGGGTGCCCCGGAGGGTAGCATTGTTGCAGACATCGCAACGGATTCCGCTGACCCATTGGTTAGTGACGAGGATCGAGAGCACTGGGCTTTTAGTCCACCGCAGCGACCGAACCATGGAAAATGCATCGATGATTTCATTGAGCAACGCCTGAACCAAAACGAGCTAAAACTCGCTCCTGTTGCAGATCGCGACACCTTGATCCGAAGAGCCTTCATTGACCTCACCGGTTTACCTCCAAGTCTGACACAGTGGCAACAATGGCGAGACCAATCCGACCCGAATTGGTTTTCGTTGATGATCAACGAACTATTGGATTCTCCGCATTACGGAGAGCGTTGGGGGAGATACTGGTTAGATCTTGCAGGGTATGCCGACTCCGAAGGAGGTATCTCGGCAGATCCAATTCGCCCCGTGGCTTGGAAGTATCGAGACTATGTGATTCGCTCGTTCAATCAGGACAAGCCGTACGATAAATTCTTGATCGAACAATTAGCGGGCGATGAGCTTACCGATCATGCCAACATCGATTCGCTCAATGACGCACAGGTAGACGAACTGATCGCTACCGGATTCCTGCGAATGGGAATTGATGAAACCGGCTCGCGCACCATGAATTTTGTTCCCGAACGATTGAAAGTGATCGACGATGCCATCACTATCGTTAGCTCAGGGCTGATGGGCATCACCATGGAATGTGCAAGATGCCATTCCCATAAATATGACCCCATTCCTCAAAGAGACTACTATCGCCTAAAAGCAGTGTTTCAAGGTGCACTGGATGAACACCACTGGAAAAGTTTCAAACAGAGAACACTGAACCTCGGAACCGCAACTCAGCGTGAAGCAATCACGCAACGAAATCCTCCGCTAGAAAAAGAACAACGCTCACTGCAGAACGACCTGCGGCAGTTGAATCACAAGCTTGCCCTCGAAATACTTCGAGCGAAGTATCCAGACCAACCCGAAGCAGATCGTGACGCTACGCTTGCAGCACTCAAAATTGCAGATAACCAACGCACGTTGCCGCAAAGAAGGTTGGTCGAAAAACTACAAGTTGCGCAAAATTCGCACGATGCCCTCAAGCATCCCGTCGTTCAAGAGATCCAGTACTCGATCGATGAAGTTCAGAACCGAATCGAATCGATTGAACAAGCGATGGCTCCACCTTTGACCATTCGCGCACTTTGGGACGAAGGAAACCCATCGCCTACTTACATTTTACGGCGAGGAGAACATACGCAGTTCGGACGACTCGTTGGCCCTGGCGTGCCGTCTGTGTTGACCGATGGAAAAACCGCTTTCCTTTGTCAGCCACCCTTCCCTCAAGGAAGTCATAAAACCGGTCGCCGACTGGCATTCGCGCAGTGGCTGACCTCGGATAAACATCCCACTACGGCCAGGGTCATGGTCAATCGTGTTTGGCATCACCACTTTGGTAAGGGACTCGTCGCCACACTCGAAAATTTTGGTGTCATGGGCGCAAGGCCAACACACCCCGAACTGCTCGATTGGCTTGCAATTGAATTCATGAGTCACGGCTGGAGCGTCAAGGAACTCCATCGTCAAATCATGAACAGCCGCACCTATCGTCAGTCTTCAGTTGTTGATGAGCGATCGAAACAACTTGACCCCGACAATCAACTCTACTCACGCATGCCGCTACGCCGGATGGACGCGGAAACCCTACGGGACTCACTGCTACTTGTCAGCGGACGACTGGATCGAAGACGTGGTGGCATTCCCGACCCTGTCCAAGTGGATCGCGAGGGAGAAGTCAGAATCAAGCCGACCCCCGATCAGCAATTCCGCCGGAGTGTTTACGCTCAGTATCGCCGAACCGAAATCCCGACGCTCTTGGATACGTTTGACTATCCTAAAATGGGGCCTAACTGCTTTGAACGATCCGTCTCCACGGTTTCGCCACAAGCACTGTTATTGCTCAATAATCGACGGATACATGAACTCGCTAAATCTTTCTCCGCTCGGCTTCACCGCATCCGAGAAGATGCGAGAGCAAGCAATGAAGGGGCAGACATCGATCAAGTAATTCGCAAGCAACCCGATGGAAATCTTCTCAAAGAAAAAGCAACGTCCTCACAAGCATCAACATCGAACACTGCATCGGCAACAACGGATCGGCAGAATGTCGCAAGCGTCAAAGAAGCTGCAACTCACCAACACCTGATCACCTTGGCCTATCAACTCGCTATGTCTCGATCACCCAACCCTGAAGAACTTCGTCTGGGGCTGGAGTCGATTGAAGCATTGACAAAACAGTGGAATGGGGATGAGACAAAGGCTTTACAATCCTACTGTCACGCGCTGCTAAACTCAGCATCATTCTTGTATATCGATTGACGGTGCGTGATTCCCATCGGCTGCTGCTGCAAACCATTTCCCCAACGACTTCGGTGTCCAAACGAATCAACGAGCGAGCTAAAAACATCTCGGATGAAACAAAACGTGACGCAGAAAATGTCAAACAAGAATCATCAATCGCCAGCAATTTCGCAATCGACTGAACCAGCAACGCCTCGGTTCACTGCGGCTTGCGATGTCTTGAAGCGAAGAGATTTCTTTTCTTCGACCAGCCAGGGTCTACTGGGGATTGGTCTCGCACACCTACTCGCAAAAGAATCCGATCAACACAGGCTTTTCGCCGACGAGTCGATAGCAACGCATTCCTACAACCTTAGCCCAAAAACCGCACATCACCCACCCAAAGCAAAAAACGTCATTCAGTTGTTCATGAATGGCGGCCCGAGTCAGATGGATCTTTTTGATCCAAAGCCGGTGCTGAACCGGATGGACGGTAAACCTTATCCCGGTAACGTCGAGGAGATTGGGAACCAAAGCACCTCCGATATCGGAGTGATGATGGGCGGACAATATCCAATGAAACGACACGGAGAATCGGGTCATTGGTTTGCGGATGTACTACCACACACTGCTGGGATGGCTGATGAACTCTGCATGATCCATTCTATGTGGACCGATCACCCAAACCATGACAACGCTCTTTATAAAATCCACAGCGGTCGACTATTCATGGGCTACCCAACGCTCGGGTCCTGGGTTGTTTATGGTTTAGGCTCCGAGAACGAGAATCTACCCGCCTATGTGGTCCTCAATGACCCGCTTGGGCTACCAAAGAATGGAACCCGAAATTGGACAGCTGGCTTTTTACCGCCCGTCTACCAAGGAACGCCGTTTCGACCGACCGGGTCACCGATCCTCAACCTCAGCAAGCAGTACGAACAACCTCAATCCGTCACCGATGAATCGCGAAATCTACTCAAGCAGCTCGATCAAATTCACCAAGCAAATCGTCCCCACCATCCTGAACTCGATGCAAGGATTCAATCCTACGCGTTAGCGTCTCGCATGCAAATAGCGGCAAGTGAGGCACTTGACTTGAATCGAGAAACTGCAGAGACACAGAAACTCTACGGCATCGGCCTCCCCCACACTGACTCATTTGGCAAACGCTGTCTACTGGCTCGACGACTCGTTGAACGCGGTGTGAGATACGTTCAAATCTTTCTCGAAGAACAACCGTGGGACAGTCACGTTGACCTAGCATCCAATCACCGTGCCGCTTGCCAACGGACCGATCAACCAGTGGCCGGATTACTGCAAGATCTGAAACGATCGGGACTACTCGATTCGACCTTGGTCATCTGGGGAGGTGAGTTCGGACGCACCCCAACCTCGCAGCGATCGGGAAAAATCTTTACCGGTCGAGACCACAACATGCAAGCCTTCACCTCTTGGATGGCAGGAGGTGGCGTCAAGGCTGGGTGCGTTTACGGCAAGACGGATGACTTTGGCCATCAAGTCGTTGAAAATCCGGTAAGCGTGCATGATTATCACGCAACGATCCTCAACCTGCTTGGGCTAGATCATCAAAAACTATTTTTCAAACGCAGCGGCCTCGAGGAACGACTGACAGGCGTTACACCACCTCGGGTGATTCACGATCTTATTTCGTGATCAAGAATTAAGTGACTTTAAGCAAGGTAATCATCGATACTTTGCACATCTCGAAGCGATAATGAACCAGATGATCAAGACTTGCGTCTGGCGTTGATTGGTACAAATCGAAAGGGATATTAAGCTGCATCACCACGAGAAAACATTCGTGCGAACGTCATTCGTACAACGAAAATGACGTACACGTTCATCCCTGTGTAGCGTCCGTCGGTTCTTTACTCGCACTTGGCTTTACTCGATGAGTACGCGTTCGACGTGATTGCGGAAAGCGTTCGACAGGTCGGCGAACAAAACGAACACGCCGATCGTTGTCTCCAGCCAATAGACTGCCCGAAATGGCCGCGGCTTTTACTCTCGACTCGAACAATCAAGAGATGCCAAGTGAAGCGGCATTCCCGAAAACCGCAAACGTACAACCTAACAATCGTATGCCAGTCTGCCCCAATTGCGAGTCAGAAGTCGAGTACAAAGGCGGTATGATCTGTCCTAACTGTGGCTTTGATTTCATGCGTTATTTGTGGATCCCCGCACCATGGGGATTTTTGCAATTCAAGTTTCAGAAGAAGACGCCAAGGAACATCGCACGAATCGTCTTCTGGATGTCGACTCCGACAACGGTTTGCGTCGGGGCCTACTCTGCAATGGGAGATAAACGCTTCACTCTTGTGGGCCTTACCATACTCGGGTTGATTGTCATCCCGGCCACATTCATTTTCACCGTCGCGCCTATCTTGGCGTTTCTGAAGAAGGACGAACTCCGAGATTTCGACGGCAACAACGTCTCTGATAATCCAGCTAACCAAGACAGGAACCTGAGTGATCATTCAGGTAGAAACTAAACTCGGTGTATTCTGCTCGCGAACTCAACCTCAGGCTTTCCCGACCAAGAACGGTCCCTCGCTACGGCGCAACCTTACTCTCTTCCACACGGCTACCCGTCTCGCGATCAATCGTCACCACGGATTCACGATCCCGACTCGAAACATCGATCAACCGCTGTTGCATCTGCTTCAGAATCTCGCCCTGCGTTCCTGCTAAGTTATTCGTCTCACGCGGATCAGACTCCAGATCATACAACTCGCTTGTGGGCATTTTAGACGTTTTATGTTGGATCAACTTCCACCTGCCGTATCGTATCGCCCGAGACCGCCAATTGGGCCCAGCGGTATAGAGCACTCTCGGCTCAAGTGGCTTCTGTTCAACTAAAAGATCGTGAAGATCGCTGCCGTCGAGTGATGAATTGCTTTTCAAATCCACATCCACATCGGCAAAGTGGCATAACGTTGGCAACCAATCAACAATCTGGACCGGAGTCGACTCGATTCTCGGCACAAAGAAATGTGGGCCCCACACCACCGTTGGCACACGAATTCCACCTTCGTACACATCACCCTTCTGCCCCCTTAGCGGTAAGTTGCGTCCTGGTAAACGGCCATTAGGACACCCATCATCCGGATAACGCAAATCATTATTCTCTGCGGTGCTACCACCATTGTCACTCGTGAAGACAACAATGGTGCGATCGATTTTCTGATGATCAGCCAATGCATCAAGGACTTGGCCGACCGCGTCATCCAGATGCATGATCGAAGCAAGATAATGACGCTCAACCTGATCAGAAATACCGGATGGCACACGATTCAACCACGAATCGGGCTCGCGAAGTGGCAGATGCACGGCGGTATAAGGTAAGTAAAGAAAGAACGGATTTTCTTCACGCTTACCTATCCATTCAATTGCCTCGGCTGTTAGCAAGTCGGTCACATGTCCTTGCTGTTCAATCAGTGTTTGATTTCGGTGCCAAGTAGGTCGATACGGACCTTCCTTGTATCCGTGACTCCATGGACTAACACCGCCCGCCAACGAGCCGTATGAATGTTGAAAACCGAAATGATTCGGCCCCCATTTTGGAAGAGAGCCGAGATGCCATTTTCCAACGAGGCAAGTGTCGTAACCCGCGTCAGCGAGTAGAGAAGACAAGGTCTCCGTCGAATAAGGTATCGCAAGTGTGTTAGTAGGCGTCGTCACCCCAAAACGACTCCAGTACCGCCCCGTAAGCAGCCCGGTACGAGTTGGACTGCAGACCGGAGCAACATAATGCTGCGATAGCTCAACCCCTTCTTTTGCGAGACGATCTAAGTTTGGAGTGAGAGCTTTTCCCCCATGAAAGCCAACGTCTCCCCAACCAAGGTCGTCGGCCATGATCAAAACAATATTGGGTCGCGAGGTTTCATCGGCACCTGCATACACGGGACTCAAAGTCCAAACAGCAATGATGCATATCAAACGCAAGAGCATGCCCGATACATCGACTCGACTCATTCCAAGCTGAACAGAATTTCTTTTCACGCTTCGCACCCAACTCCTGATTGGTCCATGTTTTATCTCTCACAACACGCACGGATCGTCGCTAAATTTTTGGTAAAAGTAAGCAATTAAAAAACAACCACGACAGTTATCACGACTCGATGAGCTCTTCAATCACTCGACCATGAACGTCGGTAAGTCGACGCTGGATGCCATTGTGGTAAAAGGAAAGCTTGGTGTGGTCGATACCTAGCAGATGCAAAGTGGTTGCATGCAGGTCATAGCAATAGGTAGGGGACTCGACTGCTTGGTACCCAAGCTCATCGGTTGCACCGTACGCAACACCTCCGCGCGAACCGCCACCTGCGATCCAAGCAGTAAAGGCACCTGAGTTATGATCACGACCAAGCCCCTTGCCTCCCTGAGATGCCGGTTGCCGACCAAACTCGGTGGTGCAAATCACTAGCGTCTCATCGAGCAGCCCGCGATCTTTCAGATCGGTAAGCAAAGCGGATGCTCCACAATCAAGAATTCTCCCCCAGTAACCGTGGTCCCTTGGTAAATCCTCGTGACTATCCCAATTCGGCCGTATCGGTTCTGCAGTCGTATTCTCTGCCCCGCAATAAACTTGAACAAAACGAACACCACGTTCGGATAAGCGACGCGCCATCAGACACTGGCGACCAAATCCACCGACCGCAGGATCATCGAGTTGATACATCGAACATGTGGATTGTGTTTCCCCTGAAAGATCGGCTACCTCCGGCGCGCTTAACTGTAACTTTGCAGCCATCTCGTACGCTTTGATCCGGGCGTCCAGTTCTGACTGGCCCGAGCGACTTTCGAGATGCTGCCGATTCAAGACATTCAGTAGCTTTAGACTCGCCTGATCAACACGATCCGTTAATTCTCGATAGTCATCCGGTGGAAACAAATCAGCAATCGGCCGATCGGGATCGGACAACTCCAAAGTTACCGCCTGATGGGTTGCCGGTAAGAAACCCGACCCCCAATTCAAAATACCGCCGGGTGGCAATCCGCGAGAATCCGGCAAGACCACATACGAAGGCAGCTCCTCGGTTTCGTTTCCAAGTCCGTAGGTCACCCAAGATCCCATGCTGGGAAATCCGGGAAGCGTGAACCCTGTATTCATCATAAAACAGGCAGGACCATGCAAAGCCGTCTTGCTGTGCATGGAATGAATAAAGGCCATGGAGTCGACGTGTTTCGCAAGCTTGGGAAACAAGTCACTGATCCAACGCCCCGTTTCACCGTGCTGCGTAAACTTCCAGAAACTTGCCTGACAATTCCCGGGCTTTGATGCAAAGAATTGCAATTCACCTTCAGGATCAAATGGCTGCCCCGAACGCTTACTCAATTCTGGCTTGTAATCAAATGTGTCCACTTGGCTCATGCCACCGGGACAAAAAATTTGTATCACTCGCTTTGCTTTTGCATGATGATGAAGCGAGGATGCTCCAGCACCAGCATTTAGATGATCCAGCGCAACCGCTCCTAAACCGCCACCGGCCAGCTTCAGCCAAGATCGCCGATCATGATGACCACAAGCCGGTGAGATCACTGCACTGACGCCATCAGAACGAAGTGGAACCTTATCGAGACGATTCATCTGCTAGGCACCCTTCTCGCAGATGTCATGAATCACATGTCCATGAACGTCGGTGAGGCGACGCTCGAACCCATTGTGATAGTAGGTAAGCTTTTTATGGTTCAATCCCAAAAGATGTAAAACCGTTGCGTGGAGATCGTAGACCGTAGCGACATTCTCTACCGCTCGGTAACTAAATTCGTCCGTCGCACCATAAGTGAAAGGTGCCTTCACGCCAGCTCCCATCATCCAAGCGGTAAAGCCTTCGGGGTTGTGATCTCGACCGCTTGCTCCCTTCTGAAACGTTGGCATACGACCAAATTCAGTGACCCATAGCACCAAAGTCTTTTCCAACATCCCACGACGCTTTAAATCCTTTAGAAGTGCGGCACAAGGCTGATCTAGAACAGGCCCATGTTTGCTGTACTGGTCAAGGATCTGCTTGTGCCCGTCCCAGTTGCTAACCCCCTCTCCACCGGTCTGGTAGGCACCGTTGAATAGTTGAACAAACCGAACTCCTTTTTCCAGCAGTCGTCGGGCCAGAATGCAATTGTTGGCAAACTGAGCTTTTAGCGGATTACTCGAATCATCCGCGCCGTACTCATGCAGGGTCCTCGCAGTCTCGGTTGACAGATCGGTTACCTCGGGAACACTTAGCTGCATTCTCGCCGCGAGCTGATAAGAAGAGATCCGTGCCGCAAGATCACTATCCCCAGGAAACCCATCTCGGTGACTTTGGTTGATCTGCTCAAGAAAACTTCGAGTCGCCGCATCCTCCTTCTCGGAAATCCCTTGTGGTATTTCAAGATTCTGTAATGGCTTGATCGCCGAAAATTCTGTCCCTTGATAGGCAGCCGGCAGGAAACCTGGCCCCCAATTATTCACACTTGCCTGTGGAGTTCCTCGAGGATCGGAGATGGCGACATACGATGGCAAATTCTCATTTTCAGTTCCTAATGCCCATGTCGTCCAAGCTCCCATACTCGGGAATCCATCCAGCGTGTAACCGGTGGACATAAAGTTTTCACCCGGACCATGCGTGTTCGTTTTACTGGTCAGTGAGTGTAGAAAACACATGTCATCGGCTAAATCCGCCATCTGCGGTAATAGCTCCGAAATCATTTTCCCGCTCTGACCACGCGGTTTAAACTCCCAAGGACTTTTGGTCAGCATTCCCTGCTCGCCTTGAAAAGTTAATAACTGATCAGCACCTGGCATCGCCTGCCCATGACGCTTGATCAATTCAGGCTTGTAATCGAATGTATCGACTTGGCTACAAGCACCGGAGCAAAAAATCACAAGAACATTCTCAGCGGCGGGCTGATGATGCGGAGCGCGAGCAGCGAAAGGCCTTGCGGCATCGATCTGTGGTTTCCCTTCAGAAAACTCGCTCGCAATGACACCATCACGATCTAAGAGGCTTGCCAACGCGATACCACTAAGTCCCGTAAAGGTATCCCTCAAAAACTGTCGTCGAATAGGATCTTGTTTCATGGAATCACTCAATCGATGCACTACCGCACCGTTCCTAATTCAGTTCGCTGAAAGTAGCAAACTTTCACTTCGGTCCTCTAGTAATTTGAACCCGCGTCATCATCGCGGCAATCAAGTCTTTACTAAGTTACTCTTTTGGTCTTTCAATCATGGGATAAAGACGAATTCATTCGCGTTGAATAGTGCTCGTGAAAGAGCGGGCAAGCCATACTGCTCGACAAGTGTCAAACTTGCCGCTAACTCCGGGGGCGTTGGATTTCGCTGGCAACACAATTGCCACACCTTTGAGACTAGCAAACTAGTATCGGAATCATCGGTCACCTCACCACGCACTCGTTCCGCAAGCAAGTTGGACTGCTGCAGGACGAAACGACTATTGAGCAGGCTTAACGCTTGTAACGGAGTGGTGGATCGACTTCGTTTCGCGACCACCATACTCGCGTCCGGACAATCAAAAACACCAAAGACTTGGTCCTTCTCCTGTCGCACCTTGGTCATATAAACCATTCGCCGCCAATCCTCCGGGCCATAATCCTCTTTCGGATGGTAATGTCTTACATTCTCCATTTGCACCTCGAAAGCGCTAAAGCCCGGTCCTCCGCGGCTATCAAGATCTAGCACACCCGAAACAGCCAAAATCGAATCGCGAATCGACTCCGCCTCCATTCGACGCGGTGCAAAACGCCAGAGCAATCGGTTCCCAGCATCCAACTTCAATGCTTGTTCGACCGGAAGATGGTCCTGGCACCAGGTATCCGAAAGCAAGATTAAGCGATGGATATGCTTAAGAGACCAGTCCGATCGAATCAGCTCGCCAGCCAACCAGTCAAGCAATTCAGGATGACTTGGCTCGGCGCCGTTACGTCCAAGATCTGACGGCGTACTCACAATGCCCTCGCCAAAATGAAATTGCCAGATGCGATTCACAATGACTCTCGCTGTCAGAGGATTTTCTTCACTGGCGATCCAATCAGCGAGCATTCGGCGTCGTTCACTCTCTGGACTTGCCGCGTCCATTTTCAGTTTTGACAACGCTTCAATCGCAGAAGGCACCACTTGCTCTCGCGGCGAACTCGGCTCACCACGATAAAGTCGATGAGTCGCTCCGGGTTGTGAAAATTGTCCAACGTAGGCAACCCGACTTTTTTGAATCTGTTCCAATTCTTGTCGGACCGAGGTAAGCTCCTCGAGCCATCGACGCCCCTTCTCTGCTTCGGAGTCAGGAAATGAATCAAACCGATACTGCGGTTCTTTGCCGCCGCTGACCTGAGGTACAAGCCGGTCGGAACTACCTGCAACATACTCCCACTGCCCGTCTGCACGCATCAATTCAATGCGATAATCCACGGCGGTACGATCGGCGAATTGACCAGTACGGTCACGAGCCCACTGGATTCGGTCAACCTGATAGAGATCAGCAAAATCGATTTGAACCCATCCGCCACTCACCTGCGACGAAATCCAACTTCGTGGGTTCCCGAATTCACCATCATTGATTTGTGAAAGCTTGTGCGTGGGATGAACAAAATCACCCGACGATGAAGCGATTGCACCGGAGGAAGCAAGAGCAACGTTTCGGCCTCCATCGAACACTTCCAATTCGTCAATACAAGGCTCACTCTGATTGGTGCCATCGATCCAAAAGCGAATTGCTTTTGCCTCGCGAGTTGTAAACGATTCAATGTTCATCAAAGGACTCACCGACGATCTCGGCATGAGACTGAATCCGCTGGATTCTTTCGCCGTTTCAACATCAACCTCTTCAAATACAACCACGTCCGCTGTTACTGCAGCGGCGTCATTCCCTCCATACAGCAATAGCGAATCCGCGGGACTCAGTAGATGTATTCCCGCGTCGAAAAAACCGCTCCATCGTTTCATCTGATCAACTTTCCCACTACCGTCAGCTCGCAGTTGCTGATTAACGGTTGCGATCACATTTTCATCACCGCTTGCAAGCAGTCGATAACTTGCCCTGGTCGTGTGGGTACTGAAACCGGCGCCCCAGCTCAGCCAGATTCGATAATGACCACTTAGCTTCGGCTCATACTGCACCACGGGATGTTCGGGATCGTGATTCCACCACGTGTACGAACCACGCGACCAGTCGACAGACGGTTCGGTAACGCGATCCGCCGATCCCTTTGCCTCGACCAAATGGGTTGCCTGCGATTCATCGATCACTCGCACGCAACCATTCTCACGTAATCGAGGTAGGAAAGGGCTCAGTCGACTCAGCAGTTCTTTTTCATCTTCTTCTAACTCCGCGACTCTCAACTGCTGGTTATCGGTCAGCGGCAAATTACCATCACCATGATTCACCCCAGCAAAAACAGCCTGTAAAGCGTAATAATCCGTTTGCGAGATTGGATCAAATTTGTGGTCGTGACACCGCGCGCATCCAGTGGTCAAGCCAAGAAATGCGGTACCGACTGTATTGATCATATCGTCGAGTTCATTCATTCGCTGATTCAGTCGCAGTTTTGGATCTTGTCCTTTGACTTGATCGACAGGTCCAGCGACCAAAAATCCTGTCCCAATCGGCAGCCCCACACTGTCGCCAGCAATCTGCGCTTGAATGAATTGATCGTACGGCATGTCTTGATTGAAGCAGTCGATGACCCAATCACGGAACGGCCAAGCCGTCGGTCGCTCGCGATTCATCTCGTAACCGTGCGTCTCGCCAAAGCGAATCAGGTCCAGCCAAAGGCTCGCGAAGCGTTCGCCGAACAATTCACTCTCCAAAACGTCGCTAACCAATCGCTCCCATGAATCACTGCTTAAATCATTCACGAAGCGTGCCACCTGTTCAGGGGTCGGAGGAATCCCATGCATGATCAGGTAAAGTCGCCTGATCAGTGTTCGCCGCTGAGCGCGAGACGAGGGTGCGAGCCCCGAATCACTGAGACGCTGCCTTACATAGACATCGAGCTGCTCCGATGGTGATAACGCGTGCGCCGCCAGCGTTCCACTGGAAACGACCGGCGGCGAATCCTCTGCGAAACCGTCGGACGCATTCGATTCGGCCGGCAACCGTGATTGATTAGCCGCACTACCAACCTTGTTTTCCAAGGGCAGAAACGACCAGTGGCTAAGCTCTATCGTTTCTTTGACAGGGCCATAATGTTCAGGTGTCTTCGCACCCGCGAGAATCCACTTTTCAAGAATATCGATTTCCGTGTCTGACAAACGGCCGTCGGGTGGCATCTCATACCCGGCCTCTTGGTGACGAACGACTCGAAGCAAAAAGCTACGATCGGGAGCTTCGGGAACCACCGCAGGCTCACCACTCTCGCCACCGCGAAGAAGTCTCGCAAGTCGATCAACACGGAACGATCCTTCTTGCTCATCGGGCCCATGGCATTCCAAACAATGGGTCTTTAGGATCGGCTCGACCTCGCTATCGAACCAGTCGGCCCAGACGAAATCACCAGTGATGAGCAGCACAGCGACCATTGCGGCTCGCATCGCTGCGCCAAGCAATCGACGGTGAATCTTGATCATCAGCAGCCTTCTCATTTGTTACCCAGCCCACAGGTCAGTCGATGTATAAGAATTCACTGGAGTTTAAGATAACACGACAAAATGCGAATAAGCCGTGTTCCTCGACAAAATGCTTTGATATTTCTAGTTCCGACGCGTTTGGCTTTCGTGAATAAGCAAGTAGAAAACAGCGAATGACTTGATCGCTTATCTCTTCTCCCACCTCAGCGAACACTCGCTTGGCAAAGTAATCACTCTGCCGAATCAAAAACTCATTATTCAACAGCGCTAGGGACTGAAGCGGTGTCGTGGTCGTTAAACGCCTCGGAGTAAAACTGGCCGGATCGGGGCAATCGAACGTCGTAAGAAATTCATTAGGAGTCGTTCGAACCACGTACCGATAAACACTGCGACGCCAAAGCTCGGGCTGATCAGCTACGACATACCGATAGATCGGCGCGTAAGCCTCGGTGTACGAGAAGTCTTCAAATCCAGGGCCACCGCTTTTTAAATTCAATTTCCCGCTTACGGCGAGAACAGAATCTCGAATCGCTTCCGCGGTTAGCCTTCGCGAATTTTGACGCCAAAGGAAATCGTTGTCAGCATCCACACCCACCGCAAACTGACCACTCTCGTGTCGGCTCTGCTGACGATAGGTCTGACTATTCAAAATGATGCGATGTAAATCCTTCAGCGAACCACCGGCATTCCTGAGTTGAAGGGCCAGCCAATCAAGCAACTCAGGATGGGTTGGCGTTGAACCGCCCGTCCCAAAATCACTCGGAGTCGAAACGAGCCCCTTACCAAAGTGCCACGACCAAACTCGATTCGCGATTACTCGGTAAGTCAAAGGATTCTGAGGATGGGTAATCCAATTTGCCAACGCAACCCGACGATCACCTTCAGGTGTCTCCGCAGTGCCAAAACCAGCCTCCAGCGACGTGACACAACGAAGCGAACCAGGTGACACAGGTTCGCCAACTGGCATTTCTGCATCGCCGCGTTTCAATCGATGAATCAGATCGGGTTCAGTTTTAGCCACGACTCCGTAAACACGAGGCGGGGGACCAAGAGCGTCAAGCTCCTGTTTCACTGTGGCAAGCGTTTTCTCAAAATCGTGTAACTTTCTGGCATCAGCTTCTGACCGATCAACTACCACCTTTCTCAAGATCTTTGCATCACCAAAACCGACTTGATCATGTGAGTAACCGTTACCGCCATCGGTGGCAATCAATGTCAAGAAACTTGCAGTTGATTCAATCTCAATGGACAACTGCTGTAATCCATGCTCGCGTTTTAATCCGTCGAAAGACCAAACAATGTTGCCATCCAACGCAACAGAAACATCGGCGTGGTAGTCACCCTGAGCCCCAAAGTATCCAACGTCTGATTGAAAAACCAAACGATCCTGACCCATTGCAGAACGAAACTCGCGCAGGTCAAACGTGATTGCTGCATTGGCATGGATCCCGAGCAAATCATGACCCGCCGAAGTAAAGTCAACACCGCCGAGTGACGGTGAGTGTTGACTCGCAACCGGACCGTTTCGAATCACGTCCCATGCCTGCCCCGATGTCTTAGGTAGACCACTAACGACCGTACCCTCGGAGCTGACAACGATCTCGGTTTCACTGCCGTCCCCATTTGGAATCAAAACCCCATCCACGAGTTGATATTCGGACAACTGAAACTGATTGTTGACTACGTTACCGAGGCTTCCGAAATCCCTTGTCTGCACCTTTGCCGTTCGAGGATCAATGCCGGATCGATAGACGCCGCTGCCTAGTCCATCGCCCCCACCAACGATGTCGGCGAGCGAAAGCCCTTCCCCCTTGAGCCGAGCGATTTCATACGAGACATTACGTTTACTCTCGGTGAGTCGAGTCAACTCAGATTGATAATGTCGCAGTGCCTCCTGCGAGATAATGCGATCTCCGCGTGTTACCCCAGAGAAAACTGCCTGCAACTGGTAATACTCTTCCTGACCAATCGGATCCAACTTGTGATCATGACAACGAGCACAATGGACAGTCATGCCAACGGTACTCGTCATCACCTGAGAAACGATGTCATCTAAATCAAGCGTGCGTGTTGCTCGTCGAAGCTGCGGGCTTTTGGTCTCTACCTGCCCGACAAAATCCCATGGCCCCGCGGCCAAAAAACCAGTAGCGACCACGGCATCTTGATCGTCGGGCCAAAGTATATCCCCCGCTAACTGCTCTTGCAGAAAGCGGTCATAAGACTTGTCTTCGTTCAACGCATCGACAACATAGTCTCGATAACGCCAAGCATTTGGACGCCGTTGATCCCTCTCAAAACCGTGGGTGTCAGCGTAATGGGCGAGATCCAACCAGTGGGTCGCGTATCTCTCACCATAGTGCGGCGAATCCAACATCCGATCAACCAACCTCGCCCAAGCATCAGGGTCGTTGTCGGCGAGAAATTCATTCACTTGCTCGGGTGTTGGCGGAAGCCCTAGCAAATCATGGGAAAGACGACGGATCAAGGTAATACGATCCGCCTCGGGACTTAGCCGCAAACCCTTTTCACTTAATCGCAGTCGAATAAAATCGTCAATCGAATCCGCGGCTGGAGAATGGATTGGCTGAAACGCCCACCAAGACGTGTCACCACGACCAAGAACAGCAATTTGGTAACCCTCGGGCCATGATGCGCCACTCATGATCCACTCTCGAAGCACTGCTAACTCGGAATCATCAAGAGCGTCACCTTCGGGTGGCATGCGAATCTCGTCACGACTTTGCCCAGATACGAGTTTGCCAAGGCCACTCGCTTCAAAATCCCCGGGTACCACCCAGCCATGCTCAAAGAGATCACCACCGGTGATCAACCGCACATCGTTGTCACCGCTACCGTCGTGACACCTCAAACAATGTCGTGAAAAAATCGGCGCGACTTTCTCCACAAAGAAAGAGTCACGATTGGCAGCCGTCAAGGTATTTACCGGCAGATGACAGAGAGCCAGACAACAGAAAGCTTGGACCCGTAAAAGGGCAGACAGGATCTGCGGCGATTTCAGAGACTCCTCTGAAAAACAAACCATTTCTGCCCCTCACGAAATTAAGTTGGAACGAATACCAGCGTACACCAGACTCACGATGTTGCTGCCGACTTCTTAAACATACGAAAGCCACAAAAAGCAAGGATTAGTTCCACGCGTGACTGAATCATGCATTCGCTGCCAGCCTTTCAATAACGCACACAGATAACTCAGCCCAACTAATTACCCGAAGGCTTGGGATCGATTGGAACCAATGGAAATTCAGTGGATGCCGTTCGAACCGTTGACATCATTTCTGTCAGCTTTGCCACGACGCCGGGATGCTCGCTCGCAATATTGCGTGATTCGCTCACATCGTTGGCTAAGTTGTAAAGTTCGACCTCTAGGTTTCCCTTGAACATATTTTGCCGCACAGCCTTCCAATCACCAACGCGAATGGTTTGCTGCCCACCATAACTCGGGAACTCGCGATACAAGTAATCTCGTTCGACTTGTGGTTTACCCAAAAGAGTCGGCAACAACGAAATCCCATCAACACTCTCAGGAACCGTTGCACTCGCGCCGACGACGTCGAGCAGCGTAGGCAACCAATCTTCAAAACCACTCACAAAATCGCGCTCACTACCTTTCTCGACTCGCCCAGGCCAACGAACCAGCGTAGGAACTCGGACTCCTCCCTCGTAAAGCGATCCCTTGAGTCCTCGCAACTCACCAACACTCTTGAAGAACTTGTAATCAACCTCTTCATCCAAGTGAGTCGTTCCATTGTCACTACTGAAAATCACTAGCGTGTTATCGGCCAAACCTAACTCATCAAGCGTTCTCAGGACGTTGCCGACATAGTGATCCAAGCGAGTAATCATTGCGGCATAAGCAGCGCGAGGTGTGAAGTGTGGCGTGTAACCGTAACCAGCACCACGTGTGAACGGAGGATCCTTCCACCCAAGATCTAAGTAAGGCTGCAAATCCTCATCGGGAACATGCAAAGCAACGTGAGGAATCACGCTAGGGTAATACAAAAAAAATGGCTCGTCCTGATGATCATGGATGAACTTCAATGCCTGCTCATGAATTCGATCCGGCGCGTAATCCTGACCCTTGAACGGATCATAGGATTTTGGATCGGCTGGATCCGCCCCGACTTCTAGGGACGCATGCCCAGGTACCTCTGGATCATTCTTCAATGCGACATGCTTGTCGTTATCCCAGAGGTAGGACGGGTAGTAACTGTGTGCGTGTGCCTGGCAGTTGTATCCAAAAAAACGATCGACCCCTTGATTCAAGGGACGCCCTGTCGATTCGGGCCCGCCGAGTCCCCACTTACCAAAAGCGCCGGTCACGTAGCCTTGTTTTTTGAGTAATTCTGCAATCGTCACTTCACCATCCGGAATGGGCCATTGTCCTTCGGGTGGTGTCGACTTGTTGGCTCGTACAAAAGCGTTACCAGGATGCTTACCCGTCAGAAGAACACATCGCGAGGGTGCGCAGACGGCGTTACCGCTGTAGTGCTGGGTCAACTTCATTCCTTGGGTCGCAAGTCGATCAAGATTTGGGGTCTTGATTTTTTCTTGACCAAAACAACCCATCTCTCGATAACCTAGGTCATCCGCCAGGATAAACACAATATTTGGCTTTGCTTGATCGGCTCCCGAGGCAATCGAAACCATTGACTGCGACTGACACAATCCAAAAGCCAATACCAAGGTCATTAACCAATAGTTCTTAACCAAACGCTTCATCATTCGCTCTCAAGTGTTTTTTAATCGGAAGCTATTTTCGCGGAGGCATAGTTTACACGAATCTTCTGCCGGATGGCTAACTTAACCGTGCGATCAAAAATCAGGTGTTTCAACAACTTTGCCTACCTTCAATCCGCAACCGAGCGATACGGTAGACCTCAGAAATCACAAGCGAGCATCCGGCAAATTGGTCAAACGGAACCAAACCGACCTATCATGCGTCCAACCCATCAGTGTTAAATTTGTCGATCGAGAAAGCCAACGCCGCACCAGTGGTTCATGGCTTCGCCCAGCCCAGTGATCGTCTATGGCTGATTCATTACAAGACAGGTACCAAGCGCAGTACAGCCCGTATCATGGTGAATCGATTTTTGGCGGTCGAGTTCGCCAGAAAACAGCTGCTTGAAAATCCGCCCCTTGCCTTGGCGCCATGATCACCACGCGCAAACCCCGAGCAAACACTCTTTTGATCCCGAACATCGCTGCATGCACAAACGCAAATCATACCGAACGAACCAGCGAAACCATCGACTTGCAATCGAACGACTGGAAGCGCGTGATCTGTTGGCTGTTGACTTTGACTTCAATTATCTGCCGGGTGCTCCGGTGGGATTCAACGATCCAGTCAACGGCTCTGCATACCGAACGGCACTTGAATCCGCGGCGAGTCGTCTTGGTTCATGGCTCTTGCATGATGCTGTCATCGAAATCGATGTCAGCGGCTTCGCATTTGATGGAACCTCGATCGGAACGGCGGGATCTTACGTTGCACCGCCTCTGCCGGGCGGCGGATTCGTACACCATCTGATTCCGGAAAAAATACTCAATGGCAACGACTTCAATGGATCGGATGCTGATGGAAACGTTGACATTTACTTCTTTGATGAAAACGACATTTTCACCTATCAACTCGATCCATCCTTAGGCATCGCAGATGATGAACTAGACTTTCAAGCCTTGGTCATCCACGAACTGCTACATACCGTTGGCTTTACCAGTTCGACCAATGCGTCTGGCAGAGACGATAACGGGAAGGGCACCTCTACACCGGGAACCTGGTCGGTATTCGATCAATTCGTTTCGGATGTGAATGGCAATCGATTGATTGACGGCGACCCAAATTCACCGACGGCGTTTCGGATGGATCTGGCGGCTTGGCAGGTCCACAGCACCGGTGGTCAAGGCCCAAACGCTGGCCTTTTCTTTGATGGCCCAACGGCAAAATCGGTTTACGGAAGTCGAGTACCGCTGTACTCACCCAATACCTTTAGGATCGAATCCAGCGTCGCCCATCTCGACAGCGAAGGCTACCCCAACAGCGATTATATTTTTTCACCGCTGACTCACCTGATGTCTCATGCCTTGGTCGATCGAGCAGTACCACAGGAATTAACGCTACTTGAAAAAGCAATTTTAACCGACCTCGGATTTCGGGTCCGTGAAGATGTACCACCGGTGATCACGGCACCCGACCAGCTGATCATCGAAGCCAACACACCAAGCGGATACAGTGGATCCGATCAACCGCTCACCGAGTTTATCGGATTGGTAACAGTGACCGATCAGCTTGATCCTGCACCGGTCTTTGAATACACCCTGCCAACCGACTTTAGCCTCGGCGAACGTCCGATCCAATTGGCGGCGACCGATCTATCGGGCAACCAGACGTTTTTATCGCCCGTCATGGCAATCGTTGATACCACGCCACCACTCCTTGAGGTTACTCCGACGACACTAACGGTCGAGGCAACCAGCGCAGCAGGCTATCGATTTGATGAACTGAACTTTTCAACGCAAGCCACCGACCTCGTCGACCTCAATCCCTCGATCACGGATGATGCGCCGGAGTATCTGACACTCGGTGCAAACTTGGTCAACTTTAACGCCACGGATTTTAGCAAGAACAGCTCGATCAAAACCGCAACCATTTTGGTGCAAGACACAACGCCACCCAATTTTTCACCGCCAAGCAGTTTGGAAATCTCGGCAAACCGTCTCGACGGCGCAGACCTGACCAACCTTCAGGAACTTCACCTTCTTTCTAGTTTTGCGTCTGATCTCGTCGACGAAATTCTCGACCTAACCGCTTCCCCAAATTTCCTACCACTTGGCACCAGCGAAGTCGTTTTTTCGGCGATCGATGATTCCGGAAACCAAACCGACGCCACCGTCATGGTCACGGTGGTTGGGCCTTTTGACATGGGTGATGCACCTCCAATCTACCCCGTGCAGTTACATCGCGACGGAGCACGCCATCAGCCCTCAAACCTCTACCTTGGGGAACAGATTGACTTTGATCTCGATGGAAATGTCTCAAGCGATGCCACGGGTGACTCACCTGACGAAGATGGTGTTCGCATGCTTACCACACCAATCGCTTCGAACTCATCCACCAACGTTACCAGTTGGTTCGTCACTGCTAGCCAGAACGGTTTTATCGACGCATGGATCGACTCCGATCACAACGGCAATTGGGACACACCCGGTGAACAAGTCCTTCAGGGGATCCCTGTTGAGCAGGGGGACAATCTGGTTAGTGTTCCCATCATGGCGAGCTCCGTATCGGGTGATACCTTCCTGCGAATCCGCATCAGTAGCGTTGGAAATTTACTGCCCACCGGTTCAGCAACGGACGGTGAAGTCGAGGATTATCAGATCAGCCTCAAGGCGGCCGATCCCACAACCATGGCTTGGGTTGACTGGGTTAGCACCTCTGCAACTCTCACACTTTCCGAGAACGACGTTCGATTGATCGCGGAATCAATCACGATTTTCCAGACCGCCAAGCAAGACACAGGCACGTTGCAGATTCTTGGCAATGCGACCGATCAAACTCTCTTCCTTGATTGGAATCATCAAGCCGCCACCCATGGACCAACTTTACATCTGGACGGCCAAGCCGGAGAAAATACGATTCACTGGTTTGGACCTTCACCTCGCATCAACTTGAGCGAACAAAATGATCTTCTGGTGTCGAGATTCGCAATCCACGATCTCACTGCCGCCGAACCACAAACTCTAGAAATCGATCAACTTTCCATACAGCGTCTCGCGCCCGTTACCAAAAAATTAGTCATTCGCCTCGGCGAAGCAGATGAAATTTACGCTACGGACCAAACCGACTGGAGACTCTCGGAGCCTCGTCAAGAAGGAAACGCTTGGATCCTACCCGCAAATCATCTTACCGATCCGCTCAGCAAACTTGATGTCATTCCCATAAGCGTGTGGAACAACTATTTGCTGCCCGGCGATATCAATAACGATGGCCATGTTACGGCGAACGATGCATTACTGATCATCAATGAACTCGCTGCAAGAAGGTTCTCCGCCCCCGACACACAAAGTGTTCGTGCTGTTTCTGAGATTGCGTCGTGGCCAAACCATTTTTTTGACCAAAACCGAGATAATCGCGTCACCGCACTCGATGCCCTGCGAGTCATTAATGACATGTCGAGACTGAATCTTGAAAACGGAGGAGGTGAAGCGGAGTCAATCGCTGTGGGTGGGAGCATCGAGCAACCGACGACATTACCATCGCCTTCCTTCCAAATCCCAGCAACTCACAATCCAAGCCTTGATAACGATATCGCAATCAACCAGGTGAATTCCCCAAGGCAAGCGTTTCGACTCAGCCATACGGCAAAGATGAGTCAATTCAGAAACACTGGATTCTTTGAACGTAAATCGCCCTCAGTTACATCGGCCCCCAATACCTCGACGAATCAGATTCCCAGTAACACTCCCGAAGAACCGCCGCAGCATGACATGCTCGACGAGTTGCTATCAAAGGCGATTGCCTGGCACAAAGAGGTTGACGGTCGCTAGAAACCTGCGACTAGACGGCTTGCGCGTCCTACAAAATCCTAAGTCGGGATTGCCACAGGGAGGCGTTTTTCAGTATCGGCAAGACAAGGTACACGATTCTCTCTGTTCGACCCGAGAGAATCAGAGGCGGCCCCGCGAGACGGATTCCTTGCGGGAGTGACTATGTTTGCGGATTCAAGGATGACAAAAAACCTCAAAACGACGAATCGACCATGGGCTCCATGGTTCGCAGCACGTTTTGCGCTCCTCTGCATACTGCTCTCTGGCACCCTGCGCGCTGACGAACAAATACTTCGCGCTGACGAACAAACACTGCGTGAACTCAACCAATGCCTGCAAAACCAAGATCACACTAATGCGGCTATTTTGGGTGAAAAGCTGTTCGAAAACACCAAGTCTAGCTTTGATATCACGCTTCCGCTCGCTCGCTTGGCAAGAGATCTACAAAGAGGCGGCGACAAGATTGGTGCGATTCGGTTTTACCAATACGCCGTCGCTGCATCGAACCGCCCACAGGCAGAATCTTTGCAAAACCACACACGAGTCATGCTGGGAATTGCAACCGCGTTGCTTTTGACTGAGGAAAAAGCTTATTCGGAAGCTTGCGACCAATTGTCAGCGGTCACTGGGAAAATCGCGGGCCCGAGCGAACCGCCACAAGAAAAAACGATTGAAACCGCAGCATCCCTCCTCAATCGAATCGGCTCGGCCACGATTGAATCAAAAGACTTTGACACGGCAGTTCGTGCATTCACTTTGGCTTGTGAATTACCCTCGGCGGAAAAAAACACTTCAAAACTTGGTCGAGCGTGGGCGATTGCCCTCGGCGGTAATCATCCGCAGGTTGCCGCCTTGGAACTCGAACAGTTTGTTGCCGAGTATCCGGAGCATCAGGATTCACCAAAGGCGGCTCTTCTCGCAATCGAGTGCCGACAGAAATCAGACGACTCAGAAGGGGCCCTGCGTGATATCGCAATGCTTTTGCAAACTTGGCCACAATCATCATCGGCACGAAAGCTTGTTCATGAATTCACCGAAACACCCTGCGAACAAATCCCAGTTGCGGTCAAAACATGGATACTGAATCAAGGTGAATCGGATGCAGTGAGTCAGTTGGACACAAGGCTCGCCGCGATCGGATTAGTAGCCGCTGCAGAGCAACGGGTCACCGAACCTTGGAATTCCCTCGCGAACGTATTAGCGACTTTGGATCAAGATGGCTTGTCGTCCACACTCGCCCTGAACGAATTGACGCGATTAGGTCACAAGGCCGAAGCAGAAAGACTAGCGGCTCGATTCATCGCGCCCGCCCCATCATCTGATGCCCAAGCATCATCACCCGCTGAGCCTCAAGCTCAATCAGTGACTGCAGCAGCGAGGGAAGCAGGCTGCCGCTGGGCGGGTCGAGAAGCTAAATGGTCCATGCTTGCACTCGCCTCGGAATCCGAGTCGGTACTCGATCCAAGCTCATCACGGAACAGCAGTGTAGAAAGGCTATTGGCCGAAGCATTGGTTCAGATGGGCCGAATCAGTGAAGCTGCCGCATGGTGGAATTATCTCGTGGACGTACGCGGCGAGAATGATTTTTCGACGCTCATTCGATGTGCGGAAGCCGAGACGAGTTCGGGAAACGATACCGAGAAAGCGCTAGAACGAATCGCTGCGGCGAAAGCGGCAGCAGGAGACCAGGCGTTCGCGCACGCACTGGTTGAGCTACTCGAAGCCGAGCTACTGATCAGAAAAACCGCGTTTGATGAGTCCAGAAGTCGCCTTGAACCCATCGTGAAGAATGAAAACCTTGACCGCAATCTTCGCGGTCGTGCCCAGTGGCTTATTGGCGAAACTTACTATCTTCAAGAAAAGTATTCCCAAGCCATTCAGGCCTACAGAAAAGTAGAGTCCATTGAACCGGAAAAAACGTGGGTCGCAGCTTCGCTCATTCAAGCGGGCAAGTCATTCGAACATCTCGGTTACCGACGCGAAGCAATGATTTGCTACAGCAACCTTGTCTCAAGGTTCGCCGACAGCTCCTACGCCGATGCAGCGAACAAACGCATCGCGGCTATCGACATCCAAAAAACGACAACTGAATCAGCTCCCCAAAATTCGATGAAACGATGAGTAAATTGATCGCACCACCTTCATCGAGCCTCAGGTCCAAAACACGCCGGATCAAGCAACGTTCACATACCGCGGCTATCGTTAGTCGCGTCTTACCACTGCTTGTTTTGATCGGCGGCTCATTGTGGATGATGGAGGTGATGGCCCAGGCTCCAGAGGGAAACTTGGCACCAGCGGGAAACCAGGCTCCATCTGCAAACTCAAGCATTCCAGCGTTTGAAAACCCAAACGGCGAAGGCCCCAGCCGGGCGATGGGCGCGGCAAGTATTCCGGATTTACCAGTGGACTCTTCCACAAGCCGTGAAGCGATACCGGAAGACCCTGCGGTGGACTCTGCCGAGGGTCAACAACAAGGTTCCTTACTCGCCAAAATTACCCAAGGTGGAATCCTGATGATCCCCCTTGGAATGTGCTCACTCGTCGTAGCAGCCCTATCGATCGAAAAGCTAATTTCACTTCGCCGCTCTCGGGTGATCCCACGTCCGTTCGTCCGGCGATTCACGGAGTTTGTCGAAGACGGTCAGCTTAGCTACGACGAAGCTACCAGATTATGCGACGAATTCAACTGTCCGGTTGCGGAGGTCTTTCAAGCCGCCGTCCGAAGATGGGGGCGCCCCATGCTCGAGATCGAGCAAGCAGTGATGGATGCAGGGGATCGAGTCGCAGACTCCCTGAACCGATTCGTCCGCGTTTTTCACGCCATCAGTAACGTTGCTCCATTGATCGGACTACTCGGCACCGTTCTCGGAATGATTGAATCCTTTGAAATGATGAGTAGTCGTGAATCACTTGGTCGCCCCGAGATGCTCGCTTCAGGTATCAGCACCGCATTGGTGACAACTGCGGGCGGCCTGATGGTTGCCATTCCCGCGTACCTCGCTTTCATGTACTTCGGCGGAAAGTCGGACCGATACCTCCATGACATCGACAAACTATGCCAAAGAGTGATTGAGTGCATCTCAGCCGAAGGCATGGAAAAACGAAACGCCGAGGGAAAATCGTCAAATCGACGGGCGGCATAACAACGAGTACGAATTGACTAATAAAAGATCATCGCGTCCTTTCGCTCACAACGTCTTGACAGAAGCCTAAAGGTCAAACGAACCCAACCAACTCGGATACGGAGAGCCGATGCCTTCGAGAAGAAAAACGACCGATGACGCATCGATCAACCTAACACCGATGATCGACGTGGTATTTTTGCTCGTCATCTTCTTTATGGTGGGAAGTAAATTCAGCGATGCGGAGAGTCGCATCGAGGTGAATGTTCCCAACCTGAGTGAAATGCAGGCGATCACCCGATTGCCTGACGAACGCGTCGTCGCGATCAGCATCGACGGAACCATCTCTCTTGATGATTCCACTGTTACTCTTGCGCAGTTGACGGAGCGACTGAGAAGCGAGCGCCAAAACTATCCTGGTCTACGTGTTGCAGTTCGAGGTGAGGCGACCGGTTCCTTGCAGCAAACCGTTGAGGTTTTGCACGCAGTTCGCAGCAGTGGCGTCGAAAAAATTGGAATTTCAACGCAGGGGATGAAGCGTTGAACTTTGATTCCGACATATGGTCCAACGGCTATTTTGTGACAAGCCTTGCGATCGCTTCCATCTCACTTTTGGTCGCGTCCGCATGGCTGTTTATCAAGTACCGTAAACAACGTCGCATGACAGGATGGCTGTACCTGCTCGCATCGATCATCCTGCACCTTGGACTCATTCTGTGGCTGCCCAACCTTTATCAATCGTCTGTCAATAACAGCACAAACCCTCAGCAGCTTAGTCAGGATAGTGATCACTCCCCGGTGCAGTTTTCAACGTTTATTCCAGATCGAGAGGCAGTTAGCTCTAGTGCCCTGGCGCAGTCAAACCTATCCCCGTTACCGGTCAACGACCTGAACCACTTGTCAAAAGAACCTGACCCATTTCCAAGTGAGCCCAATCTCGCAAGCACGGAACAGGAGACCACGCAGCCCGAAATAACGGAACCGACAACGGAACCCCCAATCGAAACGGAAAGTGAACCTCTCTCTTCGTTAACAGCCAACGCGATGGCATCGCTCCCCGAATTAGGATCAGAGTTCGACTCGCTGCTCGAAGATGCGTTTTCGGGATTGGACGCGATCGATCCTGAGACGTTAACAGAAGAGACGGTCGCATCTACCGACGCTGAACCCACAGCCGACCAACTGAAATCCGATCCGATAACCGAAGAGAATACCGCGGCGTCTGAGAACGATCCCAAGCTTGTTGAAGATGACGCTGCGATCATGACCGATGAAACGGCTGACGGTAGCACACCATCCGCCCCAATCGACAGCGCCGATGTTGCGACAGTGGCTACACCGTTCGAGAAACCCGAAGGAACCGTGTTAGGAGCCGAACAAAATGATTTTGCAAACCGAAATGGAGAAGCAAAATCACTTGCGTTGCACGGAACCGGCGGTAACGATGAGTCCGAAGCAGCTGTTCAGCGAGCCCTTGAGTACCTCGTTCGCATGCAACGCGACGATGGCGCATGGGACCCTCGAACGACGCAAGCCGGTCTGGAGCGTTCGCCTTTGGGAACATCGCGTGGATCAGCAGGCTCTCAAGCTGAATCTGCACTAACCGGTCTCGCCTTGCTAAGCCTAATGGGTGCAGGTCACACCCATCAGGCCGGTCAATATTCCGATTCCGTGTACCGAGGCTTGGCTTTTCTTATTCGGCAACAGAAGCCAAACGGATCGATGGCCGGGCCAGCGAATGTCTATGAGGCGACCTATTGTCACGGCATGGCGGCACTTGCCATGTGTGAGGCAGCGGCAATCACCAAGGACGCTTCGGCAATCCTTTCTGCTCAGCGAGCAATCGCCTACACCCAAATGTTGCAGCATCCCAGCACTGGCGGTTGGCGATACACCGAAGGTGACCCGGGTGACTTGAGCCAACTCGGTTGGCAGGCAATGGTTCTTGATGCAGGCAATCGAGCAGGAGTCAACATTTCACCGACTGCGACCATCGGGGTACAAAGGTTTCTAAGGTCGGTTGAAAGCGGGAACGCAGGAGGTCTCGCCAGTTACCGTCCGGGTGAGGCCCCCAGTCGAACCATGACTGCCGAATCACTTGCGACTCGACTGTTAATTGGTGACGCCGTGTCGGTACAATCGATACAGGAATCCGAGCGATACATCATGCAGCAGGTCCCCGGCGTCGGCCAAGACAATTACTACTACTGGTATTATGCGACGATTGCCCTGCACCAGCTTCAAAATGAAAATTGGAGTCGCTGGAACCAAGCGTTGCAGAATCGATTACTCACGACACAGCGAAACGATGGCAGTTGGCCAACGGATACTCTCTGGGGCGGGTACGGCGGTACGATCTACACCACAGCCATGGCGACACTCTGTCTCGAAACCTACTACCGGCATGGCATCCGAGAAAACAAAAGTCGCATCGCGCAACAACCCTTCTCACCCCTTCGTCGCTGAGTGGGTGCATGAGTATTGAAATCATTCAAAACGCTGCCGAAGCCGAAGGGTTTTCTCTACTTGGTATCGCTCCAGCAGTTTCCCCCAGCGGGTACTCTCATCTTCTCCGATGGATCGAAGATGGCTTCGCCGCGGAAATGCAATACTTTGAAACTCGACGCCAAGCCTACCAGCACCCCAACGCAATCATGGAGGGTGTCAGATCCATGGTGATGCTGGCGTATCCCTATCCCGCCTCGCTCACCCCAACAAGTTCCCACAACATTGCGACCCACAACCATTTCAAGTCATCGACCGACAAGACGAGTGCCAAATTACAAGGGACGAGTTCCACGAACGTAGATCTCAACAGCTCAGCGATACAGGCAGGACACGGATGGATCGCTCGATATGCGAGCACGGGAACCGATTACCACGACACGTTGCATCCCAAATTGAAGCGGTTGTGCAAAACCATTGATTCGTTTGCCCCCGAGTCAACCAATCGAGGTGTCGTGGATACCGCTCCGCTGATGGAACGTGAATTTGCTCAGCTGGCCGGATTAGGATGGTTGGGGAAAAACACGCTGCTCATCAACAAGCACAAAGGAAGCTATTTTTTTCTGGCCTGTGTTTTAACATCGCTTTCACTGCAACCCTCCGCGCCGCATGAAACATCGCACTGTGGTCATTGCACCGCGTGCCTTGACGCTTGTCCGACCGATGCGTTCCCCGAAGCCGGACGCCTTGATGCGAGAAAGTGCATCAGCTACCTAACCATTGAACACCGAGAAAGCATTCCACTCGATCTACGCGTAAAGATTGGAAACTGGTTATTTGGCTGTGACATCTGCCAGGAGGTATGCCCTTGGAATCGCAAACCCACCAAAAAATGGCGAGAAGAACAGGCAGCCGACCCAACATGCTCGTTGACGGGTTCGATCGATTTGCATCAGTTATTTCGATTGGATGACGAAGCGTTTCGACGCGAGTATCGCAAAACCCCAATGTGGCGTCCTCGGCGACGCGGATTACTTCGAAACGCTGCCATCGTGTTGGGAAATCAACGCGACCCCGCGTCGATTCCAGTGCTGATTCATGGTTTGCAAGATTCGGAACCAATTGTGCGAGGAACATGCGTTTGGGCGTTGAGTCAATACGACAAGCCTTCGGCGATTGATGCGATCGCGAATCTTCGAGAGGAGGAACGCGACCCTCAGGTACTGGACGAAATCAGTTGGGCCATGGATCGAATTCGCAACGAGTACGAATCCCGTTAAAGACCTCAAAATCAATGCCCTGCGTCATCGAGACATTCAGAAATTGATGAAGTGTACGACAGTAGAGATTTGGACGCTTGCTTCTGAGCATTGTTCGGATTGTAATATCCGAACCCGCCTCCACATTTGCTGACCCCGCAGTCAGTCTGCAGCGATTCAGCGAGGGTCATTTGCATGGCCTCCATCGAATCTCGCGGTCTTACCCCACACCGCATCCCTCCTCCTATCGATGTGCCCATGCCACTCTTCCCTACCACAGAACGACAACATCTCTCGCAGCGTTGCACCCCAGGACGCAGCGTACCGAGTCGTCACTTGGCAGCAGGCAGCGAACTGAGGCGTCAGCACCCATCGCATCGAAACATGGATCTTTGGCCGCACTGTTCAGAAAGCGGTTTCCCCTGCCTCGACCTGCTTGCCTACTTCGTTCTGGTCGTATTATGCCTCGGTTGCAGCTCAGTCACAGAGACAGCGGAACCGAAGGATAATGCTGAAACCCAACCGATTAGCATCAAGGCACAAACACTCTCCATCTCTCCTACGCCTTGGCCAACCATTGCTCGCAGTCAAGGAAGCCTGCTTGCAGATCAAGAAACGGTCGTCAGCACCAAAGTTGCCGGACGTGTTGCAAAGGTAAACGTCGATCTTGGTGACTATGTTGAAAGCGCACAGCCACTTGTTCTGCTCGACACGACGGAGTTCGAGTTGGAAGCCAATCAAGCCCAGGCGTTACTGAATCAAGCGAGAGTTGCGGTGGGTCTGCTTCCTGACGAATCAACCGATGACCCTAGCCCCAACAACGCACCACCTGTTCGGCAGGAAAAAGCAATTTGGGAAGAAGCTGAAAACAGTCTCCGAAGAGCCGAGACATTACTCAATCAGGGTGCGATCTCGAAGGGTGAATATGACCTTGCGGTTGCATCGGAACGGACCGCCGAAGCGAGGCACGCTGCTGCTCTCAATGCAGTTCAGGAAAAAATTGCCACGATTCGTACTCGAGAAGCAGAATTAGCTTTGGCCAAGCATCAAATCGCTGAAGCCATGATCTTGGCACCTTTCGAAGGTTACATCCGAAAACGAAATGCTACACCGGGAACCTATCTTTCCGTTGGTGAACCGGTACTGACGCTGGTTCGAACCGACCCACTACGATTTAGCAGCTCTCTGCCGGAACGATACGCGCAGCAACTCAAGGTGGGGCTCACGGTCGTTCTTAAGGTTGCGTCGAATGCAAACCCGATTGAGGCCAAGATCACACGCGTCAGCCCAACGTTGAACAACCAGAGTCGAGTACTGGGGTTCGAAGCAGATATTGCAAACCCTAATCAGATGGTAAGAGCTGGTTTATTTGTTGAATCGGAAGTGATGATCGATCCAAACGCAACGGCGATTGCTGTCCCCTTATCGGCGATTGATTCCTTTGCCGGAGTGCAAAAGGTTTGGAAAGTCGTCGACGATCGTGCAGTGGAGCAAGAAGTACTGTTGGGAGCGAAACGCAATGATTGGTGCGAAGTTACAGCCGGCCTTGTTTTCGGCGATGAGATTTTACTGAATGCCTCCGAGGGAAAACGTGCAACCGTTCAACGCACAGGCAACGCAGTACCGACTGATACCTTACTACAAACGTCCGCTGAAACACTCGATCAACGCAACGGTGAAATGAATCGCGATGATTCGTGAACACATTAAACATTTCTCCCCGTAAGAATCCGTCGGACAGCTCCGACTGAACTACCCCAAATATCACCCCACCTCTTTCCAAAAGAAATCCGTTGTACTGGCTAGCCGAAGTCTGTGTTAAGCGCCCCGTATTCGCACTGATGCTGGTCACAGCACTGGTGGTATCTGGATTGGTGGCGTTCCCACAACTTGGCGTCGATCGATTTCCCAACATGGATCTGCCGCAGATTTATATCAGCACTACCTACCCGGGCGCTGCAGCTGCTGAGGTCGAATCGGAAGTCAGTTCGATCATCGAAGATTCGGTCGCTTCGGTTTCCGGCATCAGCGAATTACGATCCATCTCTTGGGACGGTCGCTCCTTCGTCATCGTTACCATTGAGCTAGATCGTGACATCGATGCAGCCGTTCAGGATGTTCGCGACGCGATTGCCGGTGTTTCCAATCAGCTGCCCCCCGGACTCGACCCTCCCATTGTCAAAAAACGTGACCTTGACTCATCCCCCATCATGACGCTCGCAGTCTCTGGGCAGCGTTCGTCGCGCGAACTCTACGTGCTAGCCGACCGTTACGTCAAGAATGTCATTGAATCCGCTCGCGGTGTCGCCGAAGTTGAAATAGCTGGCGCCGCAGACAGGGCCATACAAGTTGACGTGGATTCCGAGCGTCTTGCCGCCTACCAACTATCGATCCTGGAAATACGCGAAGCACTAAATCGTCAAAATGCGGAGGTGCCCGGCGGTCGAGTGGACGAGGGCCAAAGAGAGCGGGCGCTTCGGACGTTAGGCCGAGTCAGTGAATCAGCGGATTTTAATGATCTGGTGATCAAAAGCGTCGAGGGACAACCTCTTCGATTAAGCGACGTTGGTTCAGTCAAAGACACGACCAAGGAAGTACGAACGTTGGCCCGCATGAATGGCCAACCGGCCGTTGTCATGCAGATCCAACGTCAATCCGGAGAGAACACGGTAGCGGTCATCAACGCAATCAAAGAGAGATTACCACGATGCCGCGAATTGCTGCCGGATGATGTTGGAGTGACCGTCATTCAAGATCAGTCACGATACATCCTTGAGGCGCTGCATGAAATCCAGAGACATCTCATTTCGGGAAGTATTCTTGCGTGTCTAACGGTTCTATTATTCATGAAGTCATGGCGTTCCACGCTAGTCGCCTCGGTCGCCATTCCTGCGTCGATCATTGCCACCTTTGCGTTCATGAAATGGTTTGATTTCACGCTCAACAATGTAACCATGCTCGCACTGGTTTTAATGGTGGGCGTCGTCATTGATGATGCGATCGTCGTCTTGGAGAACATCTTTCACTGCATCGAAGAAAAAGGACTCAGCCCCAAAGAAGCTTCGATCCAAGGAACTCAAGAAATCGGCCTAGCCGTGCTCGCAACCACCATTTCTCTGGTGATTGTTTTCCTGCCGGTATCGTTTTTATCAAGCGTTACGGGAAGGATGCTTTTTGAGTTTGGTGTCACGGCAAGCATTGCGATATTGATCTCAATGATCATCAGTTTTTCGCTGACTCCAATGATGTGCAGCAAACTATTACGCGAATCTAAGGATCAAGTGACGACAAATGATGGTCGACAGCCTCGATCGCGCAGAGGCCTGTATGGAATTATCGAATCCATCTACCTGTGGATGCTCAACCAAGCATTAAGAATGCGATGGCTAACGCTGATACTGGTCGTCGCCGTCATTGCGGCCAACGTACCGCTTCTCAATTTGGTTAAGCGAGACTACGTTCCGCTTAATGTGGATGAATCAGAATTTGAAGTCCGAGTGGAAGCGAGGCAAGGCGCGAACATGGAGGCGATGCGTGAGACAATTGATCTGGTAGAAGACAAGCTACAAAAAATTGACGGGATTGAAACCGCCCTCACCACGCTTGGAACTCGCAGTGGTGGTGACATTAACCGCGCGAGTATTTTTGTTCGGCTTGTCGACAGCAAGAAACGCACGTTCTCTATCAGTAGACTTTGGCAGAATCTTCTTGCGGGCACTCCGGAAAAAGCATGGGAAGGCAACTACACTCAACGCGAAAAAATGTCCGAGGTTCGCAGCAAGCTGAACACGATCTCAGATGTTAAAATTTCGGTGCGAAACCTTACCTCTCTGAGGCAGGGTGCTCCCGTTGACATTGACATGGCAATCACTGGACCGGACCCAAAAAAACTGCTCGAGTTTAGCGAGAAGCTAAAAAAGCGAGCAGAAGAGATACCGGGCATTGTTGATGTCTATGCGACTTTGGAAATTGACAACCCTGAATTACTGGTGTCAATCGATCGAGAGCGAGCTGCAACACTCGGTGTTGACGTTCGTGAAATCGCGGAAACACTCCGCGTTGCCGTCGGCGGTGACGACCGCGTTTCGCGGTTTTTTGATTCCACTGCAGGAGATGCTTACGACGTTGAACTGCGATTAGTCGGAATGGATCGCAACGATGTCCCCTCCATCTCTCAACTCTACGTTCGCAGCTCGGGTCGCCCGCAAATTACGGGGATGGACGAAAGCGTCAACAACAGCGATACGACGAGTAATCGGTCGGAATTGATACGAATCGACAATTGTGTGGACTTTACTTTCGCCACATCCGCCTCGCGAATTGACAGGCTGAGCCGGCAACGCATGGTCGCCGTACGCGGTAATCTCGACAGCGGCTACGCTCTTGCAGATCGAATCGATGCGTTGCATGAAGCGGTCGAGGAAATCGGCCTTCCGATTGGATTCAATGTTGAAGTCCTCGGTGGTGGGCGTGAACTTGAAACAACCGTCAATGACTTTCTTTGGATGTTCGTGCTTTCAATCATTTTCATGTACATCGTCTTGGCGGCCCAGTACGAGCATCTCGTTTACCCGCTGGTGATTCTCATGAGCCTTCCGCTGGCGGTACCGTTTGGACTGATCAGCCTCTACTGGGGTGAAGAAACCCTCAATCTTTATTCTGCGTTGGGTATCTTGGTGTTGTTCGGAGTGGTGAAGAAGGCGGCCATCTTGCAAGTCGATCAAACCAATGTTTTACGCCGAGGCGGCATGGATCGACACCGTGCGATCATGCAAGCGAATCGCGACCGATTACGACCAATCCTAATGACCACGTTATCATTTGTCGCAGGCCTTCTCCCTCTGCTGATTGCCACGGGACCCGGCGCAGAAGAAAGAAGATCGATCGCGATCCTTGCGGTTGGAGGACAGACACTCTCGCTCGCCCTAACGCTTCTAGCGATACCGGTAATCTACACCTTCCTAGACGACCTGAGCGAAATCCCCAAACGCTTAAAAAGCAAGAGCAGCCCAGCAACCTAGAGGGGCGGTTCCTTGAATGGCTAGGAACCTCGATCGCATTGCCGCTTGTCGTGCCTAAGCAGTCGGTGGGGTTGCCAATCGTTTTGTAACCAAGACAGGCGAAAAGAATGGATTCAGCAAAAATGCCTTAAACGTTTACTTGGTTGTCCATGCCGCAATTATCAGTCGTTAGAATCCTGAACGCCAGATTCCAGATGGAGCTGAATTCTGACGGGCGCCAGCTTTTTGTTTGGGTCAAGGCATCGCCGCCGCGCACCTTACCCCGTTAACCGAACCACCGAACTTTGGATTGTGAGTGGATGATGAAAGACACGAATTCAATGTCACTTCGAGCGACGTTTCGACCATTGATTACCCTAAGCCTGGTCGCTGCGTTTGCTGCGAACCTTGTCGGTCAAGAGGATGGTGTTGGGGACAAAACCACGCATCAGCACCCCGCCGCAGGGATGCAAGTGGAGCAGATGGCTGGAGATGCAGATCAGCCACTTCCGTACCTTCTTTACTTACCCAAAGAGTACGAATCGGGAAAAGAAAAGAAATGGCCATTGGTACTATTTCTACACGGACGCGGGGAAAGCTACGGTCCGCTTCAGATTGTCTCGAAATGGGGACCGCCGAAGTTTGCCGCACGCGGCGATCACCTGCCGTTCATCCTCGCCTCACCCCAGTGCCCAGGATCGGGATCCTGGAGTGATGAAACACGTCAAACGCAACTTGATGAATTACTCAAGCAACTCGGCAGCAAGTACCGAGTCGACCCGAGTCGCGTCTATCTCACTGGACTAAGCATGGGTGGCTATGGATCATGGACCCTTGCCGCGAATCATCCCAATCGTTTCGCTGCAGTGGTGCCTATCTGTGGTGGCGGAAACCCAGCTGATGCGTCCAAGCTAGTGAATATTCCGATGTGGGTTTTCCACGGTGACCAAGACAAAGCAGTTCCACTCAGTAAATCGGTGCAAATGGTAGAAGCGATCCGAGAAGCGGGCGGCAACAAGATCCGATTCACCACGCTCGAACACGTTGGCCATAACTCGTGGTCATCGGCTTACGCATTGCCAGAGCTATTTGATTGGATGCTCGGTTTCAATAACGAAACAATCGATGAATAGCAGTGAGTGATGGCCTAGTAAATCATTTTTGCGGTGCTGATGAAAAAACCGATCATTAGCATCGCCTGATGAGGTCAAAGTCTTATGGCGATCACTGCGCAACTTTACGTTCTAACACAACCGCAGTCCCAACTTTTTGCTGGATAACGGCTTTGACTTGCTCAGGGCTTTTTACAGCATCTTTCGCGGGAGACTCATCACGACTCTGACCTTCTGCGACCTCTGCCTCACCTTCTTCAGCAGGTGCTTCAAGGACATCCAGCGTCTGCCCGGGCAGTTTTTCCTCGGGCCGGATGTTCAATCCCCAGTAGTGCAACATTCCGAATCGATCGCTGCGCGATCCGCGTATCACAAGTTGCCAAGTCCCCTTCGCGTTTTTACCGTTGTAATGACCAAGGCTTGGCTGACGTTTCACCAACGCCATGGGTTGAAAACTACCTTCGAACGGCGATCTGGCTTTGTTGATTGGATAACTAGCCTGATCATCGAAGGTCGTGCCGTTGAAGTTATCATCGCTTCCACCCACACTCGAAAACAACTCGATACGCTGACCATCAGGACCGGTTAAGAAACCATCAAGATAACTGACATAGGTGTGGGTGATCGAAATCTCAACGTTCAAGTCGGCAATCAAGATATCATCTGAAATTTCAATCTCCGAAATGATCGTTTTCCCCGGCGGTAAAATCTCTGCCGTTCTCTGAGCAAAACTTCCGCCCATCAAATTCTTTGATCGCAATATCTCATTCACTGTCAGCAACGCATCTTGATTGAGATCAAACGACTCAAACTCTGCCATCTTCTCTTCATTCCATTCCGTCATAAATTCAGACATCGCGATCTGACCGTCTTGATTGGAGTCAAGTTCAAAAAACCAACCTGGAATCCCTTCGGTCATTTCGCCGACCTCTTTTTGAATCGGCTCGAGGTAAGCAAACATCTCATCTCGAGACAATTCGCCATCGCGATTAATATCAATCTGACCGACCGGCATCCCAAGTTCTTTTGCTTCCTGAACTTCCAAACGACCGTTTCGATTGACATCGAATCGCGAGATAATGGTAGCAGCAAGCCAGAAGCTATTACCGCCTCTTCGCCACCAACTTGAGCTATCCTGTTCTCGACGACGAGGCGTATCATTTCCGCTCTGGTAAGTTCTCCAAGCCTTTTGACGCAGCTCGTCTGACACTTGATCAAGTGCCCGCCTTCTTGCATAACGCTGGGCGAGTTCGAGACGACTCAGCCGATCATCACCGTTTAAATCTTCTTCAAATGGATCTCGGTGTGTCCACCGTTCATAGGAGGCTTCTTTGCGATCAATCATGCCATCACCGTCCCGATCGCGTGTACGAATCATCCGGTCAGCAAGATCGAGATCCGCTTGAATATAGGGATACTTCACCTCGGCCAGGCCAAATTCGGGAACGAGTGGCTGATCGGGATCAGGGCCAAACGAACGCACCTGCATCTGAGGCTCAACCTCAACGCGGTCATCAGAAACACCGTTCTGAGTCGCGTAATATCGCCTCGCCGCCCGTAATAACTCCTCAACATCATTATCACGATAGATCGACAAACGACTCGATTTCATAATGCGTTCAAGATAAGGCCTAGCAAGTGGAGTGATCTCTTCTGGCTCTACCTCTCCATCTTTATCACGATCAAGACGTTCAAGTGCCTCACGCAATCCAGCTTGGCCAAGCAGAACCGTTTGCTGCACGACCGCGAACCAAGCGGTACAAATAACTAGACGGAAAAATCGCAGGTTATTGAGGCTCATTTCTAACCTTTCAGTCCATCTCACCTAATAAAAAATGACGCCCTAGATACCAATCACCGTGCGTCTCAAGCACTGCCAGAGCAACCATGGTTACTCCCATATGAAGCTTACTTTTTCGCGGATGAAGGCGTGGGCTCTCGACGATCATAGGATCGCGACTGACTCGACGAGGACCGCGGCGCACCTTCTTGACCCAGGTAACGCATTAAAACCGACTCGAACACCGCTCCGTTGCTTGGTGCAATGACCTCAACGGTCTGTTCAGCCATGGAGTCAATGACCTTCGCCAGTCGCTCTACCTCTTGAAACAATTGTTCCGGAGCCGTGACGATGATCGAATTACTTGGTTCATGCACTGCGATGGTCATCTTGGGAGCTCGATCCATAATCGCTTGGCCACCTTTGGCGTTGCGTGGATCGGCTTTCTTATCATCACGATTGTCGCTAGATCTTGGTGAGGCCGGCGCACCCGAGGCTGCAGGTTGCTTGTCTTGTTTAGAATCGTCAACGACAACACGACCCGCGAACGCACTTCTCAAAGTCTCGGCGACATCCGTTGCGCTCGCGTGGTCGAGTGATATCACGTGAGAAGCTCCGGACACCTCAACGGATGTGATGCTATTATCCTTATCAATAATCTGCAGATACTCGTCGACCTTATCAATCTCCTGAGTCGTTCCCTGAGCGATCAGTCGATTCAATCGTGAATCAGAAACCACGGTCATTGTGCCAGCGCTGAGAGTCAACATGCCATCGCGCGACGTTAAAAATGCCCCGTAGTAAGAAGCCGACGGAACGTAACCATTCACGAGCGAACTATCGCTAACCTCTGCTGCGATTTCACCACCTTCGATCAAGTCGGATAGCATCCGGAGAGCATCGTCAGCCAAGGCATACTTCAAATAAAACACGATGGTCGGTGAAACGGTTGATCCGGATGGACCAGCGATCGTTTGCAAATGACTTTCAAACTCATCGAGCGCTTGCACATCTTCACATTGAATCAGCAGGCCGTCTGGCAATAACTGACAGCGGATCACCGGTTGATCACTTTCTGTGTTGGCAGCCAACCAACGACCGGTGGTGTTCACATTTTCAGATCCACGATTAACTACCCCACTGCTAGCCATTCCGCGGTTAGAGTAAGCCTCGCCGAGACGGGAAACCGTATTGTCTCGACCGAGACTTGATCGTCCCTGACTATCCGCCCCCGGATTCATCCGCAAATTAGAATTGCCCCCACTGTCGGGCTTCGTCAGCACCCGCTCCGTTGGCTTTTGCTCCCTTACGACTGGTTCATAAACAACGACCGGGTTCTGACCTCGCCAAAACTTAGCTGCGGCCTCAAGCAGGGACACCGCTGCTGAACCCTGCATCGGTAGCAGACGCGTTTGATCCGCTGGCTCAGTCGTGACCTCAGTGCCCTTTGAGGAAGCTGGCCCGTCGAGACCTTCGACGATTTTCTTGATCTGATCCAACTGAGGTCTTTTTGCACGCACGAACAAACGTCGATTGGCGGGGTCCGCATCAATCCTCGGTGTGTTCGGTCCGATGTCATCTGGATCTGCAAATGCGCCTGGAAGATCTAACATTTCTTCGAGTAGGCTGATCACAAAATAGGGATCCGCAGTTCGCAGCGGAATCACTTCAAAGTCAGCCTCGGCAGCCTGCAACTGCATCACGGTCTGCTGTATTTCGTTTTGGACCGCAGTCGGAGCCCAAGCAACAATACTGCTTGATGCGACGTCGACCGAGAGACGAACATCACGACCGGCAAGAAGAGTTTGAAGGACGTTGTAGACGGTATCAACGTTACCGCCTTCCACGAGATGACGACGCAATTCCGACGGCTCGTCCGAACTCTTCATCGAGGCGTCGGGCTGATCGATTGAATTAATAAGACCTTCGAGTAACTTCACCTTGTCTTCTACGCCCGTGACATACAGATGCTTGCCGCGAATGTCCGCTGAGACACTCACGTCGATCCCGATCATTTCGCCCGGCGCCAGTCCAAGATGCGGTCTCGCAAGATCCAAAACATCATCTGCACTCACGTAGTTGAGTGAGAAACTCTGAACGACCGTACCGTTTTCCATTTCATCAAACTGAAAAGCCTCAAGAATTTTCTTGACACTTTTTAACTTTGCGACCGTCTCAATCATCAATAACTGGTTCGTGCGACCGAGTACCTCGGGTGTGACCATGAGATTTAAAACCTCAAGCTCCGCAACCGCTCCCTGCGCATCAATCTCTCCCAGTGGAAAAAGACAACGCACCACATCATGTGATGGCAAGCTCGCTAAATCTTCCGGCTCGACCATTCGTGCAAGCGAGTCTAACTGCTGCTTACTACGCGGATCCCCTAAGTTGATGACAGAGAGCATCTGACCGCTTCGGAGGATCGCATAGCCCTCGGGCTGCAGAAATAGATTGATCCGATCGATCGCTTCTTGGATCGTAAAGTCACTCGGATCGGCGTAGCTAAAACTGCCAGTGGGGACTTCACCCACATGCAGAGCAAGCCCGGCCTCGTCTGCGATCCAGCGGATCACCTCTCGCCAAGGCGTGCGTTCAAAAGAAAAGCGAACGAAACCCGAGGCGTCCTTTCTTAAAGCAAGATCGCTAGCAGACCGCTCACCAACCTCCGCCTCGGATTCCCCTTCGGTGGATTGCAAGATCGCATCAATCAATTGCTGCTCTTCAGTAGGTTGGGCTGCAGAAGCATCCTGACCATCTCCGACTCCAGAGCTGAGTTCTGGACCGGGCTCTACAGCTTTGCTTGAGTTGTTCACGTCAATTTGTTGCGGCGCAGCGGTAAGCGATGACGCCGCAAAAACAGAAACCAACCCAAACACAATTGACGCATACTTTAAAAGTTGCGGCGACTGCTGCAAAAACACCTTGGACGGATCTCGTTTACCGATCGATGAAATCGACAACAATGGACTGCGATCATTCATGGCTGAACAGAAATGCGGGGCGGGGCAAAATGGCGGGTGACGTGGCTGCCGTTAAGTTGCCAATCAATTGATTGACAAAAAAGTCTTGGGCAACCCAATCAGCGGTATGAGGCTTGCGTGGCTTTCGCTGTACAAACCACTCTAGGCGGGTGGGGAGGCTGGGCGGGCAGGAAAGGACGGTGGAGCGATACCCAATCACCAAACCAAGCAGACTAAATCCGGGAGCAACGGGCAACGTGCTCCAAAACTTCGCTTGAGGGCAGCTTTTCACCTCTTTTCCGGGTCCCCAAAGGGTAATCAATCTGCTCGATCATTGCAGTGGTTTTATCTGCAAAACCGTTAGATCCGGCCTCCCCGAGAACACTAGACTGGTCTCATATGGATGCAATCGGCTCACTCAAACACGCTTCACAATCTTTCCGTAAACAATCCTCATGACCGCGAAAATCGGCACGACACGCGGTTCTATCCGCGATTCACACCTCTGCAATAGGTAGCCGCACCTAACCGATAGCCCCTACGAGGCAATGAACCAATCTACGCCGACCCACGGAAATATCGCTGAACTATCGACAAAACCGACTCTCAAACTCCAATTCGTGCTTCTTCAATATTAGGGATCCTCAATTCCGGGATCCTCAATCATTCAGGGGTCCTCAATCAGCCCTTGCAAAAAACGATGAACCACAAGCAAGCAGGATCGTCCCGGCGACTCCCCAACCTACCAACCGGGACGCCCTTGTTAGCCAGCTTCCTTGAACCAAACGGCTCATCTCCCCCACATGTCACCACCACCCAATCGCCATCCGCAGCTCTGAACTTGATGATTTAAACTGGTACCGCAGACGCCGCAATCTGCGATAGAATGAGGTGAGCCGTGGGCTGCCTGATGTGCGATGATGCACTCAGCGGCGGATGCCACAACCTGCGAACGAGTTACCTACTTTTCGAAAGACTAGCGAGGCCGGATTGCAGGCGGCAGCTACTACCTCTACTTCCACGCAGATAACTTTGATAACCATTCTTCTAGACACCCATCAAACGGAGCCAAGGATGCAGCGATTCTTTCAGCGATTCACGCTAGCGACGCTAGTGGTCAGCCTCTCTTCACCACTCTTTGCTGCGGACGGCGACTGGCCGACCTTCCGTGGCTCCGATCGCACTGGTATCGCACCTGACCAAGGACTGTTGACACAGTGGCCCGAGGGAGGCCCTCAGCTTGCCTGGACCGCAAGTGGCATCGGCAAAGGCTACTCAAGCCCCGCGATTTCGCAGGGAAAAATCTTCACCATGGGTGACGGACTCTCCACCGCTCAAGATCCAGACGAATACTTAATCTGCTTAGCTTTGGCGGATGGAAAAGAATTATGGAGATCGAAACTTGGCCCCGCTTGGACCCAAGGCCAACCCTCTTGGCAAAGCTCTCGCAGCACTCCGACGATTGATGGCGATTCGGTCTACGCACTGACTGCGGACGGAGTCCTCGTGAAGCTGTCGACCAAAGATGGTGCGGAGGCTTGGCGAAAAAACCTGAAAGAGGAATTCGGCGGCAAAAAAGCGGACG
>Ga0181559_10000206_pt1 | contig 50335 bp, 57 predicted proteins | sample 011ome_21_FD_133752 | JGI IMG/M metagenome (GOLD analysis project Ga0181559, IMG submission 133752) | Coastal salt marsh microbial communities from the Groves Creek Marsh, Skidaway Island, Georgia - 011508AT metaG (megahit assembly) | ecosystem: Environmental > Aquatic > Marine > Intertidal... | reverse complement strand
GTATGCGGTGATGATGCCCCTCTGTACGCCTGCTCATCGGCAAGACCATCAATCCTGATAAGCGCACCTGTTGGCAACTGGCCGCTCGCATCCTCGATCAAAAGTCCGCCGTAGCTCCATTCCACCGTTCGGTAAACGCGACCACCCACACGCACATAAAGTTGAGGTTGTTGCACGCGGGCATGCTCTCGGCGCTCGGCGCCAGATTGATTGAAATGTCCCATAATGCCCCCAGTTGTTACCCAGTGGACATAAAGTACCAATAACATTCAAGAATTAGCTGTGATCTGCATCACGGATGAGGAACCAGGACTTGCCCTGCCATCAGCGGCCGTGCCGTGCGATAAACGGTGCAACTCTTGGCGATAACCGTATCCCCTTCTGCTGATACATCGGCATCGACGGGAATAATCCCCGATGGATTGGCAATTCGAATATCACCCGCCTGCGGACGACAGATTTGGTGCGTGATTGTGCCAGGAATACGACACGCCACGCCCAAACACATGGATCCTGTCAACGGAAGCGCTCGATGAACTTGCCCCATGGATACAATACGTGCGGTAATGTCCATGTCATCTGGCACGAGCGAGCTGCCATCCAATGATGTGCTTCTTGCCGGTGCACTCACGATGCCGATCTTGGGATTGCCTGGCGGCACATCTTCGGGCGTGGATGCCAATCCCATAACAACACCAGCAGCGCATCGAATCCGCTCCAGTGCATCCATGAATTCTGTGTCGGATTCTAGTTCGCTGACATTCTCTGTTGCCGTCTTTCCCAATCGGGCGGCATCCAGAAATACGACGGCATTCGATGCATCAATGGCGCTGACTTTCACCTCTCCTATGCCAAGCACCTCCAAGACATCGATGACATTGCCGCTCGGCAAAAGTTGTCCCGTCGTCGCGCCACCCGGGTCCAAATAATCCAATCGAATCTTTGACCCTGTACCTCCGACGCCAGGAATTTCGAAATCACCGAATGGGTCAAAGGCTCCTTGCGACACAGAAAACGTCGCATGATAGATTTTGCCTGTATTCGTGTTGTGAACCCGCACGGTTTGTTCACCGTCTTTGGGCGCGACAAGACCTTGGTCCACCGCAAACGGTCCAATGGCCGAAGACAAGTTCCCACATGTCGCCGAATAATCGACTTCGGGCGCTTCGATCAACACCTGTGCGAACGTGTAATCAACATCGGCCCCATCTTTAGTCGATGGCCCAACAATAACAGCCTTGGACAGGGACGATACCCCGCCACCCATGCCATTCAACTGACGGCCATAGGGATCAGGGCTACCAATCGCGTGAACAAATATCTCATTGCGAGCCGCCAAATCATCGGGCAATTCGTCATGGCGAAAGAACACCCCTTTGGATGTCCCACCGCGCATAAAGACCGCATTATAAGCCCGCTGATTCCCCTCTGGGCGTCCCACTTATCCCCTGGGCCCCGCGAAGAACCAAATGATCACACCGAGAATCGGCAACAGCAGAATAAGTATAATCCAAAATACCTTTTGCCCTGTTGTCGCGTTCGATCCCAATGTTTTGATGATGGCATAGACATTGGCGATCAAAACCAAAATACCGCCGATACCAATTCCTTCTAAACCCATGTCTTAGTTCCTTTACTTAACTTAACTTTTTACTATTACGGCCAGGCCACATCAGGTGGCAAGCTCATCAAAATGGCCTCGACGTTGCCGCCGGTTTTTAATCCAAAAATCGTACCCCGGTCATATAACAAGTTGAACTCGACGTAGCGACCACGCTTGACGCGCTGTGCTTCTTTCTCCTCGGCGGTCCACGCGAGGTTCATTTTGTCCCGTGCGATATCAGGGTAAACTTGGACGAACGCGCTTCCAACATCTTGGGTAAAAGCGAAATCAGCATCCCAATCACCCGTGTTGTGATTGTCATAGAAAATGCCACCCACACCTCTGGCTTCGTTCCGGTGTGGTAAAAAGAAGTATTCGTCACACCATTTCTTATATTTGGGATGTAGGCTTCTGTCGTGAGCGTCGCAAGCGTCCTTAAACGCACCATGAAAGCGGTCTGTCTCTGACGCTTCAGGAAACACAGGGGTCAAATCGCCGCCGCCGCCAAACCAGCCTTGGGTGGTAACGATCATCCGTGTGTTCATGTGCGCAATGGGGACTAGAGGCGATCTGGGATGTATAACCACCGATATTCCTGCCGCCCAAAACCGAGGATCTTCCTGGGCGCCGGGCATACGGGCCCTAAATTCTTCGGAAAATTCGCCGTGTACTGTAGAAATGTTGACGCCCGCTTTTTCAAACACCCGACCGTTGCGCAGCACCGACATCGTCCCGCCACCGCCGCCCGGACGCTCCCAGGATGTGCGCTCAAATGCCTGGGGTGCAAAATCTTCGTTCAGTTCTTGGGGCGTGGCGTCTTGCTCTAGCTCTTCTAATCGAGCGCAAAGACGGTCTCGTAGTTCCGCAAACCAGGCTGTCGCCGTGGCCTTGTGCGCATCACCGTAGGCATTGTTTTGGCTATGGTCGGTGTCTGTCGTCATGTGGGTTGAATTCCTCCCCCTAGTAAATCTTAGTGTCCGCTTATTGTGTTAGAGCTGGGCAGTCCTTGCAACTGACGAAGCGCCTCAAACCCTGCAATCGCGCCAGCCACCGAAACATTGAGCGAACGCAAACCGGCATGCATTGGCAAAACCAAACGAATATCGGCAAATTCATGCACGTCATCAGGCACACCGGCACTTTCCCGGCCCAACAATAAACAATCGCCTGATCGGAAATCAAAGTCCGGCAATGACGCATCACCCTTGGTGGTCAACAGGACCAAACGATCGTAAGGCTTTGTTTCCACGAACTTTGCCCAACTGGTGTGGGTGATCAATTCCAGATGATCAATGTAATCCATGCCCGCACGTCGAAGTTTTGCGTGCGACAATGCAAACCCACAGGGCTCAATCACATGCACAACCGTATTAAGGCATGCTGCTGTCCGAAATACATTTCCGGCATTTTGCGGAATATCCGGCTCAAATAGCGCAAAAGAGATGCGATTTTTGACGTCATTCATAAAAGGAGGTCCAATTTCGTCCCGATTTAAAAACTAGCATTCATCGGGGATTGGTCACCCCAAAATTCAATTATTTTTCAACGCGTTCGCTTAACGTTAATTCCTTGTAACCATTGGATCATCCATTATAACAATTCTTGTTGTCGTCCATTTGCACCTGGAAATCGGGCGAACGATAACAATGACTGTTGGGCGTCCACAAATGCAAAGTTAATTAGCTGATGTGAATGTCTTGGTGTAAACCGATCTTTAGCTGGATTCGTAAGGTGTTAGCTGCCTTTTGAATTGGGCGGGATAGGAATGAAGAGTAATCAAGGGGAATATACATGAGCGAGAGTGCGCAAAATGCGGACCAGCCCATGAGTGGGAATGCAGAGATCGACGATAAAACGCGTCGAGATTTCCTTCTTTGGAGCACAGTCGCCGTGGGTGCCGCCGGAACAGCTTTGGCTGTCTGGCCGTTTATTGATCAAATGAATCCAGCAGCGGATACGCTGGCATTGGCATCGATCGAAGTCGATTTGTCGGCCATCGAAGTTGGACAAAGTATTACAGTTACTTGGCGTGGCAAGCCGGTCTTTATCCGCCGCCGCACCGAAGAAGAGATTACTGAGGCTGAGGGTGTTGCCCTTGGCGACCTTCCTGATCCACAAAAAGACGCAGATCGCGTCCAGAAGCCTGAATGGCTGGTCATGGTCGGCGTCTGCACGCACCTCGGTTGTATTCCACTTGGTCAAAAAAGTGGCGATTCAAAGGGTGAGTTCGGCGGGTGGTTCTGCCCATGCCATGGCTCGCACTACGACACTTCAGGGCGGATTCGCAAGGGACCAGCACCAACCAACTTACCGGTGCCTGGGTATGAGTTCCTTGACGATACAACCGTCAAGATCGGCTGAGGGGAGCAATAAAAATGAGTTCAAGCTCGGATTACAAATCAAACAACGCGATCGTCAATTGGATCGAATATCGCCTGCCGGTATTCTCCTTTCTTGACGCGCAGTTGAACAAGTATCCAACGCCGAAAAACCTGAATTACTTCTGGAATTTCGGATCATTGGCCGGGATCATTCTAGTCATTATGATCGTGTCTGGGATCACCCTGGCGATGAGCTATGCGGCCATTGAGTCTGCTGCCTTCGACTCGGTTGACCGGATCATGCGCGACGTCAACTTTGGTTGGCTGCTTCGCTATATTCATATGAATGGCGCGCACTTCTTCTTCTTCATCGTTTATATCCATATTTTCCGCGGGCTTTACTACGGATCGTACAAAGCACCTCGCGAAATTTTGTGGATGGTCGGTATCTTCATTCTTCTGGCAATGATGGCGACGGCGTTCATGGGTTACGTTCTGCCTTGGGGCCAAATGAGCTTCTGGGGTGCGACCGTGATCACCAACCTGTTCTCGGCTTTCCCAATCGTCGGGGAGCCTATCGTCGAATGGCTTTGGGGCGGTTTTGTTGTGGGCAACCCAACATTGAACCGGTTCTTTGCACTGCATTACCTGCTGCCATTCGTGATTGTTGGATTGGTCTTCGTCCACTTGTGGGCGTTACACATGCACCATTCCAACAACCCAACAGGTGTTGAAATCAAGGACGAGAAAGAAGACACCATTCCTTTTCATCCGTACTACACGATCAAAGACATGTACGGCTTGGGAATCTTCTTGATCTTCTTCGCATTCATCGTGTTTTATGCGCCGAACTACCTGGGTCACCCGGACAACTATGTCCCTGCAAACTCTTTGGTAACGCCATCGCTTATCGTCCCTGAATGGTACTTCTTACCGTTCTATGCGATCCTGCGTGCGTTTACCGATGACTACTTCATCTATGCCTGGTTCTTGCAGTGGTTCATGTCCGCCAAATTGGCTGGCGTGATTGCGATGTTCGCATCCATCTTGGTATTGCTTGCATTGCCATGGTTGGATCGTTCTCGGGTTCGCTCGTCCAAGTATCGTCCAGTTTACAAGGTCGCGTTCTGGGTCTTTGCCATTGACTGCGTGATCCTTGGTTGGGTCGGCGGTCAGCCTGCAGAGGGTGTCTTTGTAACCATCACGCAGTGGGCGACGTTCTATTACTTCTTCCACCTCATTATCTTGGTGCCGGTCATTGGCGTTCTCGAACGTCCAAAACCTTTGCCGAGCAGCATTGCTGCATCGGTCAAAGCTTCCCATGCACCTCAAGCGGCGGAGTAAGGCCATGCAGATGATTAAAACACTAAGTGCTGCCGTGGTCGTTATCGGCATTGCTGTAAGTGCAGGCAACGTACATGCTGCTGCCAAGGGCCCAAAAGCTCCAGCTCAAGACTGGTCATTCCAGGGCATCTTTGGCACCTACGATCAGGCTGCGTTGCAGCGTGGTTTCCAAGTGTACAAGAACGTCTGTGCCGCGTGCCATGGACTTTCACGTATTGCCTTCCGCAACTTCGAAGATCTGGGCTACAACGAGGACGAGATCAAAGCTCTCGCTTCCGAGTATGAGGTAACTGATGGTCCCAACGAGGAAGGCGAAATGTTCGAACGGACAGCGATTCCAGCTGACCGTTGGCCATCCCCCTTCCCGAACAAGCAAGCTGCGCAGTTCGCCAATGGCGGGGCGTACCCACTGGACCTGTCGCTGATTACCAAAGCCCGCGCAGGCGGCGGTGACAGTGCCATTCGCGTATCCATGCTCCAGCCAACCGGCTTCCCGATTGGGGCGGACTATGTTTACGGGCTGCTAACGGGTTATCTGGACGAAGCTCCTGAAGGCTTCGAAATTGCAGATACGCAGTATTACAATAAATACTACCCAGGTCATGCCATCTCGATGGCGCCACCGCTTTATGAAGATAGTGTTGAGTACGCAGATGGCACACCTGCCACCGTTTCTCAAATGGCACACGATGTGGCGACGTTCCTGACATGGACAGCTGAACCTGAATTGAACGAGCGTAAAAACCTCGGCATGAAGGTCATCTTGTTCTTGATCATCTTCACAGCGATGCTCTATGCGCTGAAACGGAAAATCTGGGCGGATCTTCACTAAGAGATCGCCGGCCAGCTTTGACGAAAACGCCCTGGTTTTTCCGGGGCGTTTTTTGTTGGGCGCTACATTTCTGAGTTTAGTCGACGATGAACAGTTTTGCGCCTACGTCAGTGCGTGACCTATGTGGCGAATCACCAAAGTCTGAAACCTGATAGCCCATACCTGGCGTCATTACGACGCTACGGCCATCTTTGAGCTCGCTGGTTAATTCGCCTTCCAGCACGTACAAAATATGCCCTCGGTCACACCAATGATCAGCTAAATAACCGGGGGAATATTCAACCACGCGCACACGGATATCGCCGATATTCAGCGTACGCGAGATCGCCTCGCCGGTTTCTCCGGGATAAGTCACTTGCTCGACCTGATCCCAATCGGTCAGCGTAAACGGCAAGTCAGGAATTTTCATAGGATCCTCCGGATCTCATTTGGTGCTCATCTTCGCGGATCAGCCCAAGCGCTGTAGGTTTTGAACTTATCTAAAACCACCTCCATCTCGCCGATGGTCAGCAGTTGGGGTGTCCCGATGGCCAGTGCCTTTAAATATTGCGCAGCCAGGGTTTCAATCTCAACCGCGCGCTTAAATGCATCTTCGATATTGCGTCCCAAGACGATCATACCGTGGTTCGCCATCAAGCAAGCCAACCGACCATCTAAAGCTTCCAAGACAGCATCGGCCAGTTTCTCGGTCCCGAACGTGGCATAGGGCGCACACTTGATATCACGCCCCCCTGCCACGGCGATCATGTAATGAAATGGGGGAATGCCCCTCCCCAAGCACGCCAGCGTCGTCGCATTAATTGAATGGGTATGAAGCAATGCCCCCGCCTTTGGCTTGGCTGCCATCACCCGGCAATGGAAATGCCATTCGCTACTGGGTGCTTTACCACCGCGCAACACTTTGCCTTCATAATCGATTTTGACCATGTCGGAGGGCGATAGCTTGTCGTAATCCAGTCCAGACGGTGTAATCAGCAGTCCGCCATCGACTCGGATTGACGCATTGCCGCTGGTTCCTTGGTTGAGGCCAACCGCATTCATCTTTTTGCAGGTCTCTATTAAGTCCACACGTTCCTGATAGTTCGGGATATCCGTTTCTGGATTCCGGCCAAAGGGTGTGGATTGGTCTTCAACCGAGCCGATTGCTGACAATTTCGCGACGGGCTGACCTCGACGGGTGACAACAACGTCGTGGCCCCTTTCTGCCTCGGATAGCAATCGCGAAAACCGCTGATTGGCCTCGGCTGCACCGACCATAATGGTTCTTTTTTGATCTGTCATAGTTTATTAGTTACATACCTACATAGTTATGTCACTATCTTATATAATCACGGCGTGTCTATAGATGGTCATTTGTGCAGCCAAATTCCCACGGGCATCGAATTCCCTGCCGTTGCGAACTGTGCTTCAATAGAGCCAAGTTTAAGGAGCGCCACATGTCTGCCTATGTCATCGATAGTGAGTTATTTCGCGATCAATTCTCGACCCCCGAAATGCGAGAGATATTCTCTGACCGGCGCACGGTGCAAGCGTGGCTGGATGTTGAGGTTGCCCTGGCAGAAGCCGAAGCAGAGTTGGGCATCATTCCCGATGCCGCGGCCGAGGCCATCAAAGATGTGGGCGACGCTGAAATGTATGATCTCGCCGAGATGAAACTTGAAATGGACCGCACATCCCATCCCATTGTCCCACTTGTTCGCGCCATCGGTGCCAAGTGCGACGGCGATTATGGCGAATACGTTCATTGGGGGGCGACCACCCAGGACATCACCGATACGGGCATCATGCTGCAAATCCGTGATGCAGAAGCCGTCATCACATCGCGCCTAGAAGCGTTGGCCGATGCGCTGCTGGATCATGTCGTGACCCATGCCGCCACGGCCATGCCAGGGCGCACCCATGGCCAACACGCACAACCGATCACGTTTGGATATAAAGCCGCTGTTTGGCTGGATGAGGTGCGTCGTCATCAAACGCGCATGGATGAAATGCGACCGAGATTATTGGTAGGACAATTCGGTGGTGCCGTCGGCACGCTCGCAGCGCTGGGCGATCAAGGTTTGGCGGTCCGTGAAAAACTGATGCAAAAGCTTGAATTGGGCGAACCGCAAATCACCTGGCACACGGCCCGAGATCGCGTCGCCGAGTTGATCTCGAACATGGCGATGATCGCTGGCACCTGTGGGAAGATCGCCCACGAGGTTTATGTGATGCAAAAGACAGAAGTCCAGGAAGTCGAAGAGCCATTTCCTGATGGCAAAGTTGGATCGTCGACGATGCCACACAAACGGAACCCGGCGATTTGCGAAGGCATCATCGCGTTATCACGCACCGTGCGCTCATCCCTGCCCCTGGCGTTTGAAACGCTTGTCGCCGAGCACGAGCGCGACAAGGTTGGCCTGCAAACCGAACGAGAGTTCATTGCCCGGACCATCGCCCAAACAGATGCCGCCTTGGCCAAAACTGTCGTCGTTGTTGAAGGGCTGGATGTGCGATCTGAAAACATGCGCAAGAACTTGGATATCACCAAGGGCCTTACATTATCAGAGGCCGTGATGATGGCGCTGGGTGACAAACTGGGCCGCCAGCAAGCCCATGAAATTCTCTATCGATCATGCATGATTGCTTTCAAAGAAGACACCACCATGCGCGATGCCCTCATGCATTCGTTGGAGGTTCGAGAGATTCTGTCTGAAGAGGAAATCGACGCCCTGCTCGACCCGGAGGCCTATACTGGCCTTGCGGCTCGCATGGCCCGACAGATTGCCGAGGAATAATGCCTTAGCGAACGTAATCCGCTATGAAGTCTTCGATGATGCCCTCAAGATTTGTTTGATCAGGACAGCCGATCTTCAACGCGCGTGATGCATCCATCGACGTCGGCCAGGCACCCACAATCTTTTGCACGTTGGCATCGGGCGCTTCGACAATCGGGCCCAGTTCAATGCCATGACGTGTGGCAACGGTGCGCGTGGTCTCCATCATTTCGGCCACACTAACAGAAATGTTGGGTAAGTTAACGGCGCGGTCATCCCCGAACGCATCCGCAGGCGCATCCAGCAACACAACCAGCGCATCGGCGCAACCGCGATAGCCACCCACACACAACGTCATATCCAATGGCACAGGATAGCGGCATTCATCACCCATCAACGGTTCGCGGATGACACCACTGGCAAATGATGAGGCCGCCGTATTCGGCTTGCCGGGGCGAACAATGATCGTTGGCAAACGCGCGATCCGGCCATCTAAGAACCCCTTACGACTCATGTCGTTGAGCAGCATCTCTGTGACGACCTTGGTCATCCCATAAGTATTTTGAGGCACCGGGCGCGTCATTTCATCCACATGCATTGGCATGCGTTCGCTGCCAAAAATCGCCAAGCTTGATGTAAATAAAACCCGTGTTTCTGGGCCGTTGGCGCGCGCGGCCTCAAGGACATTACGACCACCATCCAGATTGACCCGCATCGCCGCATCGAAATCTGCTTCTGATCCGGCGCTGACCATGGAAGCCAAGTGCACAACAGCATCCGCACCGTCGATCAAATCCCTGACGGTGTCGTAGTTCGTGATATCGCCCAGGACGATCTCGGCTTTGTCCGATATATCGCCCAACCCATCCATCGGCTCGGCAATATCGAACAAAACGACATCATCGCCACGCTGTAAAAGACGGTCGGCGATCAATCGCCCGAGGAAGCCACAGCCCCCCGTAATGACAGTGCGCATGAATTACTCCGCAGCAGATTTATTAGCGAGTTCACGCGCTAATTCTTGAAGGCAATTATCCGGCTTGGGAACAATCGGTGTGAAGTCACGATGTGCAATCCACTCTTTGCGATTGAATTCCGTGATGTGGTTGGAAACCGCGCATAGGCTGAGATACACGATCACACGATCCCATGGGCTGATGTTGGGCGGGCTGGCATGAACCAGCGTTCCATGGAACACCAACACGGAACCAGCTGGGCCAGTCGGCGCGACGACGCCGCCCTCGTCCGCCAGTTCACGAACCTTGTCACGATTTAAGGTCCAAAGCGGATAACTGGTCGTTTCCAGATCATGGCCCGCTTCGACCACGCCCTTTTTATGGCTTTTGGGGATGAACAACAGCGGCCCATTGGCAGCCGTCACATCATCCAAAAACACAGAAATATTCATGGCGCGTGGTTCCGGCATACCGTCATCACGTTGCCAGGTACCATAATCCTGATGCCACTGCCAAACGTCGCCATCGAATGCGGCTTTGGCATTGATCTTGTACTGATGCATGTAAACTTCTTCATCGAGGATCTGCATCACTGGCTCTACCAGTCTTGGGTGCGCCCCCAACAGACCGTGCGCCGTATCGTAGGTATGCGCAGCAAAAGCGGTACGCGGTGCCCCGGAACTTTCGCGCCATACTTCTTCGCGGTCGGATTTATAGATTTCTTGTGCTGCGTCCTTTAGGACCGCAACTTCATCTGCATCGAACAGGTTTTCGAAAAACAGATATCCCTGTTCATCAAACTCCGCGAGTTGCGCATCAGTCAACTTCATAGCGTCTCTCCCAAAACGTATTCTGGAGAATAGTATCTAATTCGACATCCCCCTGAAAGGGATTGGATCATGAATAAGCTTTAAGATGCCTTTTCAGGAAACATTGCCGCCAAAGCAGATTTTGAAGGCTCAGAGACTCCACGTTCCGTAATCAACCCCGTGACCAATCGTCTGGGCGTCACATCAAAGGCCGGGTTGCCACCGGCACTACCCTCTGGCACAAGCTCAACCATCACAACGTCGCCGCTGGGTGTTTTACCCTGAATTTTTGTGACTTCGTCGCCAGACCGTTCCTCAATCGGAATATCCATCCCATCATCCAGCGTCCAATCGATGGTGGGGGATGGCAAGCCAACATAGAACGGCACGTCGTTATCAAACGCGGCCAGGGCCTTCAGGTATGTGCCGATTTTATTACAGACATCGCCCGATGCCGTTGTGCGGTCAGTGCCGACGATACACATATCGACACGGCCTTCCTGCATCAAATGACCACCGGCGTTATCCGCAATTACCGTATGCGGCACGCCATGACGACCCAATTCCCATGCTGTTAAGCTGGCCCCCTGATTTCGCGGGCGGGTTTCATCCACCCAAACATGAACAGGGATGCCCGCATCAAAGGCCTTATAGATAGGTGCCAATGCCGTGCCCCAATCCACGGTCGCCAACCAACCCGCATTGCAATGGGTCAGAATATTAACCGGCCCATCAGTTTTCTTCGCATGTGCATCTGCGATCAGCGCATGACCGTGATCACCGATAGAAGAACACATTTCCACATCGTCATCACAAATCTTGGCCGCCAAATCATATGCCGCTTTTGATCGCTCGTTGGCGGACAATGGTGCCAACAATGATTTCATCTCGTCCAATGCCCATCGCAAGTTCACAGCCGTTGGGCGGGTCGCCAATAGCTTTTCGTACGCAGCACTTAGATGTTCATCCGAGGAATCTGCCTGCATTGCCAAGGCCATTCCATACGCGGCGGTGGCACCAATCAACGGCGCACCCCGCACCCACATGTCGGCAATCGCGGTTGCTGCATCATCAACGTTCTTCAGCGGGACCGTGACGAATTCGAACGGCAATCGTGTTTGATCAATGATCTCCACCGACCAACCATCTTCTGCCAGCCAAATTGTTCTGTAATGGGTTCCATCAACGTTCATCTGCGATCAAATCCTTTTCGAAATACACGCGCCGGAACCCGGCTTCTACGACCATGCCTGTTGTACGGTAACCGAGCGCGGCATAGAAGGAGAAATTCTCATGCATACGGGCGTTAGTATACAGAACGACTTTATCCCTCCCTGCATCCCTTGCATGGTTTTCCGCGAGCATCATCAGCGCTTTGCCGATCCCTCTCCCGGCCCTTGCAGGGTCCACTGCAACATTCTCAACGAAGTAATCATCGTCACGGGGGAACGCGATTAGGTAGCCCATAACCTGATCATCACTGGTGGCAACATACGTCTGCCCAGCTTGAACATGTGATAGGAAGTCCGCGGCCATAGGTGCCGGCACGCGGCCAATGCGCGGCACGTATTTGATGTATGCACGTTTTGCGACCGCACGAATGGCTGCGACGTCAGCAGAAGTGGCGAGTCGCATGTTCATAGGAAATCCTAGTTGAGCAAGCGCCCTGCCACCGCATCCAATGATGCAACAACATCCGGGTCACGGACATCGGGATGCGTGATGATCGCGTTATCAAGTGCGGTATGACAGCCTTGACTACAAAGATCGTCACGCCCCGCCAACCTGGGCACGACATCGACGACAAGCGATCGCGCCTTCTCGGCATTGCCCATCAGCACAGAAATGATCGCGTCGACCGAGACGTGGTCATGATCAGGATGCCAGCAATCGTAATCAGTCACCATAGCGACCGTCGCGTAGCACATCTCGGCTTCGCGGGCGAGTTTGGCTTCGGGCATATTGGTCATGCCAATAATATCGCATCCCCATGACCGATAGAGTTCCGACTCGGCCAAGGTGGAAAATTGTGGCCCTTCCATCGCCAGGTAAGTTCCGCCACGAGCGTTCGGGATATCCAGCGCATCCATGCTTTCCTTCAATGCATCGCCCAAACGGCCACATACAGGGTGCCCAAAGCCAACATGCGCAACACAACCTGTCCCAAAAAAGCTTTTAACCCGTGCAAAGGTTCGGTCCACAAACTGATCAACCAGCACGAACATCCCCGGTGGGTACTCTTCTTTCAATGAACCACACGCGGATAATGATAGAATTTCCGTGCAGCCGATCCGCTTCATCGCATCAATGTTCGCCCGGTAATTCAATTCAGATGGTGGAATGCGATGGCCACGTCCGTGCCGGGGCAGAAATGCCATTTCGACACCCGCCAAGGTGCCGCGCAAAATCTCGTCAGATGGATCACCAAAGGGTGTCTCGACTTTTTCCCACCTGGGATTGTCTAGCCCTTCGATTTCGTAAACACCACTCCCTCCGATGACGCCAATAAATGGCGGCACTGCATGGTTACTCATTCACCATCTCCATGGAAAACATTGTTCTCAAAAAGCTGGGTCGTACGCATACCCGCGATATCCGCGGCACGGGGATCATAACTTCCGCGCATATCGCAATGGAAACCATGGCCAGCTTTGTAAATATGCACCCCGACATCGGGTTGCTTGTCGTGAACAATATCTACATCAGACATCGGGATGGATGCATCGCTATCACCAAAATGCAGCAGCGTCGGGCAATTCGGCGTTTCATCAGCAACATCAGCGATCCCGCCACCATAATAACCACTGGCGGCGTCGACATCTAAGCGGCATGCCGCCAAGTACGTAACGAACCCGCCCCAACAAAATCCGACAATCCCAACACGGCCCAAATCCGCAACGGCGAGTCGCGCAGCTTCGACGTCCATCATGACTTGGTCTAAGTGCCCATTGGCGGTGGCTTTATGGGCGCGTCCCCGTTCGATGTCCTCTGGCTCATACCCGGTTTCGAACCCACGTTCCCATCGATCATAGAGTGCTGGTGCGATGGCAGCATAACCGACAGCAGCCCAGCGTTCTGTGACATCCCGAATGTGGGCGTTCACGCCGAACACTTCTTGGATGACGATAACGCACCCGCGCGGCGGCCCTTTTGGGTCTACGCGATAGGCATCAAATGTATGGCCGTCAGATGCAGTAAGTTGAATGGTCTTTGGCATCGTTTGCTCCCGAAATGGCGTTGAGTTGGGCGCAAAAATACCGCAGCCCAGCACCTAGAGCAAACAACCTCGAAACTGTCTTGCAGAATAATTCAGTCAGTTTTCCATTAAATAGGTGATCGTTGCCCGCGCGGCGTCGGAGTTCCAATCAATAGCCCCCCGAACACCACCACGGATACGCCCTTGCTTATCGACAATCAGTGTCGTCGGCAGTGTTTGAGTATCAAAAAGCTTCATCAAACTCGCATGTGGGTCTTCATACAACGCCAGCGACTCAAGTCCCTTTTCTTTTAGGAAAGCGTCAGGGTTCATGCCGACTTGTTGTCCAGACGCGATGGCAACGACCTAAAATGCTCGCCGCCAAAATCCTGGGACAACTGATTCAGATCTGGCATTTCGCGAACACACGGCGTGCACCAGGTCGCCCAGAAATTGACCAGTAACGCTTTTCCGCTGAATTCCTGAAGAGAGATCGCTTGGCGCTCACTGTTTAGGAATTTCGTTTCCGGCACGGGTGGCGTATTCAATATGCGCTGGAAACCTGGAATAGACTTGGACAGAGCGTCAAATTCAGGGTCCGTTATGGGTTCATTCGCAAATGCTAGGATCGGCGACACCATTGCAAACAAAGCCGATAAGAATGAGGTCTTGAGAATTTTCATTACCATCATTTTGACACCACTGGATTCGCAGCTAACCATTCCTCAGCCATTTTCTTACCTTGATCGATTTCGATGGTTGTCATCTCCTCGCCCAATAGTTTCATCGCGTCATGAATTTGCGATGTGTCTGCGTCCGGGTCGATACGCGCCAACACGACCGTAAACCATTTATAGGCCCGCTGTCGGTCCTGGTCAGCATTGTACTCTTTGGAATGCGCGAGCCCCGCAGTGTGCATCATGGCCAGATTGTATTGCGCCGCTAAAAGGCCGGACTCGGCCGCCGAGCTAAAATAACGCAGAGCCCGTCCGAGATCTTTGGGGACACCCTTACCTTTGTAATACAAAGAACCGAGTGCAAACTGCGCTTCTAGCACGCCCGCATCAGCGGCTTGTTGATACCAGGGGGTGGCTTTGCTCAATTCAGGCTCACCCAACATGCCGCTGTGGTAAATAGCGCCCAGGTGATACATCGCATGCGGATTGCCCTCTTTGGCCAATGCAATGAATGTATCGAAGCCTTTTTGGGTTTCACCGTCTTTGATCAGATCGACAGCAGCTGCGATCTCTTGTCCAGGCGGTGCGACCTCACTCGCAATGACATGGTGAATGTGCGCCACTGATACAGCGGCAAAAACAAGTAAGCCAGAAAGAATGGCTATCATCCCGCGCGTATGTCGCCGGACTCGAAAAACAGACGTCATACATCCCCCGTTTTAAGGCGCACGGTTCCTCGTACACCTATTAAATCATCAACTCCGAGATGATTATCAGGCTAAGGCCTCGTGATGTCTTTGATTTCGATCAGTTTTGGCAACTTCGGAGAACAAAAATGATTCAATTCAGCGAATAAAATTACTCCGCCGCCTCTTTCACCTTGGGGCGCATGATCGTGAAAACCTCTTCGACGGAGGTGTAATCCATATATCCAAGTCGGGCGACAGGGCGGAATGACGCAACATCAATCATGCCGTCCTTCATCACCGCATCATCCACATGCACACCAATGACATGGCCGACACAGATGGCATTTCCACCACCGTTACGATCCGCCGGCAGGTCCATGGTTCCGAAGTATTTGCATTCGAGATGAATGGGCGCAGCCTTGACGCGCATCGGCTTCACCAGTTCAGAAGCTTCCATTTCAATGCCCGCGTACGCTGCCTCGTCGACCTCGGGGCCGACCCCTGCGCTGGTTTCATTCATCACATCACGCAACTCATAAGAGACCATGGAACACACGAACTCACCCGTTTGTTCTGCATTAAAGATGCTGTCCTTTGGGGCCTCAGCACTACGTGATCCACTGGCAAACATCACCATCGGCGGGTCACCTGCGACCCCATTAAAGAATGAATAAGGTGCTAGATTTGCGACGCCATCTGGACTGATCGTAGATATCCAACCGATGGGGCGTGGGATCACACAACTTTTGAACGGATCGCGCGGCAGCCCATGAGGTTCATTGGTATTCCAAAACATTTTGCGTTCCTTCTACGATTTCGTGTTTAGCGCGTCGCCGGTGTACGGCACGGTTTCTTCGACCACGTCCCAAATATGGCGCGCGGTCGGATGATTTTGTTCTTCGCGAATATGCGCCACCAAGCCAGCAGCACGACTAATAACGGAGAAGCCTCGCATAATTTCCGGCTCCACCCCAATTTCCAGCATCACCGCCGCCACAGCCCCTGTGGCATTAATGGTTAAATGGCGCCCCAATTCATCATCGACAAGGGCTGAAAACCTTTTCATGGCCGCGATGTAATCGCCTTTAATGCCGTCCTGTGCCATCGCAATATCAAATAGTTTTGCCGTGCGCGGGTCATCTGGTTTGTGCAAGTGATGGCCAAAGCCCGGCAAAGGTTGTTTGACCGCGCGTCGGCGCTGAATTTCGACCCGCGCATTGGCATCAAAATTCTCTGGGTCCTCTAGCAGCGTCGTCAGCATCTTAGCGGCATTTTCCATGGTGCCAACAAATTGCGACCCAACGTTCAACAGACCGGCCGCAACCGCAGACTGCAGGGCTTCCGGCGCAGAATGGTATGTCAACCGGGTCGAGATTGCACTTGGCGTTAGACCGTGTTCCATCAACGTCACCAGCACGGCATCCAAGATCACGGTTTCACCGTCCGTTGGGCGACGGCCCATGATGTGCATAAACATCATTTGAGTGAACGAAACGTTACCCATCAAATCACTGACCAACCCATCATCACGATAATACAGTTCTTCGTTGGTATGCGTCGCCAAGCGGGTTTGAAGTTTGTTCTCATCACTCATGTGGTTGTTCCTTCGTCCTCTGCGAACATGACTTTAGCTTCACGACGAAGCACTTTACCAACGGGACTACGAGGTAATTCATCAACAATGTGAATGGCTTTGGGAGTCTTCACACCGTCCAGGCGTTCCCGGACAAATCCGACAATTTCGTCCCCAGAAATTTGAGCACCATCACGCACTTCGACGGCGGCAAGTAGAACTTCGCCCCATTTCTTATCTGGCAAACCAAAGACCACACATTCAGTGACGTCAGGATGCAGACCCAAAACGGCTTCGACATCACTGGGGTAAACATTGAACCCGCCTGTGATAACAACGTCTCGGATACGATCCTTAATGAACACAAAGCCACGTTCGTCAATGACGCCGACATCGCCGGTATGCAGCCATCCATCGATGATCGTCTCGGCTGTCTTTTCGGGCATATCTAGATACCCCTGCATCACCAAATCACCTTTAAGGACGATTTCTCCAGTCTCGCCACGCGGCAGAACGTTGCCCTCTGGGTCCATGGCCTCGACGCGGGTCATGACAGTCGCACGTCCGGTGGACGCGGCATTCGCCGGATCCATCCAATCCGCAGCGCGTAAGCATATTGCAATTTGTGGTGCCTCTGTCTGGCCGTAGCATGTCTCAAGCGCGTTGTTGAACACCTTCATCGCGCGGGGCACTTCGTCCTTACGGATTGCCGCGCCGCCAACGATTAAATGGCGTAGTGACGAGAAATCACGCGTCTCCAAGCCTTTTTCTTCGAGCATCATGTAAATTACAGTCGGCGGGACAAATACCGACGTAATGCGATATCGCTCAAACGCATCAAGGATCGCCGCAGGCTTCGCTGGCCCCATAAACACCTGACAGCCGCCAGCGGCAAAGGTCGGCATGATCAGCGTATTCGTACCATGTGTCATGGGGGCGGCGAGAAGGTTTTTGTCATCCTTGTCGAAACCAAACTCATACAACATGGATGTAATGCACGTGTTCCACACACGATAGGTTTGCACACACCCCTTGGGCTGACCACTAGAACCACCTGTGAACTTTATCGCCTGCACATCATCTAGGCTGAGTTCATGCCGGATCGGTGAGCGCCCGCAATTCCGTTCAATCAAGCCTGACAAATCATTCAAACAGACTGCCCCGTCAGGCGCATCCAACTTGTCAGCACAATCCTCTGCGATAAACACGATGCTCGGGCTGGTGACGCCACAAATGCGCGACAATTCATCACGACCATTTCTGGGGTTCAATGGCACCCATGTTTTCCCAGCGGCAAAGGTCGCCAGCCAGGCCAATAGATGGTCACGGGTATTATAGGCGCAAATCCCGACTCGGGTCTGTGGGGATGGATCAATATTCTGAAACGCGGCGGCCAACGCAGCGACGGATTGTCCTAGTTCCGCATAGGTGACTTCAACGTCACCATCTTTAACGGCTATTCGGTCAGGATACTTAGCAACGGCACGATAAAAATGATCAATAGGCAACATTCAGTTATTGTCCTCGGCCAAATCGGCCTTAAACAAACGGGACCGCTCCACATAATGTTTGGCGCTGTGCAGTAGGTCAGCCACAACCTCATCCGAGACCTTGCGGATCACTTTACCGGGCGCGCCGACCACCAGCGAGTTATCTGGGATTTCAGTCCCTTCGGTGATCAACGCCTTGGCACCGACGATGCAATTCTTACCGATTTTTGCGTTATTCAAAATCACTGCCCCAATCCCGATGAGAGAGTTATCGCCCACCGTACAGCCATGGAGCATAGCCATATGGCCGATAGTCACGTTCTTCCCCACGGTCAATGGGCAGCCTTCATCCGTATGCAGCACGCTGTTTTCTTGAACGTTCGATCCTTCGCCAATCACGATCGGATCATTGTCACCACGAAGGACTGCACCAAACCAGATGCTGGCACCTGCCTCCAAGGTAACCTTACCGATCACGGACGCATTTGGTGCGATCCAATAATCGTCGCCGGCTGTGGTCACTTTGTGTTCGCCCAACGCGTACTTCATGAATGTCCTCCCATCGTATTTCGTTTTGTGGATTTCTTAATTTTAAGAATTAGCAGGTCCAAGTTTTACCGGACTTCAACAATTCTATGACTTCAGAGGCGGGTTGAGGTCGCGCAAAAAGGAAGCCTTGCGCATAATCGCACCCCAATTCTTTTAGCGTCGCCGTTTGATGTTCTTCCTCGATACCCTCGGCGACGATCGTCATGCCAAGGGCAATGGCGAGACCGGCGATACTTTTGACAATGCGCAAGCTGTCTTCGGTCTGATCCATGGCGGTTACAAACGCCCTGTCGATCTTCAACGTATCAAGTGGGAAGGTATGCAAGTAACTGAGACTCGAATACCCCGTGCCGAAATCATCAATTGCCAATGAGAGACCAAGCGCCTTTAGCCTACCCAATGCCGCTGCCGCATGCTCCGGGTTTTCAACCATCAGTGTTTCAGTGATCTCAAGTTTTACGAGATCTAAATCGATACCGCTGTCATGAATGATTTCACCGATTTTATCGATCTCTTCCATATCGGAAAGCTGCAAGCCCGAAACGTTGGTACTCATAAATGGTCGCGATTGATCAGGAAACTGTTCAGCGAATATTTTAACAAAGTCCTGATGGTCTCGCATACTGGCTTCCAGCGCAAAACGCCCCAACTCAACAATCATCCCCGTGTTCTCGGCCAATGGAATGAATCGACCCGGCGAGACGAACTCTCCACCTTCTTTTTGCCAACGCATGAGTGCTTCAAAACCGGCAATGCAGCCCGATTTCATGTCAATTAATGGCTGATAATGCATCTCAAATTCGTTCGCTGCGAGCCCACGCTGGAGATCACGTTCATCATTGATCCGCTGAAATGCCAGTTTACGTATTTTCTCAAGCGATCCATCAGATTTGGCTGATTCATTGGCCAAACCTGAATATCGATTCTGGGCATTCCGGAACCGCGTCAGGACAACCCGCAGGATCAAATTCATCATCGGGTCTGCCGACGTTAACGGCTTCAAAAACCGCGAACGCTGAATGACAATGCATTCTGTCTCTTCGGTTGCGATAATCGTGGCCGAACGTGGCGCATCATCAATCATCGACATCTCACCGATGATCTCTCCTGCTCCCAGGTGCGCGACGACAAAATCTGCACCTTCTTTTTCGATAACCACATCAACAGCGCCGCGCTCGATAAAATAAGCGTGGGCCCCTTGGTCGCCGCGGTGGAAAATAATCTCACCCGGTTCATATGTGCGTGAATAAACTGACTCAGCCACAAATGGCTCCATGAATAGTGTTGTTGAATAAGAAGTTACGCATTAACAACAAGCCGAGCAATAGCGTGACGTCGTCAAACTCAATACCTTGAACATAATGCTAGAATGCCCTCCTGCGTTCTTCTGTGGGTGTGACGTCGAATAGATGTCGATAGCACTTAGAAAAATGAGCATGCGACACAAACCCCGCTGCCACAGCGACATCGATCACAGGCATCGCAGTTTGCAGTAACAAAAGCCTCGCATGCCTTAATCGCAGATCGAGATAGTATCGATTTGGCGAATATCCGGTGTGTTCTTTGAAAAGTCGCTGCAATTGTCTGGGTGTAATATTAGCGTGCGCGGCGAGTTCCATTGAATCCAAGGGCTGTTCGACATTTGCCTCCATCGCATTGATAACCCTGAGTAATTTCTCAGATTTGATCTTGATAACCGTATCACGCGCCTCTGCCTGTAGGTCACCAGCGGTACGTATGCGCTCGTGTTGATAAAAATGTGCGATTTGTGTCGCCAAATGATGGCCATGATCACGCGCCACGAACTGCAACATCATGTCTAGGGACGACGTACCTCCCGCACACGTATATCGATCTCGATCAATTTCGAAGACCGATTTGGTCAACTCAATCGTTGGAAATGCCTCTGTAAAGCTGGCCGCATTTTCCCAATGAATGGCGCACCGATACCCATCCAGCAGACCTGCTTCGGCCATAATCCAAGCGCCTGTGCTGATCCCACCTATAGCAGTACCATGTCGCGCGAGTTGGCGTATCTGATTCCGGGTTTTTGGCGTCGTGGCTTTGTCGGGATACATCCCTGATACGATGATGAGAGATTGGTATTTCTGCCCCCCGATGAACCCTTCGTTGGTCATCGTTTCCAAATCATTGTTGGCTGGTACCAGTCCTCCAGAGGCAGACATCACATCCCATTGATAGAGTTCGCGACCCGAGAGCTTATTTGCAGCACGCAGCACCTCAAGCGCGCAGACAAAGCCAATACTGGCAAAGCCAGGACACAAAAAAAATGCGATATCAGTTGGCTTATCCGTCGATGCCATACGGGCCCCCTTTGCAGGAATACCTTACTCAACGTCGCTGATAGAACAAGTTCTTGTCATTTTTCGCTTAGGCCGCGGACTGATCATCACCCATGACAATGACAGGCTCCATCGCGTCCAGTTCATCTTGATCCAAATGACAGCGCATCTTGTGTCCATCTGCGAGCTCGCGTTCTGGCGGGATTTCGTCTTCGCATATGGCACCGATTTTACGATGGCAACGGGTTTGAAATGGACAGCCTGTTGGCGGGTTCGTGGCAGATGGTAGTTCCCCACTCAAAACGATCTCGCGTTTCTCGACCGACGTGTCCGCAATCGGCACGGCCGATAACAACGCTTCGGTATAGGGATGATAAGGCGGTGCAAAGACTTGGTCCGTTGTCCCCTGCTCCAGCAAATATCCCAAATACATCACCACGACCCGGTCTGATAAATAACGTACGACGGACAAATCATGGCTGATAAACAAAAGCGTGGTTTTGAATTCACGCTGAATTTCCATCAATAGTCTGGTAACCGCTGCCTGCACGGACACATCAAGTGCTGAAACAGGCTCATCGGCGATCACCACCGATGGATTGCCCGCAAATGCGCGTGCAATGCCAACGCGCTGCTTTTGTCCGCCAGACAACTGTCGGGGTCGACGATATGCGAAATCACGTGGCAACTTCACAAGATCAAGAAGCTTAAACACACGGTTCTGGATTTTGACGGGCTCTGTCTCTACACCAAATTTTTTTATGACTCGGGAAATCTGACTGCCAATGGTGCGGCTCGGATTCAACGTATCAAATGGGTTCTGAAAAACCATCTGTAGCAAGCTCACAGTTTGGGGCCGACGCTGCTGCACAGGAACCTGACCCAAATCCGTATCAAGCAATCGCACCTCGCCAGCAGTTGCCTGCTCCAATCCCATCAAGACTTTTGCAAAGGTGGACTTTCCACACCCGGACTCGCCAACAATGGCCACGGTTTCAGCTTCGCGGGCTACAAATGAGATGTCTTCATTGGCTTTCACCCATTTGATGCGATCACCACTCAACACTGCAGCTAGGGAATTATCGCGGATTTCGTAATACTTTTTCATATCTTCAACTTCGAGGACAATCTTCCCAGAAGTGGTATCCGAACCGCCAAGGCCTTCGGGCTTATAGCTGGCCCAATCAATGTCAGCCAATCGCTCACAACGCGCCCGATGCAACTTCTCGCGATCAATATCATGCATCGACAATGGGCCTTGATCGCATTTGCTTGCTTCAAAAAAATCACAACGGGGCCCAAAATTGCATCCGACTGGCCGCTCATGCGGTAGCGGCAACTGTCCTCTGATCGGCATTAATGGACGCGCATGCTTGTCTGCACTCGGCAATGGTATTGAAGCAAACAATCCGCGAGTATAAGGATGTCGCATGTGATCAAACACCTCGCCAACAGTACCTTCTTCGACCACCTCGCCGGAATACATCACCGCAATTCGATCACATGTTTCCAGTATCAGTCCCAGGTTGTGCGAAATATAGATCATCGACGTACCAAACTGCTTCGCCAAATCCTTGATCAAATCAACAATTCCCGCCTCAATCGTGACATCAAGGGCGGTCGTCGGTTCATCCAACAACAGCAATTCCGGTTTTGATAACAGTGCCATCGCGATGACAACGCGTTGTTGTTGTCCGCCAGATATCTGATGCGGATACGATGTCATGATTCGATCTGGCTCTGGCAGTCGAACAGCTTCCAGCATTTCAGCCGCACTTGCCTTGCTTTGCGACAGCGAAGCGCCCTCGTGATAAACAAGCACCTCGGCCAGTTGCTCGCCGATCAGCATGGACGGGTTCAAAGATGCCATCGGTTCCTGATACACCATCGAGATTTTTGACCCGCGAAGGCGGCGCAATTCATCGTCTGACATGGTGGTCATGTCGCGACCGTTGAACTTGATGTCGCCGCCAACGATATCCCCGTTATTGCCCATGTATTGCATGATCGCGAGCGCAACCGTGGACTTACCACATCCGGATTCACCGACGATCCCAATGGCTTCACCCGGCATCACACGTAAATTGAAATCGACAACAGCTGGAATTTCTCCGGCGCGGGTAAAGTATGAAATGCAGAGATCTTTACATTCGAGTACGGGCGTTTGATTTGTCATAACCCACCCCTAATCCCGCAACGAAATTTCGCGTAGGCCATCGGCCAGTAGGTTAAAGCCAAGCACCAATGACGAAATCGCCAACGCAGGTACGATCGCCATGTGCCCCGCAAAACTGCCCAGCGGTTGGGTTTCGGCGATCATTTTACCCCAATCAGGATCAGGGGGTGGCAGCCCTAGACCCAAGTACCCAAGGATCGCGATAGTGATCGTTGTATATCCCAACCGCAGGCAGGCATCGACGATCAAGGGACCACGGGCATTCGGCAGCAATTCCACCAACATAATATAAAGTGCACTTTCACCGCGTGTTTGGGCGGCATAGATGTAGTCGCGTGTTTTAAGATCCAGGACCAACCCACGCACAATCCGCATAATTCCAGGCGCTGATGCGAAGGTGACCGCCAGCACGATATTGAACCCAGTGGACCCCAGATTTGTGATGATAATGATGTAAAGAACCATGACCGGGAATGAGAGTAGTACGTTGGAAATAAACGATATGACCTCGTCCCACCATCCGCCCAGATACCCGGCTACGACTCCCATCATTATGCCAAAAATGTAGGCGACAACTGTCGCGAATGTCGCCCAAACCAGAACTTGTCGCGCACCGAAAATTACCCGTGATAGGACGTCTCGGCCCTTGTGATCTGTGCCCAGCCAATACGTCGCCCCATCCCGAGCCTCTGAAAGCGGCTTTTTCAGCGGCTCCAAGGGCGTGTTGGGATCGAACAATGGTAACACGGGTGCGAGTAAAGCCAGGATCACCCACATTAAAATGAGGCTCAGGCCAAAAATCGCAATCGGGGACTCTTTCAAAAGCGCGAAGGACCTGGCGAAGCCAATCATGCGCCCACCGGCTGATCCAATCGATTGATCCCTATCGCTCATCACAACCCTCAATCAAACCTGATGCGCGGGTTCAAAATCGTGTATCCGATATCAGATATCAGTTGTGACAACACCGCGACGAACACTGCAATCAACGTACAGGCTTCGATCATATAAATGTCGCCGAATAATGATGCGTCTAATAGGAGCTTTCCAAAACCTTTGTAGGAAAAGAAGACCTCAACCACGATGACTCCGGACAACAGCCAATTCAGTTGCAATACGATGACCGTGAACGGAGCAATCAACGCATTTCGAAGTGCATGGCGAAGCACGATTCGCCGGTACGGCAGCCCCTTTAATATCGCTGTTCGAATGTACTGCGACGTCATGACCTCGGCCATTGATGCCCGCGTCATTCGGGTGATATAGCCAAACCCGTACAGAACCAATACGGCAGCAGGCAAGATAATCTCGTTCCATGCAAATCCGCCGGTCATCGCCGAGGTGCCAGGCAACCAGCCCAACCAAAAAACAAAGATCGCAGTCAGCAATGTCGCAGATGCGAACTCCGGCACAGATGTTGTGATCACTGAAATGACGGTGATGGAGCGATCTCGGAGGCTCGCCTCCTTCAACCCTGCCAAAACACCCAAGGTTAATGAAAGCGGAATCATCACCGCAAACACCACCCCGGCCAAGATGGCTGTATTTCCTAAACGGCTCCACAAAACTTCGGACACGGGAACCTTGAGTTGAATCGACCCACCGAAATCACCGACCAGCGCATTCCCCGCCCAGTCAAAATACCGAAGTAAAAACGGCTCGTTATAACCGTTGTTCTCGAGCCAAATTTCACGTTGTTCCGTCGATGAGTACGGGCCAAGGACTTTACCAGCCACACCCAACTTATCGGTCTCGAACAACAAAAAGAGAATAAACGACACCACCGCCATGATCAGAGCCATAGAGACTAGGCGCCTGCCGATGAGTACGAGCATTATCCCCCCTGAAATTTTGGCCCTTTCGGCCCTCGCCGCCCGTCATTTTTTCTGAGTTGAGCGTTAGCGGAACGACGCAAGCCAGCTCCACTTCTGGAACCGCCCTTAGGTGTCTTAGCTATCAATCCAAACTTTGTTGAACTGGTGATACTGGGCGGGATGAGCCCCTAGGCCCTTCACCTTGTCATGGGCGACAAAGAAACTCGGCACCCAAACGGGTTGCACCATCACCGCATCGTCTTGGAGGATTTTTTGAACCTCAACCATTTTTTGAGATCGCTCCTTCGCGTCCACAACGGCCTCGGCCGCACTTAATGCAGCATCAAACTTGGGATTGTTATATGCCGTTTCATTCCATGGTACACCAGAGCGATACGCCACGCTGAGAACCATTGTTCCGAGGGGGCGATGCGTCCAAGCCGTCAGCCCCAATGGCGTTTTGTCCCAGACTTCCCAAAACTTTGCAGCAGGCATAACATTAAGATTCAAATTGATGCCCGCCGGGGCCAGTTGTTCGCGCAAAATCTCGCAACATTGCTGCTGCCATGGGCCATTGGTGTTACCCACGTCGACGGTGATATCCAATCCGCCGCCATGTCCTGCGTCAGCGAGGAGCTTCTTCGCACCCTCGATATCGCGCTTTCGGGTGGGGAGTTTTGCGTATTCTGGGTGGATCGGTGCGATATGATGATTCTCGCCCAATTTCCCTCGGCCTCGAAAAACCAATTCAGGATACACCGAATTATCCGCCGCCATGACAATGGCTTTACGAACACGAATGTCATCAAAAGGTTTCTCGGTAATCCGCATCCGGATACACCCCGTTTGCGCTGTGCGTGCTTCATACACCGTTGTCTCGGGAAGGCTAGAGGCCAGCTCTAAGGACGGCATATCGAACTGAAAGTTCATATCGACCTGCTGCGAAGCTACAGCAGCCAGCTGTGCTGCGGAGCCAGCGCCATGATCATAATAATGAATCTCATCCAAGTAGACGTCTCCGCCCCAATAGGGCTGATCGACGCGTTTCAAAATGGCCTTCTCGCCGATGGCGTAATCAGCCAGCGTGAATGGCCCAGTGCCGTTCGGGTTCTTTGATAGATTCCCGGTAAATCCTCGGTGAACGATCATCGCTGGATAGTTATAAAGGTTCTCTGGAATTGATAGGACCGGCTGATTCAGGTTGAGCCTGACGGTGTGGCTATCGACTTTTTCGATGGCCCCCGGCGTCATCGATTTTTTGTCACCTTCGCCGCTGACCATGGATGCGAAAAGACCAATGTTGGATGATCCTGTTGCCGGGTCTAGCCATCGGGTGAAATTGAAAATTACGTCGTCGGCATTGAATTCATCACCGTTGTGCCACTTAACGCCTTTGCGCAGGTTAAAGGTCCATGTTTTCAAATCATCAGATGCTGACCAACTCTCGGCCAACATAGGACGCGTCACATTGTCAGCCCCGGTAATGGCCAAATATTCACATATATGCCGTGCAATATTGGAAGTCGCAGCCTACGCAAATTTCGCAGGGTCCGTCATTTCCTGTACTTCCATGGAGCAACGAAGGATACCGCCCTTCTTGGGCGACTGCGCCATCACTTCGCCCATACCAATCGCACCAGACATCGCGTATGCCGCAGATGCAGAAACACCCAAAAGCGTCGCCGTTCTTAAGAACTCCCTGCGATCAATCTGTCCCTTTAAAAGCTGTGAGTGAACTTCGGGCACCAGTGGATGGACGCGGCCCTTAATTTCGTGATCCATTTTCTTACTCGACATGACGTAATACGTCTCCCTGTGTGAGAGTCTCTTAGATGAGCCCTTTTTCCGCGGTCCCACTTTATTCCTGCGGGTACCGCCCCTGTTGATCTAAGCACCATAGCGAGGCCTATCCGCATTGTCCAAATCCCGACGCGGATTAGCAAAGCTAATGGTTCTCGTGATCTATAAAGTGTTAAAGCATACCGCCGGGTGCATCGATGGCGTTTCGCAACAACTCCGATGTCGTATAGTCGAATGCTTCATCAATGCAGTCCGTTTTCAAAAACAATGAGCGATCACCGGGTGAAATCGTCCCTGCATCAACCATCGCGTCCAGATTGAAGGTTTTGTCTCAAAAACTTGATCCAAACAAAACCATCGGCACAGGTTTTCTGAGTTTCTGGGTCTGCACTAAGGTGAGATTTTCAAAAAACTCATCCATTGTGCCAAAGCCACCCGGGAAAACGATCATCGCTTTTGCAAGGTAGGTGAACCAAAATTTTCGCACAAAGAAGTAGTGAAACTCGAGATTGAGCTTTCTGGTGATGTAGGGATTTTGATGTTGCTCGAATGGAAGTGAAATATTGAGCCCTATGTTAATGCCCGCGGCTTCCGACGCACCCCGGTTAGCCGCTTCCATGATCCCCGGGCCACCGCCAGTACAGATAACGAACCTCCGTTTTGATCCCTCAAGGGTTTTCGACCACTCAGTCAAACGGAATGCCAAAGCCCTTGCTGCCTCATAATATTTGGACATCTCTAAATCGCGTTCAGCTTTTGCCAAATCGCCATCATTGAGTTTGGCCTTTGCAAGTAGCGCCTCAGCATCTGCATGGCTTTTGATCCGAGCTGACCCGAAAAACACGATTGTATCAGCGATATTAAACTCTTCGAAGCGTGCTTCTGGTTCTAAATACTCTGCCAGAAGTCTTAGCGGGCGACCTTCTCGACCGTGCATAAATTCAAAGTTCTCGTATGCTTTTAGAGAGATATTGTTATTCTCTGAAGTCGGCGCCTTGTTTTTTTATCTTCCGCCATCAGATTTTTCCATCCTGTCAGGCCTTTATCCAACGGGCAGCGGCGGCATCATCGCTGCTTCGCGCATCTACCCATTTTGGGCCTTCAGATGTATCCTCAAGCTTCCAAAAGGGTGCTTTTGTTTTCAGAAAGTCTATTAGGAAATGGCATGCTTCGAACGACGCTTGACGATGGGGCGATGCGGCGGCGACCAGAACAATCTGATCACCCGGCTCTAACCGCCCATAGCGATGAATGATCAAGCTGGATTCCAAGGGCCAGCGTTCATTGGCTTCGGCTTCGATTTTCTCCAGCGCCTTGTCAGTCATTCCGGGATAATGCTCGAGCGTCATTGCGCCGATATCGGCAGAACCCGCCATTTCTCTTACCAAGCCAACAAACGAACACAGCCCGCCAATGGCATGATTGCCATCGCTCATATTCTTAATTTCTTGACCGACATCAAAGTCTTCGGCTTGGACACGAATCATGTTAGCCCCCCGTCACAGGTGGGAAGAATGCGATTTCATCTCCATTCTGAATGGGATGGCCCATCTCGACGTGTTCTTGATTGACCGCGACACGAACCACATCGCCATCAGCAAAAGCTTCGGCATAACCCTCGCCACGATCACGTTGCCAAGCAACCAAATCTGCAACCGTCGACACGTCACTTGGCATGGCGATTTCTTCGTTCGCAATGCCCACGCGCTCTCGTACCCAAGCGAAATATAACAAATTAATCATATTATCCTGCGATCAAACCGTTGAAAGGAATGTAGGTCACAATCTCTCCTGCTTCTAGGCGGACGACGTCTTCGGGCATTTCGACCAAACCGTCGGCATCAACCATCGACGTCAAAATACCAGCCCCGCTAGAATGATGTTTTAACGCTTTAACATGGCCATCGTCGGTCGTTTCAATACGCACGCGGACCCACTCTCGGCGTCCGGGTTTTTTCTTATAATCGAAATCTGCAACGACAGGGAAGCGACCGGGTTGATATGCAAGCTCTCCACCCAGTCGGCGCAATACAGGCTGCGCGATCATCAAAAAAGTGACCATCGCTGCCACCGGGTTTCCGGGCAAACCAACGAAACTCGCATGATCTAATTGACCCAGCGCGATGGGCCGCCCGGGTTTTATCGCCAAGCGCCAGAAATGAATGCTACCCAAGACTTCAACAGCAGATTTCACATGATCTTCTTCACCTGCCGATACGCCACCCGACGTCATCAGCACATCATGATCATTCTTTGCACTACCCAAAGCCGAGACAATGGCGTCTTTGTTATCCGGTAATATGCCGAGATCAGTGACAGCACATCCCATCCCGGACAACAGGCTCATGACCGCATATCGATTAGCATCGTAGATACATCCCGCTGGCGCGTCACCACCTGGATCGCGAACCTCGTCACCTGTTGAGAACACCGCCACGCGTAATTTTTTGAACACTTGAACGGTGTCTCGCCCAACCGAAGCCGCCAAACCAACTTCTTGCGGGCGAAGACGTTTGCCCGCACGGACAATGGTGTCGCCCTGTTTTACATCCTCCCCGGCAAAGCGTCGATTTGAACCATGCTTCAAGCCAACCGGTAACGCGACCATATCGCCTTGCAGAACCGTATCTTCTTCCATGAAAACGGTGTCCATGCCATCGGGCATCGGTGCGCCAGTAAAGATGCGCACCGCCTCGCCGTGGATCGCATCACGGCCGAGCGGGTGCCCCGCAGCGACCCGCCCTGTGACCGGTAATCTGGTCTCCTCGTCAGCATTTAAGTCATCGAAAAATACGGCATATCCATCTACCGCACTGTTGTCGTGCGGCGGCACATTGCGATCTGAAATGATATACTCGGCTAACACGCGACCAACCGCCTCTTTGATTGGCACACGCTCGACATCGACGACCGTGTCCAATCGCCCACTTAAATCTGCAATTGCATCATCAAATGGTGTCAGCGCATCACCAAACGCAAAACAATCGTCTTTAAGCTGTGCCATTGCGTCGTTCCGAGATAAACCCGCAATAGCTCATGACGAAATCAGATATCGCATCGATGTCGTCAATCGGCAGCTTGGGAATATTCGTGTCGATTTCAGTGTTGGTCGCAATCGCGATGATCGACGGATCATCTGTGCTTAAAATCGGCTTGCCAACTTCGGGGCGATAGACCTCTAACTTGGGATGCGGGTAGGATTTGAACCCCTCGATGAGGACAAGATCAACGTCAGCCATGCGGCCCAGAAGAAAATCAATATCAGGCTCTTCTTCGCCCCGGTTCTCGTGCAGCAAAGCCCAACGGCTTGCGCCCGTAATCACCACCTCGTGCGCACCTGCCATGCGATGCTCATACGAGTCTTTCCCAGGTTTATCGATATCAAAATTGTGATGCGTATGCTTGATGGTGGAAACCGTCAGACCACGCTCAATCAACGCCGGAATTACCGCCTTGACCAAAGTGGTTTTGCCGCTGCCACTCCATCCCGCGAAACCAAAAATTTTCGTCACCAATCATCCCTCGTCTTTGGCCACATAACCTACAGCGCCATCTCGGAGATATCGGTTCGCAAAGGCAAAAAATCAAGGTTTAGAAGGCGCAATGTGGCGTTATATGTCTGCGACCAAAATCTGCTTACTTTGGCGGTGGATTGGCTTTTGCGGCATCTGCGGCTTCGTCGACGCGCGCGATATGGCGCATACCCGCGATGAAATAGTCGGCGCCAGTGATCAAGGTCAACAATGCCGCGCCCCACAATCCATAAATCCCGATTTCAATTGTCGAAACTGGACCAAAATCAGGGCCGACCGGACCAACTATCAAAAAGCCAAGGGCCAGCATCTGAATAGTCGTTTTCCATTTCGCCAATCGAGTGACCGGTACAGAAACTCGAACCTCAGCTAAGAATTCTCTAAGGCCTGAAACCAATATCTCACGGCATAGGATCACCGCAGCGGGCAAGACCGTCAATCCGCCAATATGATCAACACCCATCAAAACCAAAAGAACCGATGCTACCAATAGCTTATCTGCGATGGGATCCAGGAAGCGGCCAAATGCTGATTGCTGATCAAGGATACGCGCCAAATACCCGTCGAAAAAATCCGTCACGCAGGCAGCAGTGTAAAATGCGAATGCCACCCAATTTGCCAATGGGGAGTCCAAAAACACCAACGATAGGACCAAGACCGGAATAGCGACGATTCGCCCCAGGGTCAAAATATTGGGAATTTTGGTCAGCATGAAATTAGATAATCCAGCACAATCCTCCTAATGAGGAGGAGACAAACCACGAGTTCATCTTGTTCTAACAGGTTCCATCTGATGATGAAACACAGACCCGAGTAATCGCCGCCTCGCTAGTCATAATAGGAACAACTTCGAATGTGACGATGTCGCTCCAATTTATGATCCAGGTATCAATCAAGGTCGGATCGTCACAAGACATGATCTGAAAACACTTATGTAAATCTTCGCTGACCCAACTATCAATGTAGTTCAGTCCATCGGGCAACATGCGTCCCTTGTCTTGGAAACGGGTGTAAACAGCCTTTATACCAACATCAAAGGTCTCAATAACCATGTAGAGCATTCATTCTCGCCCTTATGCCTCAGAATGGAACCATTCGTATATTTTCTTGGCCATCGCAACGCTTATGCCATCGACTTGCGCCAAGTCCTTTACCCCGGCCGTCGATATCGCTTTCGCTGCACCAAAATGATGTAACAAAGCTTTTTTACGTTTTGCGCCAATACCTGGAATTTCATCAATAATCGATTTCTGAATTTGTTTTCCGCGCTTCGCACGATGGGTGCCGATGGCAAACCGATGCGCTTCATCCCGAATGCGTTGTAAGAAGTAAAGTACGGGGTCCTTGAACCCCAGTTGAATGGGCTCTGTTTTTTCTGGCAGGAAAATCTTCTCTCTCCCCGCATCACGGTCTGGCCCTTTAGCAATGGCCGCCACAGGAACATTTTCGATCCCCAGTTCTTCAAACACGCTAAGGGCCGAGGACAATTGCCCCTTTCCACCATCGACCAGCACCAGATCAGGCCACATACCCTTGGTTTTGTCTGGATCCTCCTTTTGAGCCCGTGAAAATCTGCGCTCTAAGACTTCGCGCATCATGTCGTAATCATCACCGGCGGACGCCTCACCAGACCCGGCGCGCCGAATATTATACTTACGATACGCATTCTTCATAAAGCCTTCGGGACCGACGACGATCATCGCGCCCACTGCGTTGGTCCCGGACACATGAGAGTTATCGTAAACTTCGACGCGCTCCGGTGCGCCATCCAATCTGAGTACACTCGCAAGCCCATCAAGCAATCGACGTTGTGAGGCACTTTCTGACATACGCCTGGCCAACGCATCTCGCGCATTGGTCATCGCATTATCGACGACCCGTTTCTTTTCTCCCCGGGTGGGTCGGCGCAATTCGACACGTCGTCCGGCACGCACACTCAAGGCCTCTTCAATCAGCTGGTGATTGGGGACCTCATGGGACGCCAGAATCAGCTTGGCTGGTTTGGTCTTTGAATAAAACTGCCCCAAAAATGCCTCCAAGACCTCGGCGGGGCCATCATCCTTGGCGTGGGATGGAAAGTAGGCGCGGTTGCCGTAACTGCGCCCACCGCGAAAGAAGAAAATCTCGGCACAGGTGGTGCCCCCATCTTGATGCACCGCGATGACATCCGCATCCTCAACACCCGCAGCGACAGCCTCATGACGGGACTGCACACGGGTTAATGCGCGGATGCGATCGCGAAACTGGCCTGCCAACTCAAACTCTAGCGCATCAGAGGCCTTCTGCATCCGGGTCGCGAGTTCTTCTTGAATGCCTTGGTTGTCGCCGGTTAGGAAAGATCGCGCCTCCGCGACCAGTTTTGCATATTCATCTTTGCTGATGCGATCCACACATGGCCCACTACATCGTTTGATTTGATACAACAGACAAGGACGCGTGCGATTGGCGAACACGTTGTCGGAGCAGGTTCTAAGCAAAAACGCACGCTGCAAAAGACCGAGCGTGTCATTGACTGCCCAAACCGAGGCAAAGGGTCCGAAGTACTCACCCTTACGAGACCGGGACCCGCGGTATTTTACGATCTGCGGATAGTCGTGATCTCCTGTCACCAGGATGTAGGGGAACGTTTTGTCATCTCGCAGCAGAATATTGTAGCGTGGCGAGTAGCGCTTGATCAGGTCCGACTCCATCAACAGCGCTTCGGCTTCTGTCTCTGTTCGAACAATTTCAAGATCAACGGTCTGCGCGATCATTCGCGCGATCCGAATAGATTGACGTTCGGGATGCGTGTAGCTGGTGACGCGCTTGCGGATGTTCTTCGCCTTGCCGACATACAGCACATCACCTGCATCGTTTAGCATGCGATAGACACCAGGACTGGTCGGCAATGAGTTAAGGCGCGCACGAATAACTTCCGCGCCTTTGGGCGCTTGTGGCTCCGATGAAGCCTCTTTCACTTCTTCTATTGGTGGTGATTCACTCATGAATTCAATAATTTACCAGACATGTGTTATTTCACGATAACCAAGTTGTCATGAACTCAGATATTAACCATAACGCTATCCACGAAACCTGTGGATAACCTTGTTGAAAAAACTGTGATGGATGAAAAAAGCATTACGATTCAAAGGCCTTAAGCACTTTGTTTAATATTTATGCAACATTCTAAGTTATTGATTTTATTCAATTTTGAACAACACATGGCGAAGGAGTCAAGAAAATGAAATCTGTGTGCCACATTCCCACAACAAAAACAGAGATGTGCAAAAGAAACGACCGTCAATTAAGTCGCAGCGAAATATACGTATAAATACCTAGCATGTATTAACGATTTATACTTCGTTATTAAATCGCTCAATTTCGACGCCAACACTGCCTGCTGCTTCAATTATATCGAGTTTTTCTACACGAACGCGCACAGACCGCACCCGCTGATCTTTAAGGCACATTTCAGCAATGGTTTCCGCCATCGTCTCCACCAATCCGACGTGGCCGGTATTGATGATTTCTTGGACACCATTAACCAATGACTCATAGCAGACAACGCTGTTGATGTGATCATCAAGGCCACCCTCGCCTTCGCGGACAGCCAAATCCAAATTGACGCGCAGACGCTGCGGGTCATCTTGCTCAAAGTCGTGGATGCCAATCAACGCCATAAGCACCAGATCACGAACGAACACATGCCTTACCCGCGAACGCGCATCTGCGATTTTTAACGGCTCAATAATCTCGCGAGCGTCTGAACTCATATTGATTTCCCCGGTTGTCGTGTTAGGCGCGGCAGCCCCCTACTCGCGCGGCGCGGTCTCTTCGGTCTCGTATGCCCAATTCATAAATTGACCGGAATCCACAGCAATCATCTGACCTGTGACTGACGGCGCGTCAAGCAGAAAGCTGACAGCGCTCGCAATCTCGGACGGGTCGACGGCTTTCCCCAGAGGCGTCTGCCCAGCCTGAATATCGAAATCTTTTTGGCTTTGACGCGGGCTCGGCAGTACCGGTCCAGGCCCGACCGCGTTCACACGAACGGATGGGGCCAATGCACGGGCCAGCACCTGCGTTTGATCCCACAATGCCATTTTGCTGATCGTGTAACTGGGGAAATGCTTAGACGGATTGAGAACGCGTTGATCAATCACGTTTACGACGCAGCCCGTTTCTTCATCGGGCAGCTGCTTTAATAGCTCTTGGGTCAGAACATAGGGCGCTTTTACATGCACATTCATATGTTGATCCCAAACCGAAAAATCCTCGGTCGTCACCTCGTCTCCCAAAAATACAGATGCGTTATTCACGATGGCTGTCAAAGGACCCAACACATCAGTCGCTTGCTTCACAATGCCACGTACCGCTGCCAGGTTCTCCAGATCTGCTGCGACGGCAACCGCGTTGCCACCATGAGAGCGCACGGATTGCACGACCTCTTCTGCCTCGTCCGTGGATGAATGATGATGAACAGCGATGTCCCAACCGTCCAAAGCCAACTGATCAACGATTGATCGACCTATCCGCTTAGCACCACCAGTTACAAGGGCAATACGCGTCATAAGTCTGCTTTAGATCGACTGCATCAAACGCTCAACACCGTAGGCTTGGGCACCAATATATCCGATGTACAAGAGGAAGAAGAGCGCAGCTAAACCACGATTGAGTTTCATTTTTCCAAATAACACTGGCAACAGCATCACAGTGGCAATCAACATGACCCAAATATCGAAGTTAACGACTTGATCCGGCACTTGAAGACCCGTCACCACGGCGACAAGTCCCCCGACCAACATCATATTAAAGACGTTCGATCCCACCACATTACCAATCGCAACATCGGGATGCCCCCGATAAGCCGCTACCACTGATGCCGCCAACTCGGGCAACGATGTACCAAATGCCAGCAAGGTTAGACCAATGACCTCTTCTGAAACCCCGAATGAGCGGGCAATTTCCGACCCACCCGTAACAAGCAGGTCTGCACCAAATGCAAGCCCCACGATACCACCAACTGTGAGAGCGAAGGCGACAGGAACGTTTTTGGGCACACCTTTTTCTAGTTCGGCCAATTCTTCTGCATGTTCCTCAAGAACATCTGGATCATCCTGACCACGGAAATACGACGTAAAAATAAACGCCGCAAAAATCACCAGGAGGATCACACCGGAAACCCGATTGACCTCGCCAAATAGGCACATGATCGCGAAGATAATCGTGCCACCAAACAGGATCGCGACATCACGCATCAATGCATCAGGTTTTGCCAAAATCGGCATGACCAAACACGCCGCACCTAAAATCAACCAGACATTGGCAATGTTGGATCCGACAATGTTTCCAATGGCTAAACCAGGAGATCCTTGCAGCGATGCCTGCAAGCTAACCACCAGTTCTGGCGCGGAGGTGCCGAATGCGACGACTGTCATACCGATCACCATCGGCGAGACGCCCATTTTATCGGCGAGAATGACTGCCCCTCGGACCATTGCTTCGGCGGCGACTAGCAAAATCACCAAACCGCCCGCCAGTTGAAAATACATTTCCATAAAAAAATCGTCCCCTTATCGGAGCCCACTCCCCAGCGGCCCGAATGCGCAAACAATAGCCTCGTAGACATGGCGTTTAAAGGGGACAATCATCTCTGGAATGCATTTAATCGGCTTCCAGTCCCATTGCTGAAACTCGGGTGGGTCAGACTGCAATAAATCAATCTCGGAATCGTCTCCAACGAACTTATACGCGTACCATAATTGGGCCTGTCCCCGGTACTTCTTGAAGCGCTTTCCCAAGACGCCCTCTGGGAAATCGTATGTCACCCAAGATTCCATGGATCCAATTAATTTGACTGATTGAATACCAGTCTCTTCGAATAATTCTCTGCGGGCGGCAGCTTCTGGGTCTTCGCCCTTGTCGATTCCACCTTGTGGTAGTTGCCAGCGATAAGGATTATTTTCCGACTGGTCGCTGCGACAACCCATGAAAACAAGCCCATCCGCATTGAACAGCGCGACACCGACGCATGGTCTATACCCGCTTGGCGGCTTCAAAGGTACATTGGACTTCATACTTATTGGTACATCTCAAGTTTGATTGAATTCCTAGCCACCTTGGGTTGGCGACAACGTCGCGACAGAAGATACGGGTACAAGAACGATTCCCTTGTCCGGCAATGTTGCGATCCAATCCAGTACACTTTTGATGGTGACCGGATACGGCCTCGCCATTGCTAAAACAGCACCTCGTTCTTTGGCGAGGCTTTCTAATCGATCAAGGCTCTCTCTGATTTGTTGAATTCTTGGTTCGTCATCAATGTACTTCTCGCTCTCCACACGCGGCAGGTTCAACTCAGTTGCTATTGGAAACATTTCATTCCTGCGTCGGTTTCCGCCAACGACAAACATAAGACCGCGCGCTTTGATGTCTTCAAGTACCCGGCGGACCTGACCATCAGCCTTCATGAAACGTGAACCCATCATCGTGACCAGCCCCACATAGCCTTGTGCGCTTGCCATCACGGTTTCCATCCGGCGCTGGTTTTCTGCCCATTGGATACGCGTATCAAGTGCAAGTGGCCCTGCATCTTCAACGGGGAAGTCTTCACTTTCCATGGGCAGAGACATAAAAAGCTCATGCCCTGCAAGCCGCGATCTGAACACCCAATCATTCAAGTTTCGACCGTAAGGACTGAGCACGAAGCTGATTTCAGGCGGCAACTTATTAATGACACCCAACGACGCCTGGCGGCTGAGGCCAATCCCCTCAAACATAATTGCGATACGGGGGGCCGTGATTCCCGGATCAACGGGACGCGCATACACTTGCCAAGGTTGCGCACCGTTCGAGGCAATAACGGGAAGCTGCCCGATATCCTTTTTATCTTCAATCAGTGCAGCCACAGGCGCAGGTGATAATGCCTGACTTCGATCTCCAGCGCTTGGGTGATCCGGTAAACGCGCCAACGCGGCATTCGATACAGAAGCCACAATCACCCCACCACCGGCAGATTGATTGGTATTCAAACTATTCAAAGAATTAAGCCCACCTGCGGGTGCGGTCGCATCTGCTGCGGCTGGGTCCACCATTGGTTCAGCTGCTGACGGCTGATCTGCAGCGACTTGTGCAGGAGTTTCGTTTTCAGCACCTGTTGCAGGTGCGAGCCCCTCTGACTGGCTTGCCGAGGCTGCCCCGCTCGCGACACCACCTGTATCACCACCCAATGAAGAATTCAGACTGCCAGGTGGTGCTGGCATCGCCAATTCAACGCGTCCTGGGTCATCACTTGCGGCAATCACGGATTCGTCCGGCGATGAGAACATAAACCAACCCACACCGCCCAAGACGCTGGTGATCACGACCAAGCCGCCAATCGCCGCGAATATCAGAGCTTTCTTGCGCGAGGACTCGTCATCATCCTCGTATTCCTGATCATCGTCCAAATCATCGTCGTATTCGTCGTCAACACCCTTGCGCGAGGACTCGTCATCATCCTCGTATTCCTGATCATCGTCCAAATCATCGTCGTATTCGTCGTCAACACCATCAAATGGGTTTTCGATGGTGTCATCGGAACCGATCATTACCTCATCATGATCATCGTTTCTGTCGTTTTCGCTTACCGGGCCGGATCCATAGTTTCCCGTTAAGTCTTCGTCCTCCTCGACAACCATTGTTTCCATTTCGCCGATGTGATCGTCAAGATCGTCCATATCGAATTCTTCCTCGTCGAAATCATCGTCGAAGTCGTCTTCGTCATCCTTCTTCTTTCCGAACAGCTTTGGTAACTTCAATGCATCCTCCGAAACGGCAAACGGCCCGCGTAATACGCGAGCCGTTGTTGATTCACGCGTTCACGCAAAACAGTTGGGTCACTCGACCTTTGCCTGTCGAGACATAATGGCAAGGCCCTTAATCAGGTCAAGCGCGCGCAACAATTGGTAATCCTGCGGCTTCTCTTCTGCCTCTGCGGTTTCTGAGGTTTCTGCGCCTTCGGTCTCGGTTTCAGAACTGCCACTGGTATCCAGCGCACCGCGCAGGTCCGCTTCGCTCCGACGCGGCCGATTAGATGAAATCTCCTCAATACGAGATTGTTTTACCTCAATATCAGGGTCGACCCCTTTGGCCTGAATGGAGCGGCCAGACGGCGTATAGTACCGCGCTGTTGTCAGGCGCATAGCCCCATTGCCACTGACCGGCATGATGGTCTGAACAGATCCTTTGCCGAACGACTTGGTGCCCAACACAATGGCTCTGCGATGATCCTGAAGCGCGCCTGCGACGATCTCTGATGCAGAGGCGGAGCCACCATTAATCAACACAACCAACGGCATGCCTTCAATCAAGTCACCCTCACGGGCATTAAAGCGCTGTGTATCTTCGGGGTTGCGAGAGCGCGTGGAAACAATCTCTCCACGCTCCAAGAACGCATCGGATACCGCCACGGCTTGGTCCAACAGACCGCCTGGGTTATTGCGGAGATCTAGAACATAGCCTTGGATTTTATCACCAAGCTCGTCATTGATTTTTTCGACCGCACGCTTCAATCCGACATCTGTTTGTTCGTTAAACGATGTGATCCGGATATATCCAATGTCTCCCTCGGCGCGGGATCGAACAGATGTAATCTTGATGATCGCACGGGTAATCGACACATCAAAAGGCTCACGGCCTTCACGCACCACCGTCATACGAATATCGCTGCCGACCTTGCCACGCATCCGATCAACGGCCTCGGTCAAGGTCAGACCCTGAACAGACTCGCCATCCAAATGAGTTACGATATCACCAGCCTCAATACCTGCACGAAATGCTGGCGTGTCGTCGATCGGTGAAATGACCTTGATATAGCCGCCTTCCATGGTGACCTGGATACCCAGCCCGCCGAATTCACCGCGGGTATTCACCTGCATATCTTTGAAATTCTTCGCATTCAAAAAACTGGAATGCGGATCCAAAGATGTCAGCATACCGGTAATGGCGGCTTCAATCATTTCTTCTTCGCTGGGAGGCTCAACGTATTCGGCGCGCACACGCTCAAACACATCACCAAATAAAGCCAACAACCGATAGGTCTCTTCATCATTTTTCTTTGCATCAACTGCAAAGACCGGTGACGCCCCCAATGTCACGACGAGCGCGATTGCCAATGCCCCGAAGGGGGAAATCATCCGTTTTATCATCCGTTTACCTCATTTTTTCGTGCAGCCAACCAAGGAACTGGGTTAATCGGTTGGCCATTGCGACGTAATTCTACATATAGTACCGGTTCGCCATTGCCCTCGTCGATGACGCCGACGGGTTCTCCTGCGATAACTTGTTGGCCTTGCTCAACATCAATTCTGCTCATACCTGCCAGAAGGCTATGATATCCCTCGGTATGTTCGATGATCAAGAGAAGCCCATAGCCTCTGAACTTTCCCGCATATGCCACTGTACCGTCAAATGTGGCAACAATTTGGGCCCTGTTTGGTGTCGCAATGGTAACACCTTTCCGCGACAACCCTCCATCGGTCTTTTCACCGTAACGTCCGACGATCCGACCTGTCGCTGGCAGGTTCAATCTACCACGCGCTTTTCCAATCTGACGCAATTGCCGAGGCGTGACTGAAGCTGGTTTTTTGGCGCTTCCGGGTGGAATTGACGCCTGCTCTTTCGGTGCGGTCTCGGCGCGCCTTTTTTTCTCGGCATTCAAACCAGCCAATAATTCCTGGAGAGATTTTGCCTGTTGCCCTAGTGCTGCCACGCGCTTTTCTGATGCATAAGCTTGTTTGTCCGCGCGGCGTTTCAAGAACTTCTTTCGCGACATTAAGGCACCCAAACGCCGTCGTTCCCGGTCCAAAAGGTCCGTTGTTTCCCGGAGCGATTCGGCACGCGCCGCAATTTCAGCACGGGCTTTGACCAAGAACTCTACTTCTTCACGCAAGGCGCCCGCTTGTTTATCAATCTCACCAACAGCTGCACGCAACAAAATGGCAGTCCGCACAGTATCAGCCGGCGCAGTGGGCTGTGCAATTAAGGCTTCTGGTGGCAATTGTGCAACACGCTGCATCGCGGATAGCACCCGGGCAAACTTCTTCCGGCTTTGACGAAGTTCTTCAGTTCTCTCGTCACGCAGTTTTTCAAGTTCGGTCATCCGTGCCGTGATGGCTTCGACTTGTCGCTCGTGTTGCTGAACCGCCTTGGCCGCCGACACCATTTCACTTTGCAGATTACTGATGTCTTTTGCGATGGTGCCGGAGCGTGCGCGCGCAACTTCTGCGGCAGATTTCTCTTTTTCGATCGTACTTTGAATGGCTTTGAGTTTATCAGCGGACGGCTGCGATTGGGCCAACGCAGAATTAGAAATACCAAGGCCAAGAAGCAAAGCCGCCAAACATGGCAACAACCAATGCCGAAAACCAAAGTTGCTAGGAGCGCTATTCAGCGGCCGCTGTTTCAGCGTGCTTCTCCTCAATCAAACTATGACCGGTCATTTCGGCAGGCTGTGGCAAATCCATAAGCCGCAGGATCGTTGGCGCCACATCCGCCAACCGACCTTCTTGCAACCCGCCAACATAGTCAGGTGGATTGACCATAATAAAGGGAACCGGATTCATGGTGTGCTGCGTATGGGGTCCGTGATTTTCAGGGTCATGCATTTGTTCGCAATTCCCGTGATCCGCGGTCACCAACATGACACCACCAACATTTGTCACCGCGTTTTCCAACGCATTCAGAGACTGATCAATGGTGATCGCGGCCTTGCGTGCCGCATCCAAAATACCGGTATGACCGACCATATCGCCATTCGCGTAATTAACGATGATGAGGTCATATTTTCCAGATGTAATGGCCTCGACCAAATTGTCTGTCACTTCGGGTGCGGACATTTCAGGCTGTAAATCATAAGTCGCCACTTGTGGCGATGGAACCAGAATACGGTCTTCGCCTTCGAAAACAGCTTCTCTGCCGCCATTCAAAAAGAATGTGACGTGCGCATATTTCTCGGTCTCGGCGATGCGCAGCTGTCGCATACCGGCATTTGCCACGACCTCCCCCAGAATATTGCTTAGGCTCGAAGGGGGAATAATGGAATCCATATACGCGGTATGCACCGACGAATACTCAACCATGCCCAATTGGGCTGCAAACGAGACCGTTTTTGAGCGGCCAAATCCATCAAAGCTTGGATCACATAATGCGGCTAAAATTTCCCGGGCACGGTCAGCACGGAAATTCGCCATCAAAACACCATCGCCATCGTTCATACCCTGGTAGCTGCCGAGCACAGCAGGTAGAACGAACTCATCGGTTGTATCCGAGGCATAGGCATCAGCAATGGCCTCGGCCGCATTGTTAAACGAATTCCCAATCGCACTTACCATGCAATCATAAGATTTCTGCACACGATCCCAACGATTGTCGCGATCCAACGCGAAATAGCGGCCAGAAATGGTTCCAATCTGGCAATCATTCAGGTCCGATATGGCCGCCTCGAAGGCCGCAACATCGCCGGCAGCACTTTTCGGCGGCATATCGCGGCCATCAAGAAAGCCGTGAACACGAACCGGAATACCTTCATCATCCAGTACCTTGGCCAATGCCGCTATGTGATCTTGATGCGAATGGACACCACCTGGTGACAGCAAGCCCATTAAATGGCATGTGCCGCCAGTCTCTTTGAGGGCGCCAATAAATCTCCGAACACTCTCAATATCCTTGATCGTATTTTCACGAACGGCTTTGTCGATCTTGGGCAGTTCTTGGAGAACAACACGTCCCGCACCCAGATTCATATGGCCAACTTCGGAATTTCCCATTTGACCATCGGGCAAGCCGACTTCTTGGGCTGAGGCATCCAGTCGCGAACGCGGGTATTTCTCAACCATGGCATCCCATGTCGGCGTGTCTGCACCAGAAATCGCATTGTCAGGTGCAGCCGCGCGCTCCCCCCATCCATCAAGGATGCAAAGAACAACGGGTTTCGGCCGAGATGTCGTCATGTCGCGAGTCCTAGGTTTGTCAGCAGTCTACACCAAACACATTATATCAACGACTGTAGAGTGCACTCTATCGTAATTGTAATAGCGTCCTATCAGCCCGTTGAAGCCTCAAAGCCAGATGCCTCAATCGCCGTGACAGCTGCGGTTTCATCATTATCCGACGAGTCGCCTGTAATGCCGCATGCACCAACAATCGCACCATCTGAATCTTTGATCAGCACTCCACCAGCCACAGGCACCAGGGAACCACCCGCCATCGTATTCATGGCTTGAATGAAAAACGGTTCTGCCTTTGCACGCTCAAAAAGCGCGCGAGACCCGAGTCCCATGCAGATCGCGCCGTGTGCTTTGCCGATGGCGATATCAGGACGCATGTTGGACGCACCATCTTCACGTTCCAGCGCTTTCAAATTACCCGCCGAATCTAGCACTGCGACAGTCAATGGGTTCAGGCCCATTTCACGCCCTTTTGCCAACGCATCAGCAACGATTTTACGGGCTTGTTCCAAGGTAACGTCAGACATCGAAATCTCCAGTTTTTTAGGTCAATTTGGCGCGGAAGATAACACTGGAGAAGAGATTGGGAAAGTGCTGGACGTCGCTCTTTCTCATCATTGTTATCCCGGACTTGATCTGGGATCCAAATTCTAATTTCTGACTGGGTTCCGGCTTACGGCGGAATGACAAAATAGTAGATTTTCTCAATCCCGATGGTACGGATGTCCGGCCTGGATTGACTGCGCGCGATAGAGTTGCTCGGCCAACATCCCGCGTACCAGCATATGCGGCCAGGTCTGCACACCGAAGCTCATCAGCTTATTTGCTCGATCTCTCACCTCAGGGGCTAAACCATTCGCCCCCCCAATCACAAACGCCATATCCCTACAGCCGCCATCTTGTTCGGACGTGAGAAATTTCGCGAAATCCCGGCTTTTCATTGTCTTACCGCGTTCGTCCAAGGCCAAGACGTACGCACCTTCTGGCACTTTCGCCAATATCAGCTCCGCTTCGCGGGCCATCAGTTCCGCATCGGACAGCCGACGTTTCTCCTCAACTTCGATCAGTTCAAGGCTTGGACGCAGACGTTTTTGATAGGATGCAAAAAGCTCCTGCTCCGGTCCTTTTTTAGACCGGCCAACAGCTATGAGGGTCAAACGCACACCGTTTCCCTAACTAAAAGCGACGGCACACCATCGCAGTTAAAATCTTCACCCCGCCAAATTAAGCGGGCGTCGCTGCCTCTGCATTTGCTTGGGCTGCATTTCCTGCAACCACATCAGGGACAGACCACATTTTTTCCAAACCATAGAAATCACGCACCTCTGGTCGGAACAAATGAATGATCACATCACCCGCATCGATCAGGACCCAGTCGCCTTGTGACTGGCCTTCGATGCCGAGTTCCTTGATACCCAGTTCCTTGATTTTTTGTGTCAGGTGCATGGCCATGGCGCCAACTTGTCGGCTGGATTGGCCCGAGGCAACGACCATATAATCCGCAATTTCGGTCTTGCCGGCGAGATCGATAACAACGACATCTTCTGCCTTATCGTCATCGAGAGAGTTTTCCACCAGTGACAGGAGATCACTTCCTGCTGGCAGTTCTGCTTTTTTACGAGCTATTGCAATATTCCTTTCTACCCAGTTACTCAAAATGCCCGCCTATGTCGGCAATGGCACGGTTAGCCGCACATTAGAATGTGAATGATCGCCATCCCCATTCTCTCGGATACGGGTGGCTGATTCAGGATGTTCACGGATTTTCAAGAACACCCAGGCCGGAGCCGCCGCATCCACCAAGCGGTTCGCCGCTGATCGGGGCCATCGGTCCCGGGCGAACCGTCGGGCTACAACACTAGATGTAGCCCTATAAGAGTATCCGGGGCGACCAAATACTGCAATGGGGACCGTGTTAAAAATCCGCGTCCACTGCTTCCAGTGATGCATTTGCAATAGGTTATCTGCGCCCATCAGCCACACAAACGATACATTCGGAAAACTGCGTTTCAGTTCTACCAACGTGTCCGATGTATATTGCGTACCCAAATCTGCTTCTAAATCCGTGACGAGGATTCGGGGCTCAGGCCGTGCCACTTCGGATGCGGTTTTCAATCGCTGATCTAAACTGCCCATTCCATCAGAGGACTTAAGCGGATTTTGCGGCGACACCAACCACCAAACTTCATCCAACCCCAGCATGCGCAGTGCCATCCGAGAGATATGCAAATGCCCCGCGTGCGCCGGGTTAAATGATCCGCCCAAAAGGCCAATGCGTGCTTGGTTCATTCTCGGCATTGTTCCCCCTCACCTGTCCTCTCCCCCATTTCATAAGGGAGAGGGACTCTCGGATCAAAATTGCTTTTTTTCCTCTCCCACCCCTTGGGGGGAGAGGTTAGGTGAGGGGGGATAAATATCATTCAGCCGCGTTGGCGTGCCGGGTCGGCATCGTGCCATTGATGATATAGGCCAGTGCTTCGACCACCTGTTCGGGCTCTCGCGCCATCGCGTTCGCAGCGCCATCGACTTCTTTCAACGCATGGTCATGCTCGGCCGGGTGCAACGTAATGTAGGGGATCCCCAAGGCTGCTGCGTATCCCGCATCAAACGCCGCGTTCCACTGTTTGTATTTCTCACCGAACCGCACGATGGCGATGTCAGAGTTTTTCAAGAGCGTCTGCGTACGGATTGCATTCAACTGCGCGCCCTTGCGGTCGTGCCAGAACTTATCGGACTCGGCACCAAAGATCGCGACACCGCAGTCATCGGAATCTTCGTGCACGGTCACAGGGGAAACCAATTCAACTGGCAGACCAGCAGCCTTTACACCGCTTTCGATCCGCTCGCGCCAATCCGAATGAATCTCGCCAGAAAGATATACTGTCCAAGTCGCTGTCATGTTTTCCTCCACTGATAAAATAGTCTGACCGCTATGGTCTGGTCTGGCCCGTGCCACGGACCACGTATTTCATTGATGTCAGTTGTTCGACGCCCACAGGGCCGCGGGCATGCAGTTTGCCGGTCGAAATGCCAATTTCAGCGCCCATACCGAATTCGCCGCCATCGGCAAATTGCGTGGATGCATTAATCATTACGATAGCACTGTCGACACGGTTCACGAATGTCTCCGCCGTCGCCGCATCATCAGTAATGATAGCGTCCGTGTGTTCCGATCCATGATCGCGAATAAACTGAATGGCTTCATCAACGCCATCCACTTGTTTAAGGGCGACGATGCTATCCAAGTATTCGGTGTCATAATCTTCATCACTGGCAGCAACCACGCGGGAATCCATGGCTTGGCTTTCAGCATCACCACGAACTTCGCAGCCCGCCGCAGTTAACCCATCGACCAAGCGTCCCAGCAACGCGGGAGCCACAGACCTGTCGATCAACAGGTTTTCCATCGATCCGCAAATCCCCGTGCGACGCATTTTCGCATTCACGACAATACTCTCGGCCATATCCGGCTGGGCAGCTTCATGCACATAGGTATGGCAGAGGCCCTCCAAATGCTTGAACAACGGCACTTTGCTCTCATCCGTCACCCGCTGAATGAGGGATTTTCCACCACGCGGGACGATCACATCAACAAAGTCCGTCATGGTTAGCAGTTCACCCACCGCGGCCCGGTCCGTCTTCGGGACCAATTGAATGGCATGTTCGGGCAGGGCTGCAGCTTTCAGCCCCTCGATCAGACTTTCGGTAATCGCGCGGGATGAATGAAAGCTCTCCGACCCGCCACGCAGAATCGCCGCGTTGCCCGCCTTCAAACACAATCCCCCCGCATCTGCTGTCACATTCGGGCGGCTTTCGTAAATCACACCAATCACGCCCAATGGCACACGCACGCGTTGGATATGCAGACCATTCGGACGGTCCCATTCATCATCAATCGCACCGACCGGATCAGGCAATTCGGCGATGGCTTCCAAGCCTGCCGCAACACCCTCAATCCGGTCATCGGTCAGTCGCAACCGATCCAACATCGCACCCGTCAGGCCTTTTTCTTCGCCCGCCGCCATGTCTTTGGCGTTTTCAGATAAGATTTCATTCGAACGGCGACGCAGGCTCGCAGCCATTTCTTTAAGCGCTTTGTTCTTGGCCTCAGTCGATGCCACCGACAGTTCCGCCGCCGCTTCTTTGGCGCGCCGCCCAATACCATGCATCAACGATTGAATATCAGCGTGTCCGTCCATGGGTCCGATCCTCAAAGTAAAACCAAGTCATCGCGATGGATCATCTCATCCCGTCCACGATACCCCAGGGTGTCTTCAATTTCACTTGTCTTGTGACCTGCAATCTTGGCGGCATCGTTAAACGGATACGCCACCAACCCTCGCGCGATTTCACGACCATCAGGATCAACAACCGAAACCGCATCCCCGCGCTCGAACGTACCTTGGATACCCCTTACCCCAGCAGGCAAAAGGCTCTTCCCATCTTTCAGCGCATTCAACGCCCCCGCATCGACAATAATGCGGCCCGAGGGGCTGAGCGATCCTGCGATCCATTCTTTGCGTGCTGACCTTGGTGTCGCATTGGGTACAAATAGTGTTGCCCGCGCCCCATCCAATATGCGTTTCAATGGATGAGGCTCTGTGCCCAATGCAATGATCGCTTTGGCGCCTGCCCCCATGGCAATTTTTGCTGCGGCCAGCTTGGTGACCATGCCGCCCTTGGAATCACCCGATAGATTCACACCCGCCATCCCCTCGATCTCGGCAGAGATTTCGCCATGCACTTCGGGAATAAATTCAGCACCCGGGTCAATCTGCGGGTTGGCCGTATACAGGCCATCAATGTCCGACAACACGACCAGTAAATCCGCCGACACCATGGCCGCAACCCTTGCCGCCAATCGGTCGTTATCTCCAAATCGAATCTCGTCAGTGGCGACGGTATCATTTTCATTGATCAACGGCACCGCGCCCAAGTCCAACAATTCAATCAGCGTATTACGCGCATTGATGTAGCGACGGCGGTTCTCTGAATCATCAAGCGTCAGTAGCACCATCGAGACCGTCAGATCATGCTGATCCAACACGTCTTGATACGCATGGGCCAAGCGCACCATGCCCGTGGCGGCAGCGGCCTGTTGTTCTTGAAGCTTTAGATCGCCGTTCGGCAATCCCAAATGTCGGCGGCCAACGGCAATGGCACCGGACGATACGACCACGACATCTTTGCCTTGTGCGCGGAGCATCCCGACATCGTCAGCCAACGTCGCCAGCCAAGATTTGTTCACCGTTCCGGAAGCGGGATCTACCAACAACTGAGAGCCAATTTTAATGACGATCCGTTGGGCCTCTCGGAGGCTTGCGGCCGTCACGGGTAATATCCCTCTTCGACCTCGGTCTCGTCTTGGTTCATGCCTGCACGGGTCTCGGTAATAATGCGATCCAACTCGTAGGTAATCTCGCGGACACCCTTTCCAGAAACGGCGGAAATCACATGCACTGAACCATCAACAACGGCGGATAATTCTTTGCGACGTTCGGTAATGGTTTCGTCATCCAGCGCATCAGCTTTATTCAGCGCGACGATCTCTTGCTTTTCATCCAGATTGGCACCATAGGCTTCCAACTCACCCCGGATCGTCTTATAGGCTTCGGCCACGTTTTCTTGTGTCCCATCAACCAAATGCAGCAACACACCACACCGCTCGATATGCCCTAGAAACCGCGTGCCAAGTCCTGCACCTTCACTGGCCCCTTCGATCAAACCCGGAATATCAGCCAATACGAACGTCCTGTTCTCAACCGATGCCACACCCAAATTCGGATGCAATGTCGTGAACGGATAATCTGCAATCTTGGGATGCGCCCGCGTACAAGCTGACAAGAACGTGGACTTACCCGCATTGGGTAATCCGACCAATCCAGCATCTGCGATCAATTTAAGCCGCAGCCATACCCAACGTTCTTCGCCCTCCAAACCAGGATTCGCATGTCGTGGCGCTTGGTTTGTCGATGACTTAAAACGCGCGTTGCCAAAACCGCCATTGCCGCCCTTAAGGAATACCTCCCTTTGACCGACTTCTGTCATGTCCAAAAGCACGCTTTCTTTGTCTTCATCAAGAATCTGTGTGCCAGGCGGCACTTTCACCACAAGCGGTTTGCCGGACAAACCACTCCGATTTTTCCCTGCACCATCAACTCCCCGTGGGGCTTTGAAATGCTGTTTGTAACGGAAGTCGATCAAGGTGTTCAAACCAGCAACGCATTCAATAACCAAATCAGCGCCGCGGCCACCATCGCCCCCATCGGGGCCTCCATATTCGATATACTTTTCGCGGCGAAAACTGACGACACCATTGCCGCCGTCGCCACTTTTTAAATATATCTTGGCCTCATCGAGGAACTTCATTATCGGAGTCGCTTATTTTAATGAGTGCTTTGCGCACAAAAAACGGGGGAATGGACGGCCATTCCCCCGCATAACCTTAGAGCTGGCCTGCAGGGCTCAGCTGGTCGGCGGCACCACTGATACAAACATCTTGCCGCGTGCTTTTTGATCGAATTTCACGTTTCCTTCGGCAGTTGCGAAGATCGTGTGATCACGTCCAATGCCAACACCATCGCCAGGATGCACTTTGGTGCCACGCTGACGGATGATAATGTTGCCAGGAGCGACGACTTCACCACCAAATTTCTTCACGCCCAAACGGCGACCGGCTGAGTCGCGACCGTTACGGGAACTACCACCTGCTTTTTTGTGTGCCATCGGGTACTACTCCTCGCTATCTTTTTTAGCTGCGGTTTTCTTCGCTGCTGTTTTCTTGGCAGCAGGCTTTTTCGCCGCAGCCTTCTTCGCTGTTGCTTTAGCTGCAGGCTTTTTCGCAGCGGCCTTCTTAGCCGGGGCTTTCGCCTCTTCTTTGGCCGGTGCGTCTGCCTTGGCGGCATCATCAGCCTTTTTCGGTGCCGCTTTCTTGGCCGCGCCCTTTGGCTTCGTGCCCGTTGGGCTGATTTCAACAACCTTCAGAACTGTCTTCTCTTGACGATGACCGTTCTTGCGGCGGTGATTCTGCCGACGTTGTTTCTTGAAGATGATGACTTTCTTATCGCGGGTTTGCTCAACCACTTCAGCGAAGACCTCAGCCTTCTCAACGGTTGGCGCGCCAACGACAGGGTCTTTACCCTCTTCGGACAACATCACCACATCGCCCATGGCGATAACATCACCGGCTTCGCCAGCTAATTTCTCAACGACGACAATGTCGTCTTTGGCAACGCGGTACTGCTTGCCACCGGTTTTTACTACTGCGAACATAATCGCCTCTAAATCTCATATCAAAAGGGCCGCCGACGCAAATGCCCACGGCCAACCCTGGAAGAGCGGCAATATACTGCCCAAAAGCGCGATGTCAATCACTGAAACACCGCAGATTTCCTAGTTTCTTCGTGTTTTTAAGAATACTACAGATAACACTGATATATAAGTGCGAATTTCACCAGGTGACGCTTGCCCGATTGGGGGCGATTGGCTACATTCCGCGCTCCCCGACGCAGGCTAATTCGCTTGCGTCCACACCTGCGGAGAGGTGCCGGAGTGGTCGAACGGGGCGGTCTCGAAAACCGTTGTGCGCGCAAGCGTACCGAGGGTTCGAATCCCTCCCTCTCCGCCATTCCCCTCTTTACCCACAAAAACGGCAGAAAATCAGGCACTTCGGGTTCGACGGAGAAACTATCCCACACACGTTTACAACACACGTTTACCACACACGGTCAGCTTGGCCCTCCCTAGGTAACTCCATACGTCCACCTCGGCAGACATAAAGGAGGCTAGGGAGAACACAAGCAGCCAAGGGCCTAGGCTTCAACAGTTCAATGGGTGCCTACTTCTTATGAGCCAGCGGCGGTCATTTATGAATTGGGCCAATATTACTCCGACGCTTCCTAAACCGATGACATCGGGAAACCGGAAGAAAGGTCTCTTCGTCAAGCAG
>Ga0181559_10000202_pt1 | contig 50713 bp, 38 predicted proteins | sample 011ome_21_FD_133752 | JGI IMG/M metagenome (GOLD analysis project Ga0181559, IMG submission 133752) | Coastal salt marsh microbial communities from the Groves Creek Marsh, Skidaway Island, Georgia - 011508AT metaG (megahit assembly) | ecosystem: Environmental > Aquatic > Marine > Intertidal... | reverse complement strand
TTCGCAAGCAGCCCAATCGAAACTGGATCTGGCCAATGTGCGACTGAAGAAGCTCAGCATTGCTGCACCCTTTGATGCCATAGTCCAGACTCGTCAGGTAGACGAAGGCAGTATAGTGTCTCCAGGTCAAACGGTTTTGACCCTGGTTGAGCGCGGTGAACTGGAGTTGAAGGTCGGTATTCCGGACGCCATGGTAGGCCATCTGCGGCGCAATCGAGTGTATGAATTGAAGGCGATGGATCGAACCATTGAGGGGCGCCTTAGCGCGATACTACCAGTCGCTGATCCCGTCACAGGTACTGTAACAGCTGTGTTTCGCCTGTCCAATGAGGGTCTATACGCAGGCACTGTCGCCGAACTGGTGATGACCGCAGAGGTTCCTGAGGCGGGTTTCTGGCTGCCACTGAGTGCCTTGTCAGAAAGCCAACGGGGTCTTTGGTCAGTCCTGGCAGTCATGGATGGCACCAAGGGGCAGACGGTCGAGACCCGTTTGGTGGAGATCATTCATCGCGGCAATGATGCTGTGTTTGTGCGTGGCACACTCAGCGATGGTGAGCAAATCGTCGCTGGCGGTACGGCTAGAATCGTACCGGGCCAGCTGGTCATAGTGACACAGGAAAGACCGACCAGTATCGCTGCAACCACCAGGATAGTCGGTGAATAGTTCTTCTGAGTCGCCGAGCTTGATCCCGGCTAGCGATCCAGGCGAGCCGCAACAGGGTCTGGCTGATCTGTTCTACCGCTTGCCGCGTCTGACATTTCTTGCGGTTGGCTTTATCGCGCTGACGGGCATCGCCGCTTTCCTCAATCTGCCGCGGCAGGAAGACCCCACCATGACGGAGCGCTATGCCAGCGTCGAGACCTATATGCCAGGGGCCTCAGCACTGCGAATGGAAACGCTGGTGACAGAAAATGTTGAGAACGCTCTGCGTGAAGTGCCGGAGATCAAGACACTGCAATCGACGACGAGGGCGGGTTACTCCTTCATTAATGTCGAGTTGTACGACTCGGTGGGCAAGGATCAGGTAGAGCTGGTCTGGAGTGAGGCGCGGGATAAACTGGCAGATCTGGCGAATACGCTGCCGAGGGAAGCCTCGACGCCGCAATTAACTGCTCGCGGACCTCTCGCCGTGACTTTGGGCTTCGCTATCGTTGCTGATAATACGCCTTATTCAATCCAGGAACGCATCGCGACTGAGCTCAAGAGCCGTTTGTCGGTGCTGCCGGGCACCAAAGAGACAGATCTGTTCGGAGAACCTGAGCAAGAGATCCGGGTCGCCGTAAATCCGGCGGCACTGGCGCGGGTCAATCTCTCAGTTGACAGCCTGGTCGAGCTGATACGAGCGGCAGACACCAGATTAGCCGCCGGTGAACTAAGCACTCAGCACAGCGCCTTGATCGTCGAGGTCAAGGGTGACCTGGATTCTGTCGAGCGCATCAAGAGCATTCCAATCCGTAAACAGGCAAATGGTAATTTTATGCGTCTTGGTGACGTTGCAAGCGTCACTAAAACCTATGTAGATCCGCCCAACACCCTGGCTATCATCGATGGGCAACGTGCCATCGTGGTGACTACCATCATGGAAACCGGACGGCGAGTAGATCAGTGGTCTGCTGCCGCTAAGGAAATTGCGGCAAGGTACGCCGAAGAATTACCTGCTCAGGTGCAGTTCAAGGTGGTGATCGATCAGAATGACTACACACAAGAGCGTCTGACAGATTTGGCGCTGAACCTGACCGCCGCCATTGTGCTGGTGCTGTTGGCGCTGTTCTTTCTGATGGGGGCCAGGTCGGCAATCATAGTGGGGGCCGCATTACCACTGACACTCTGCATGGTGCTTGCCGGCTTGAGTTTCATGTCGATTCCGTTGCACCAGATGTCGGTAACCGGACTGATTATTGCACTCGGATTGCTGATCGATAATGCAATCGTGGTAGTCGAAGAGTATAAGATCAATCGGCGCCAGGGCTACTCGTTGCGGGTAGCGGTGGGGCAGTCTGTTAAGCATCTGTTTGTTCCTCTGCTGGCTTCGACGGCGACGACTGTTTTTGCGTTTATGCCGATCGCTGTCAGCCCCGGAGGCACTGGCGACTTTACTGGTGCTATGGCGATTTCAGTAATGTTGTCAGTCTCCTCATCGTTTCTGTTGGCAATGACAGTCATCCCAACTTTCGCCGCCTATCTGGATCGACGTTTTCCCATCAAGGTTTCCAATTATGACGCTTGGTGGGTCAAGGGTTATACGAATGCAGCGCTGGCCCAAGCTTACCTGCGCTCGATTCGTTGGATAGTTGCGCATCCAGTGGGTGGTGTACTCACCTCGATGGTACTGCCGCTGGCGGGTTTTCTCTTGGCGATGACACTGACGAGCACTTTTTTTCCGCCGGTCGACCGGAACCAGTTTCAGGTACAAATCATTCTGCCAGCCAATAGCTCGCTAGCTGACACACATGGGGTAGTGGATCGAGTCCGCGAACGGCTGATGTCAATGAAGGAAGTCGTATCCAGTCAGTGGTTTGTGGGCGAGGGAGCGCCACGGGTCTACTACAATATGATGCAGAACAACGATAGTGTCGCCAGCTTTGCGAGTGGCTTTGTGACAACAGGCGCGGTCAATGATCCGTTGCATATTCTGGCAAATCTGCAGAAAGATATGATTGCGGAATTTCCCGAGGCTCGAATCATGATCATGCCTTTCGAGCAGGGACCGCCCTTTGCAGCGCCCATAGAGATTCGAGTGGTAGGTCCAAATCTTGATGTGCTCAAGGAACTGGGTGAGCAGTTGCGGTTTTTGCTCTCCGGTATTGATCAAGTGACATATACAACTGCGACCCTGTCAGCCAGTTCGGCCCAGTTGTCAGTGTATCCAAAAGATAACCAGCTGGCATTGCTGAGTATGCGTAATCAGGATCTGCCTCTGCAGCTCAATGGCAAGCTTTCGGGAATCCCGGCGGGCGCCCTGATGGAGGGCTCGACCGAGTTGCCTATCAAGGTTCGCTTTGACAACAGTGTTCGCGGTGATCTCGATCGACTGACGACCTCAACCCTGGTCGCCAAAGGCAGTCTGTTTGCCGGTTACGGTGGCATCCCGCTTGAGCAGGTGGCAGAACTGCGGCTAGAGCCGTCGCCGGCAAACATCAATCGACACCAGGGAGAACGGGTTAATACAGTCGCGGGATTTCTGTTGCCTTACACCTATCCGTCGGTGGCGATCGCTGAATTTCGCCAGCGTCTGAATGCAGCCTCAATCCTTGTACCCGAAGGTTATCGTATTCAGTTTGGCGGTGAGGAAGAGGAGCGGGGCGAGGCTGTCGGCAATATTATCTCCACCTTTACCCTGTATCTTTGGTTGATGGTGGCAGTCATCGTCTTGTCACTCAACTCGTTTCGCTATGCGGGTGTTATAGGAATTATTGGTCTAGCGAGCATCGGTCTGGCACTGTTCGGTGTCTGGCTCTCAGGCCATCCTTTTGGCTATATGGCTTTGATCGGCACTCTGGGGCTGATAGGTCTGGCGATTAACGGCGGCATCATAGTGCTATCAGCCCTAAAGTCTAACCCCATAGCGCTGCAAGGTGACGAGGATGAGATGGTGCGAGTCGTACTGGAATCGACTCGCCATATTGTCTCGACAACTGTGACCACGATTGGTGGTTTTCTGCCATTGATTTTATCTGGTGGCCAGTTCTGGCCACCGTTGGCCATGTCAATTGCCGGTGGTGTCGCGGGATCGGCTATCCTTGCCTTGTATCTGGTGCCGGCGATGTTCAGCTACTTCAGTCGAAAAGATACCAGGCGCAAGCAGACGGACAACGAAGCTACCCGCGCAGACGTGACACTGTCACTGCGAGTAGCACCTGAGAAAACCTTCAACTAGCTTCGCAGCTGATCTGCTATAGGCAGCTGACGGATTCGCTTGCCGGTTGCGGCGAAAATTGCATTACATAAAGCGGGTGCAAATGGTGGGGTCGGCGGCTCACCCACACCGGCGGGCAAGGCATCGCTCGCGACGACTTGGACCTCTATTTGCGGCGGCGCCTCGTTCATGCGTGCGACGGCATAGTCATGATAGTTGCTTTGCTCGACCGCGCCATGCTTCATGGTGATGCCCGCGTGCAGCGCGCAGGACAAGCCAAATATCGCACCACCTTGGCACTGATTAATGACAGTATCTGTGTTGACCACAGTCCCTGCATCGATCGCCATCCAAACTCTGGGAATGGTGAGCTCGCCGCCACTGACATTGACCTCTACGACCGTCGCGACATAGGTCAGAAAGCTACGATGCACGGCTACGCCAAGACCGCTACCCTCTGGTAGCTGGCGGCCCCAGCCGGCACTGGCCGCGACCAGATTGACGACGTTGATCAGGCGACCCGTATCATAGGGATAGCGCGTTAGCGGCTCGCCATAGTTGGGATAAGGATCACCCATGCCTTCAAACGTCAGGTGTCGAGCCGGGCCTATGACTTCCAGTAAATAGTCCTTAGGATCACGTTGAGCAGCGGCCGCCATCTCGGCGATAAAGGATTGGACGGCAAAACTGTGATGTATGTTGTTCACCGATCGCAGCCAGCCGATTCGCACGTGCGCCTGAGCTTCGCCGACTTCAAGCTGAAGATTTGGCGCGTTAATCGGAGAGTCGGTGAATCCCTGACTGAGCTCGCCGCCACTGGGGCCTGTCTGGTTCAGTGCAAACAGGGCGCCGATAGAGGGAAACACGGTTCTGTGTCGAAAGGCGACGATTCTGCCCTGGTCATCGAGTCCCGCTGTCAGCTTCTGGGCCGATACCGTGTGGTAGAAATCGTGCTGAATGTCGTCTTCGCGCGTCCACTGCAATCGAATGGTGAAACCTGACTGTTGAGCAAGATAAGCCGCTTCGGAAGAAAAATCTGGTTTCGACTTGCGGCCAAAGGCGCCACCCAGCAGTGTCACATGTACTTGGATCTGAGCAGGTTGTAAACCCAGCATTCTCGCAACCTCTGCCTGGTCTGCCTGCGGATTCTGGGTTGCCGCCCAAACCTCAACGCCATCGGCGGTCAGCCGAGCAGTCGCCACGGGCGGCTCCATCGGCGCATGGCTCAGATGAGGCACATAATACTCGGCATCCAGACGAGTCGCAGCTGAGGCTAACCCAGTTTCAATGTTACCCTGGGATCGAACAATTTTTCCGGGTTGGCGAGTCTGTTGTTCTAACCGTTTTTGGTACGCCGCTGAATCATAGGTGCCGTTGTCGCCAGCCGCCCACTCTATCTTCAGCGCCTTGCGGCCCTGTATGGCTGCCCAGGTATTGGTTGCAATGACAGCAATTCCGCCTAGGGGCTGGTACACCAGGGGCTCTGAGGGCGCCGGAATTTTTATAACCTTGAGCACGCCGGGTATAGCCAACGCGGCTTTCGCATCAAAAGATGTAACCTTGCCCAGCACGACCGGTGGTCGCGCGACCACTGCTACCTTGGTGTCTGGCAAGCGTACGTCGGCACCGAACAGGGCACGCCCAGTAATCAGCGCTTTCATGTCCACGGTGGCCATAGCGGTGTTGATATAACGCCACTGGTCTTGAGACTTGAGACTCAACTCAGCATCATCGGGTACCTTAACCGTAGCGAGAAGACCGATAACATCACGAAAATCGAGTTGCTGACCGGATTTAGCATGAATGATCTTGTGATCGGCGACGACACATTCGGTGCTGGGCACGGCCCAGTATTGACCAGCGGCATCCGCGAGCATCTTTCTGACACTGGCGCCCAGGCGTCGGAGTCGCTCAAAGTTATAGCGAATGCTGCGCGAGCCGTCGGTATTCTGGTCGCCATAGCGGGCATCACCCAACGCCTGAGCAATGCGTACTCGAGACCAGTCGGCCTCCATCTCATCGGCAATAATCTGACCTATGGCGGTTCGGATCTGTTGTCCCATGTCGGATCGGTGACAGGTGATTTCCACCGTCCCCTCATGATCAAAGGCAACAAACAAATTCACCGCTTGTTTGGTGCTTGAAGGCTCTCCACCAATCGCAGCGATGGCGCGAGAGGGGGTGATCAGTTGCGTACTAATAGCGTAAACGCCGGCAATGCCCACTGCCTGAATAAATCGCCGGCGGCTGATATCAAAGACCTGATCCTGGGTCTGGTCTCTCATAACGGCCCTCCCGCAACAGATTTTATGGCCGCGCGGATCCTTGGATAGGTGCCGCAACGGCAGATATTGCCGCTCATGGCTGTGTCTATCTCGGCATCAGTCGGTGTTGGAGTACTGTTCAACAGTGCGGCCGCCTGCATAATCTGGCCCGGTTGACAGTAGCCGCACTGAGGCACCCTGATCTCAGCCCAAGCCAGCTGAAGCGGGTGCTTGCCATCGCTACTGAGCCCCTCGATGGTCTTGATGTCCCGATTCTCAACCGCTTGAACCGGCAGTACGCAGGCTCTTTGCGCTGCGCCATTAACATGCACAGTGCAGGCACCACATTGGGCGATGCCACACCCATATTTGGTACCGGTTAAGTGTAGTTCATCCCGCAGAACCCACAGCAGAGGCGTTTGAGGATCACCGGTATAGCTGATCTTTTTGCCGTTAATCATTAGTTGAATCAAAGCTAACGCCTCTAAGCCGAGAGATAGAATGGTTGAGGTGGATTTTGGCAGGTATTTGCGAGAAATCCAGGGTGTTATTAACGGCTCCTTTGATTTAGATTGCTGCTGCTAGTGGGCTGTAAGAGAAAGGTTTCGCTTTGCATGATTTCTCCGGTAGCTTGCTGGCCTAACCGGATTCTGCGCAAAAAAACCGGCGCACTCCTCGTGCCCCAGCGCAGTTTATTAGTTTGCAATCACTGTTGATTCATATTTCGAGCCTTGATCCTTGAAATGCGCTAAAGTCGAGAACAGGCAGGGGCGCTAGTGGGCCGAGCAGGAGGGGCGCAATGGCAGGATCATCTAGATCCATCCGGTTCAAGTAGAAATGGGATTTTTGCGTTGACATTAGATATCGTATCAATCTGTGAAGTATCAAGGTTCTTCATTCTAATGCTGGCTAATGCTGGTTTTTCGATCCCGACCTTGCAATGTCCGCCTTAAAAGCCTTGCGCTAAACGGAGTCAGCCATGTCCGATTCAACCTTTCCCATTGTAGCAATTGGCGCATCAGCAGGTGGTCTAGGCGCACTTAAATCCTTCTTTGAGTCAATGCCAGCAACGTCAGGTGCGGCGTATGTTGTGATTCAGCATCTACACCCAAAACATGAAAGTCTCATCGCCGATATATTATCCCGGTCAACAAAAATGCCGGTACTGCAGATTAAAGCAGGCATGGCGATAGCGCCCAATCATGTCTACGTGATTCCCCCGAATCAGTATCTGGGTCTCAAGGGGAACGTCTTTACGTTGAGTGAAGCGGTAGCACATTCTGGACTGCGGCTACCCGTTGATGCGTTTTTCAGGTCAATAGCTGAGCAACAGGCCTCTCGAGCTATTGCCATTATTTTTTCTGGTACGGGTAGCGACGGCGCTCTGGGATTACGGATGGTTAAGGCAAGCGGTGGCCTGGTGCTAGCCCAAGCGCCGGAAACGGCAGAGTTCGATGGCATGCCGAGCAATGCTATCGCCACAGGTATGGTGGATCTGATCTGCCCGATCAGTGAGATGCCTGGGTACCTGCTAGGTTACTTTCAACATCCCTATGTGGGTTCAAATGCCTCGAATGCAACGGACGCGGACCCATTAGGCGCTCAGGCGGAGGCGCTAGACGCCATTTTGGCTGTGTTGCAAACCCACATAGGGCAGGATTTTCGAGCCTACAAGAAAGGCACTCTACAGCGACGGATAAGTCGGCGAATGGGGCTTCGGCAAATGAGGTCTATGGCGGAATACGCTACATTTCTGCGCAACAACGAAGAAGAGGCGAAGCTGTTGTACCAGGATTTGCTCATAGGGGTGACAGATTTTTTCCGCGATCCGGCGGCATTTGAAAGTCTAAGAACCCAAGTTATTGTGCCGATGGTTACAAGAAAGACCTTCGATCAGCCCATTCGTATCTGGGTACCTGGTTGCTCCACCGGTCAAGAAGCCTATTCAATAGCGATGCTCTTGCTTGAAGAGATGGATTCAGTACACAAGAGCTGTCCGATTCAAATATTTGCCACTGACTTAGATGAGTCGGCTTTAGCTGTCGCCCGCAAAGGGCTGTATCCGTTCAATATTGTCGAGTCCATAAACCCAGCTCGGTTGCAAAGATTTTTTGTCGAGCAAGACAAAGGTTTTCAGGTATCCAAGCGGCTGCGTGCCACGATTTCCTTCGCAGTCCAGAATTTGATCAGTGATCCGCCGTTCTCCAATCTCGATTTGATCAGTTGTCGCAACCTGCTGATTTATTTGAGAGCTGATGTACAGAGTCGAGTGCTCGGTATGTTCCATTTTGCGCTGAACGACGCCGGCTGTTTACTCTTGGGTCAGTCGGAAACTTCCAGTCAACCAGAAGGCCTATTTGAGGCGCTCGACAAGAAGTGGCGGATTTATCAGAGGGTCAAACTGGCGCAGTCACCGACAGCGTACTTTCCTTCTGGTACTCGTCCCAAGAAAGCGGCGCCAGTGTTTGCCAGCCTACCAGGACCGTCGGCAGAGCCGATGCGAATGAATGAGATAGCCCAGCAGTATCTTTTACAGGAATATGCGCCTGCCGCGGTACTGGTAAAAGGTCAAAGTCAAATCGTCAATTTTTATGGTCCTACGGCCCATTATTTGCAGCAGCCGTCTGGGTCTCCAAGTCAGGATTTGCTAGTGCTCGCCAAGCATGAACTCAAGGCTAGATTGCGCACTGCACTGCGTCAGATGGCGGTCGAGCCAAAACGTATGTTAATTGATGATGCGTTCATCAGCCGAGACTCTGATCAGGTTCCTGTCAGGATTACGTTGCGTCCTATCAACGTTCCACGGTTGTCTGACTCACTGACGCTCATCACTTTTGAGGACCGGCCAAAAGTCTCTCTAGGCAACGGTCAGGAGCCGGCTTCACAGATGGTCACTGGTTCGTGGTTGCTGGATCGAATGGGGAACGATTTAGACATTACTCGAAAGGATTTGCAAAGTAGTATTGAAGATCTCGAGTCTGCTAACCAGGATCTGCAAGCTGCAAACGAGGAAGTGAGGGCGGTCTGTGAGGAGTTACAGTCAAGCAACGAGGAGTTACAGTCAAGCAACGAGGAGCTTGAAAGCTCAAAAGAAGAATTGCAGTCGATCAATGAAGAGTTGAGCACTGTCAACAACCAATACAAGGAAAAAGTAGAAGAGTTGTCCCACGCTAATGATGATATCTCGTACCTGCTCAAGAGTACGAATATGGCCACTCTGTTTATTGATGCTGGGCTTAATATCGGCCGTTTTACGCCAGCAATAAAGGGCTTCATGAACCTGATTCCCAGTGACATTGGACGCCCTCTGAGCGACATCAAACCGAACTTTGATGATCAGAATTTGCTGGATGATGTAAGGGAGGTTTTAGCGAATTTATCGTCCAAAGAAGCTGAGATTACCACCAATGAGGGGCGAAGTTATCTGCGTCGAATCGTCGCTTATCTCAACCCCGAGAATCGCCTTGAAGGAGTCGTCATTACGTTTGTTGATCTCACGTCACTGCAGGCCGCAAGAAGAGCTGAATCAGCCTCGGCCGCCAAGTCGCGGTTTTTAGCCACAGCCAGCCACGACCTGCGACAACCCCTGCAGGTGTTAACCATGTTGAATACGGCGCTCCTCAAAGACATAAACCAGCCAAAGGCGAGGCAAATGCTCTTGCTGCAAGGTGAGTCCCTAAAGAGCATGGCCCAGTTGTTGAATGCTTTGTTAGACATCAGCAAGCTTGAGTCTGGTACCGTTAATGTCCAGCGCAGCGAATTTGAGTTGCAACCATTTCTCCAGCAATTACTCACCGAGTGTGGAGCCCAGGCGCAGGAGAAAGGACTGAGCCTTAGTCTCGAGATGCCCTCCGCCTTGACGGTAAGTAGCGATCCTGTCTTGCTGGCGCAACTACTGCGGAACCTGCTAGCAAACGCGCTGCGTTATACTCAGGCCGGATTCGTCAAACTAAGCGCTACGGCGGATAACGACCAGGTGATTATTTCTGTACGCGATTCTGGAATCGGCATTCCAGAAGAGCATCTGGAGGATATATTCGATGAGTTTTACCAGGTCAATCGAGCCCCCTACGAGCGCCATGGTGGCTTAGGCCTGGGCCTGTCCATCGTGCATCGAATAGCCGAACTGCTGGACTCCCACGTTAAGGTTTTGTCGACACCCGGAGAAGGAACCACCTTTTCCCTTAACCTCGCTAAGGGCAGATCAATAGATCCTGGCGCGGTGAAAGATGATCCAGCGTTGGCAACAGAGGTCTATTCAAAAGATGTGAAGCGCGTACAAACTGCTGAGTCTGTGAGTTCTGGTGAGCCGATTAAAGCACTGGATAAACCGCCTAAAGCCGTGATCCTGCTTGTTGATGATGACGCTGATGTGTTGGCAGCGACCAACATGCTGCTGGCGATGGAGAAAGATCTAAAGATTATGACAGCAGCATCTTCTATGGAGGCGCTTGAATTGGTGTCGATGCATCCGCCGAATCTTGTGATCAGCGATCTGCATCTCAGTAACGGCATGAACGGAATGGAAATCATTCGACAAGCAAGATCGACGACTAACCGCCAGATACCGGCAATCTTGCTGACTGGCGATACCTCGAAAAATACAGAGGAGCTAGATAGAGAGGGGATTGTTGTGCTGATTAAGCCGGTTGAGACGGAAAAGCTGATCTCGACTATTAAGCGTTTGCTGGCCGAGCTTGCTTGAGGATGAGATATCTTGATTTTTCACAGGTTCACAGTCAGCCGAGCTAAGGGTGAAGAATGGCTGAGGCTATACATTTAAAAGTATCAACAAAATCAGTCATTTAAAGTTATGAATGGCGGAAGAGGCAGGAGTCGAACCCGACCAGCCACTTTAACAGCAGCTCAACGGCTTTGAAGGCCGCGCGCCCCACCGGGGACGACGCTCTTCCATAACGGATGATACCAAACTTGCCGGCGATAGCTACGGATGAATGCAAAACAGCGGTCGCTTCTGGAATGCGCCAGATCAATTTGGGGCAAATCTTTCGCCGAGCCACTTGATTTTCAATGTGATCGCAGCTGTTTTAGCGGTCAGATTGGGTCTATGCTGGCAGAATCGAATGGACTTGATCTGTCAGGAGCCTATGCTATGAGCGAACGCTCGATCCACACAGCGACACCTTCGGCCGTAGTTACCAAGCCTTCTCAAGGCCTTGATATCGAAAATGCCGCGCCCGATCCCTATACGCTGAAGCTTGATGAGATCAATGTTGCTCAGCCGGCTTTATTCCAGCAAGACGCACATTGGGATTATTTCAAACGTCTAAGGAACGAAGACCCGGTGCATTATTGTGCCGACAGTGGCTTTGGTCCTTATTGGTCAGTGACGAGATTCGAGGACATCGTAGCGGTGGATAGAGACTATCATACCTATTCATCGGCGCAGGGCATCACGATTGGTGGTATGGGCGGCGTCCCGACTCAACAGCCGGTGGGTGAAACCGGGGCGAAGCAGCAACAGTGGGATGGCTTTGGTATGTTTATTGCCATGGATCCTCCGAAACATGATTTACAGCGCGCAACGGTGGCCTCGGTAGTTGCACCCCCCAATTTGGCTTTGCTAGAGAGTACGATACGGATACGGGCAGCAACCATTCTGGATAGTTTGCCCATTGGCGACGCTTTTAACTGGGTCGACCTGGTCTCGATCGAATTGACGACTCAGATGCTGGCAACGCTGTTTGACTTTCCGTTTGAAGATCGACGTAAGTTGACTCGTTGGTCCGATATAGCAACGACCCCGCCAGGGGTCGGAAGAGTGACTTCAGGCGAGCAAAAGCGCGCTGAGTTGCTGGAGTGTCTACAATACTTTACGCGGCTGTGGAATGAGCGTGCGCTAGCGCCGCCTAAGGCAGATCTGATTTCCATGCTTGCTCATGGCAAAGACACGAAGGACATGGGGCCTTTTGAGTTTCTTGGCAATTTGCTGCTCCTGATTGTCGGCGGCAACGACACCACCCGTAACTCGATTTCTGGCGGCGTGTTGTTCTTGAATGAAAACCCGAACGAGTATGCCAAGCTGCGCGCAAATTCTGCGCTGATCCCAAACATGGTCTCAGAGATTATCCGTTATCAGACACCGCTGGCACATATGCGGCGCACGGCTACGAAGGATGCTGAGCTGGGGGGCAAGCAAATTAAGACGGGTGACAAGGTCGTGATGTGGTATGTGTCTGGCAATCGAGACAGTCGTGTTATCGACCATGCTGATTCATTCCTCATTGATCGGGCCAGGGCACGCCATCATCTGTCATTTGGCTTCGGTATACACCGCTGTATGGGCAATCGCTTGGCGGAGATGCAACTTCGGGTACTCTGGGAAGAAATCATGACAAGGTTTAGCAAAGTGGAGGTGTTGGCGCCACCCACGCGAACCTATTCGACCTTTGTCAAAGGTTATACTGAACTGATGGTTAGGGTTATTCCTCGGTAATGTTAGATGGCCTGGTGATATGTCATGAGTGCTAGTTCAATACTTGGGCATAGACATGGCTGTTATGGAGCGTTTTGGTCTAGTTATTCCCATATGTCTGATGGCGTTATTAGTGGCTTTAACGGGTAATTTAGCCCGCGAGAGTACCCTGTTTTTTTTGATGAGCTGGTTAACTTCGACCAATCTCGAATTAATTTGATACCAGAATAATGTCGTGTTAATTTGCTGGAATAATGCGTGGTTTAGATACCGGCAGAGAGCTTATCCAACTTTAACGTTCGCCAGCTAAGCAGGCTCAAGTGACAACAAACATATTGCTCGTCGATGATCACCCAATTGTGCAGGAGGCAGTGGTAGGGCTTCTTCAGGCCACAGGGTCTTTCTCCAAGATTTCCACAGCAATCTCTCTAGCAGCCGCTCAAGGTATTTTGCAACAGGATGCTGATTACGCTCTGATCCTCCTCGACCTGGAGCTTCAGGATTCTGCGGGGACGAAAGCGATGACAATCTTGCGCGGGTTGTATTCTCAAATACCCATGTTGATTTTTTCTGCAACAGCCACGACTGAGACCATAGTTGAGGTCTTTAAAGGCGGGGCTAGCGGGTTTGTGTCTAAGTCAACACCCGCATCGGCACTCCTGGAGGCGATTAAAGTTGTGCTTGGGGGCGGTATTTATTTGCCTGTCGAGACCCGCCAAAGGCTTGGCTATGGCCCTAGGGTTGCAGAGCGGTCCGACGAGGCTTCGTTAACGCAAACTATGCAGGAACTGCTTACACAGTTTGGTCTGTCACAGAAGCAACTTGCTGTGTTCCAATACTTGCTCGCTGGTTGTACTAACAAGGTCATTGGAGAGCGGCTGTTTATGGCCGAAGGTACTGTGAAAACACACCTTAATGCGGTTTATCGTAAACTAAAGGTTAAAAGTCGCTCTCAGGCAATTTTAAAGGCGCGAGACCTGCAGTTGTATTCGCCGCCAGTGGCAGATAGAAACTAAAAGTGCTGCCAATATCTGGTCCCGACTTGAGTTGCAAGTTCAGGCCAAGCAATTCGTCGATCTTTTTAACGATCGAAAGCCCTAATCCATGACCGAATACCGAGGCATCGGTAAGACTGGTTACGGTTGTAAACTCCTCGAAGACTCGAGTCTGCGCTTCCTTCGGTATACCGACACCCGTATCACAGATGCTGACCAGTATTTGACCATCATAAACTCTGCCCTTGATCAGGACATGACCCTTGTCGGTGTAGGTAACAGCATTACTGATGAGGTTACGTAGCACGCGCGAAACAAGTTCATAATCTGAGTAAACCTGCGCGTCTGGCAGGTCGACACGAAGGGCTAGGCTTTTTCCTTCAGCATAAAAGCTAAACTCTTCAACGAGACTAACGACCAGCATTTTGATGTTAAAGGTGACCAGCCGACTGGTCATTTTTCCCAATTCAAACTGGGTCAGATCCAGCACATTGGTGAACAACCGGGCCATAGCATCAATGGATTTACGTTGAGTCTTAAGCAGGTTAATTTGCGCTGCTGAGGGCGAATTCAACTGCAAGGTACCGTTGATCAGATTGATGGCGTAGAGGGGTTGCCGTAAATCGTGACTGGCTGACGCGATAAAGCTGGCTTTGCCAAGGATAGCTTGTTGGGACTGCTCTAAGGCTATTTTGGTTTCCATCTGCGCCAAGCTTAGTTGGTCGAGCATTGCGTCTTTTTCAAATCGTATCAGCACGCTTTCGCGAAAGACCCGGCTAGTCTGGCTTACGATGGCAACAGCAAATACGTAAAACAAGAGTAGGTAGAGGACCACAATCGATTGGCCCTCACTGCCGGACGAAGAGAGGCTGAACCAATAAATTAAGGGGTGAAGAAACATCAGTGCAACTGAATAGACAAAGGCCGTTAAATCGTCCGACAAGGATGCCATCATCGCGATGCTGAAAAAACCAATGACCGCGGTCAGAGACAGGTCTAGTCCAACGGAGTGTTCATCCAAGGCTATCCAAATAAGGGATCCCCATGCCGTTTGTTTCGCCATGCTGGAAAAAACGGTGTTTCGATAAAAGCGCAACAGATCTGCTTGGCTGGCCGCTTCAAGATTCAGTCGAATGTGGCGTAGGAGCAGGGCCCGCAAAGCAACCACCAGATGCATCACCAGAAACCAGCTAAGCGCGAGCATTTTCGGCACTAAAGGCCAGATGGCTGTTAAAACGACAACAGATGCCAGAGCGTTTGCATACAGCAGAAATTTTAAGCGATCGATCTTGTTGCTGAGAACCTGCCTAAGAAGAAACTGTTCCTCGAGCGTTAACGAGACTTTCGTTGCCAGCCAATTGTTCAACATTTATACAGTCGCAGAACTCATCACTGTCGTCAGGGGGTACTAAGATAATCAATTTGATGTTGAATTACCACAGAATCGCTTCCCTGTATTTTGGCAATGGCGGGAGAACAACACCAAAAGGCGAGGAACGAAGGTCTACTAGCTTGTATACAGTCAGCAACCTTAAGTTTTTTCGTGACACCGACAGGATGATTGAGGATGCCTCAATCTTGAACCTCGTAGGCTATCGTCGAATCGTAGCTGCGAAACAAGTACAACAGCAACTGGCTGAGCACGATGTTACCATCTGCTCGATATTGACCCCGCAGAAACGCCTCCATGCCATCGACTCTACCGTCTATAAGACCCCAACAGGTCTGATGGTTATCGATATACAGGTTAATTGTCGGTTGCGGATGCTGCCCTGGCTGCAAATCAAGGTCGGCACCATCGATTTGCAGGTAAAAGGCCTCTTCAACGTCAAAGTTAAACTGAAATACAGCCCTCTCTCGTTGCAGAAAGCCTTGCCGAAAGCGCGGTATGAGCTGGGCTTTTTTGCCTTCTAGCGTGGCCATCAGTTCAGCCTGGCGCCTGGGATTCGGTTCGGTGGTCAGGGTATTCATGGTCATGGGCGGTCGCGGTTTTTCCGCAGTTTAACCCATGTGTTTTGTGTTAGGATAGCCCGGTTTTTCAACTGGTTGGAGTGCGAGTCGATTGGAATTTCTTAGCGAGTACGGCCTGTTTCTGGCGAAAACAGTGACATTGCTGCTGGCATTGATTGCCGTGCTGGTTGTGTTGATCGGCGCAGGTCATAAACAGCGCAGAGTAGAGCGAGGTCACATAGAGGTTCGCAGTTTGAACGATGCGATCGAGGCGGTGAGCCACACGCTAAAGGATGCTGTACTGGATCCGGAGGCGCTGAAGCAGGATATCAAACAAGAGAAGAAAAATGCCAAGGCGCTGCAAAAGCGCCAAAAGCTGGCGGCAAAATCCGGAGAAGAAGCCAAGCCCCGCGTGTTTGTCATTGATTTTGAGGGTGACGTGCAGGCCAGTGCCGTTGACCAGCTGAGAGAGGAGGTAACCGCGATTCTGTCGATCGCGACTTCGGCTGATGAGGTCGTCGTGAGGCTTGAAAGTCCGGGCGGCATGGTCCACTCCTATGGGCTGGCGGCATCTCAGCTGAGCCGCATAGTCAGCAAAGACATTCGGTTAACGGTCGCTGTTGATAAAGTGGCAGCCAGTGGTGGTTATATGATGGCCTGTATTGGAACTCATATCATTGCTGCGCCCTTTGCCCTGTTAGGATCCATCGGGGTGGTTGCCCAGATTCCCAACTTTCATCGATTACTCAAGAACAAGGATATTGATGTCGAGGTGCTGACCGCCGGTGAGCACAAGCGAACCCTGACAATGTTTGGTGAAAACACGGAGAAAGGCCGCCAGAAATTTATTGAAGAGCTGGAGGATGTCCATGTATTGTTCAAGGACTTTATTGCGGAAAACCGCCCCAAGGTCAACATTTCAGAGGTAGCCACGGGCGAGGCCTGGTATGGCAGACGGGCACTTGAGCATAAATTGGTCGATGAACTCAAAACCAGTGATGAGTATATAGTCGACAAATGTCAAACGGCCGACGTGTTTCAAGTTAAGTATATCGAAGACCGCAATCGAGTCGAGCAATTGATCGAGCGTTTCACCAGCGTGCTGGTCAAACTTAAGGGTGCTGAGGCGCTCAGGAATCACACGCCCTTTAGATTCTAGGTGAAAGGTTCTAGGCGAAGACAGAATCTTGAATGTAAGGCAATTCAACTAATTTAAGGACTAACGGAAGCGAGCGATATGACTGAATTCAAAGCCTATTGGGTAGAAAAAACCGAAGCTGGTATGCAACAGCAAATCATTCAACGCAAAATCTCAGACCTGCCGGCCGGTGAACTGCTGATTCGAGTTGAATATTCTTCGGTGAACTATAAGGATGCCCTGTCGGCCAAGGGAAATCCGGGTGTCACCAAGGATTATCCGCACACCCCAGGAATCGACGCAGCAGGTGTGGTGGTCGAATCAAGCCATGGTGATTTTAAGCCAGACGACGAAGTGGTGGTGATTGGCTACGACCTGGGTATGAATACGCCGGGCGGTTACGGTCAGTATATTCGTGTGCCAGCGGCCTGGGCCGTGAAGTTGCCGGCAGGCATGACGAGCCGCGAGAGCATGGTGATTGGTACTGCCGGTTTGACGGCAGCGCTATGTGTCGCCAAGTTGGAGCAGATGGGTGCCGCACCCGCTGATGGCCCGGTGCTGGTCACTGGCGCGACCGGTGGTGTGGGTTCAGTGGCCGTCGCATTGCTGAAAAAACTGGGTTTTGACGTGGTTGCCAGCTCCGGCAAAGCTGACAAGACCGATTATCTTAAGGCATTAGGCGCCAGCCGAGTGATCGGGCGAGACGACTTGAGCGCTGAAAACAAGCGCCCCATGCTTGCTGAAACCTGGGCCCACGCAGTCGATACCGTTGGCGGTGAAATTCTGTCCAATGTCATCAAGAGCCTCATGTACGGTGGTAGTGTAGCCATCTGCGGGTTAGTGGCATCACCGGCATTCACCACCACTGTGCTGCCCTTCATCTTGCGCAATGTTAACGTGCTGGGCATTGACTCGGTGCAGCTTCCGCTCAACATCAAGGCGGCCACCTTGCAACGTCTGGCAACGGACTGGCGACTGGACAGCCTGGATGCCATGACCACAGAGATAGGCCTGACAGAACTCCCCGCAGTGATTGATCAAATCTTTGCCGGTCAGGTCACGGGGCGAACACTAGTGAATCTGAATAAGTGAGCAGCTGGTAGCATTAGGCTGAGCTCGTGAGGTAACCAGAGAAAAGGCTGCGACGGCAGACAGTGGCGGCTAGTCGCGGCGCAGCCGATCCGACACTGCGATGGGAGTCGGATAACGAAACACGACGATATAGGACGACAAGAGAAAGGTGAGGATGGCGGTCGCCTGAATCAGGTGCGACGCATTCTCGCCAATCAAAAGTTCTGCGCTCGCGATATAAGCGATCAGCAACGAAAATTCACTGATTTGACCCAATCGAAAGCCAATCTCCCAACTATTGGTATTTGACTCACTCTGGTGCCGCAGTAGCCCATGAAATACGATGGGTTTCACAATCAACACCAAGGCAGCGAGCACTAAGGCTGGCACCAGGACATGACTGAGCAAACCCAGCTGAAAGCCAGCGCCTAGCGAGAAAAAGAACATCACCAGGAAAAAGTCGCGTAACGGCCGCAAATTAACCGCGATATATTGCGCGATGGGGCTGGTGGCCACTGATACCCCGGCGATAAAAGCCCCGATTTCGTGTGACAGACCGGCAAAGGTCGCAAGCTCCGATAAGCCCAAACACCAGCCGATCGCCAGAAGGAAGATATATTCCAAAAAAGCGTCAAATTTTGCCAGCAGCTTGAGCAACACGAAATTGACAAACAGCCAGGCAAAACCAATCAAAAGGGGTAAACCCAAGCCGACCTTGACGAGTTTGTCAACGCCGCTGAACTCAAGAAAGCCCCCGGTCAACACCAGCAGCACGATGATGGCAATAACATCCTGAATCAACAGCAGACTGACCACCAGCTCGCCCGTACGGCGATGGTGGAGGACCGTTGTGGGTAGCAGCTTGATGCCGATAATGGTGCTGGAAAACATCATGGCAATGCCGATGATAAGACTTTCCAGCTGGGTGTAACCGAATAGCATGCCGATGCCAAAACCAATGGCAAAAAATGCAACACAACTGGCGAGACCTACCAGCAGGGCGCTACCCAGCATATTGCCAAGCTTAGCCGGTTGCATATCCAGACCCAGAAGAAACAGCAGGAAAATAATGCCTATTTTGGCAATGCTACTGATCAATGAAGGGTCTGAGATGAGCGAAGTTGCCGAGGGACCCAGGATAACGCCGATGGCAATGTAGGCGACGATCAATGGTTGGCGAGTAAATAGTGCAAAGGTTGCCAGCACTGCCGCAGAAGTGAAAATCAGAAAAAAAGAAAATAAAACCGGGTCGCTATCCATGGCGCTAATGTTAAGTGATCCCGTGCCGATTCAGAAGCCATTTACCGGCCAGCCCAGGGTTTTCCTGCTTCAAGTTACCAGCCGCTGTCTGAACAGGGGCTGCGCCTGGTCAACGGAAGCTTGATAGTGGTAGCTGAAGCCGGCGAGTGCGCGCAGACTGGCGTCGATATTTTGACCGGCAGCGAGATGGAAGGCGTTGATACCACAGCGCTGCATCTGTTCAAGTTGATCGCGACGAACGTCGCCAATGGCACGAATCTCGCCCTGATAGGCCATTTGTTGGCGCAGCAGGCTGGCACTGGAATAGCCTCTGCCGTCGCCGAAGTGCGGAAAATCCAATGCGATTACCGCCAACCCTTGCAGATAGTCAGCCAAGGACTCAACAGCTTCGTCGGCTGCCAACCAGACACCAACGTCCTGGCGACCTTGCAGTAGGGCGTGATGGATAAGGTAAAAGCTCATCGGCAGCAGGCAATGAGGGGTCTCGGTGTTGGCGCTGTCTAGGTCAAGCACTGCGAAAGGCGAATCTATAATAGCCCGGTCTTTTATGATAGTTGGCATAAATCAGCTTCCTGTTTAGGCGTAGACGCTGTCTTTGTAGGGTTGAATGCCGATTCGGCTAAAGGTTTCGAGGAACTGTTCACCGGATTCTCGTCGATCGAGATAAACGTCGACCAGTTTTTGAATCACGGTTGGAATCGCATCCTGGGCAAATGATGGGCCGAGTATTTGTGCAAGTGCTGCAGCATTGCTTGAGGATCCGCCAATCGATACCTGATAGAACTCAGCCCCCTTTTTGTCAACGCCCAAGATACCGATATTACCCACGTGATGATGACCACAGGCATTCATACAGCCAGAGATATTGATGTCCAGATCGCCCAGGTCGTGCAGATAATCCAGGTCATCAAACTGACGCTGAATCGCTTCTGCCACAGGAATAGATTTAGCGTTTGCCAAAGAGCAGTAGTCTCCACCTGGACAGCAGATAATATCGGTGAGCAAGCCCAGGTTAGGAGAAGCAAGCTCGGCGGTGCAGAGGGCTTTCCATAGATTGTAGAGGTCAGCTTGGCGCACATCGCTCAGGGTCACGTTTTGCTCATGAGTGACTCGAATCTCGCCGAAACTATACTCATCTGCCAAATCGGCTATGCATTCAAGCTGCTCGTCGGTGACATCGCCGGGTGCAACACCAGTGGTTTTCATCGCCAGATTAACGATCGCGTAGCCGGGTTGACGATGGGTCTTAACGTTACGGCTATGCCAGGCTTTGAAGGCAAAATTCTCTCTCAGTGCCGTTCCCAGCACCTCTGGCTCAGGGGTTAAATCAGCATACGCGGGGCGACTAAAAAAGTCTTTGACTCGATTTATTTCAGCCTCGGTAAGTGTACCAGGACCGTCGCGAAGCGCCTGCCATTCGGCTTCAACCCTCGCCGCAAAAATCTCCGGCGTCATGGCTCGGACCAGAATTTTAATACGCGCCTTATACTTGTTGTCTCTACGGCCATAGCGATTATACACCCGGAGTATCGCCTCCAGATAAGTCAGCAGATGTTCCTTGTCGAGATACTCTCGAATCACCGGCGCCAGCACCGGGGTACGACCCAGACCACCGCCTACCAGCACCTGAAAACCGACTGCACCGTTCTTTTCCACAAGTCGTAAGCCAATATCGTGGACCTGCACCGCGGCCCTATCTTGTCGAGCACCAGTCACCGCAATTTTGAATTTACGGGGTAACCAGTTGTACTCTGGGTGAAAGGTCGACCACTGACGAATCAGCTCTGCCCAGGGGCGGCTGTCTTCGATTTCGTCAAGGGCCACACCAGCGTATTGGTCAGAGGTGACGTTACGAATACAGTTGCCGCTGGTTTGAATCGCGTGCATCTGAACGCTGGCGAGCTCTGCCAGGATATCCGGCACCTCTTCGAGTTTTGGCCAGTTGTATTGAACATTCTGACGGGTAGTGAAGTGGGCATAACCGCGATCAAAGTGTCGCGAGATGTAAGCGAGCTTGCGCAACTGCTGTGAACTGAGCATACCGTACGGCACGGCAACCCTGAGCATGGGAGCCAGACGTTGAATATATAATCCGTTACGTAATCTCAGGTGTTGAAACTCTTCGGCGGGTAGCTCCCCGGCGAGAAAACGTTGAGTTTGATCACGGTATTGGTTCACTCTTTCGTCAACCAGGGTCTGGTCGTAATTGTCATACAGATACATAGATCGGGCTGCCTGGTGCTGAGGGTCAAGTGCTAAACTCGCGTAAGTTAACAGAACCCAAGGTTGTGGTGTAGGTTAATTTATTCATAAGAATAGAAGAGATAGTTTTAACGAGCAGCGAGGAAAACTGAGCTCTAACCCCAGACTGATCTCCGCGCGTAGCCAGGGTAATGTCACAGAGTTGATCCTGCCTGATCCAAATTGTCGAGCTTCGAGGTCATGAACGGTTGAGTCAAGGTGGTCTGCTTCCGTATAATCCGGAGCGGGGCAATGTCGTCACCACCAACCGAGAACAGGTATCTTCATGAGCGAGAACGAACAACATTCAGACAGCACTGTGGACGCCATATGCGCCGTTCTGTTGATCAGCATTGCAGTGATTGCCATGGTCTACTGGGTAACAGGCCAGTAGCACCCTGGTTGCCGAGCAGGTGTATGTTACGCGGCAGAATGTTGGGCAACAGTTAGGCGCTGGAAGGTTTGGCCAAATCGCCCAGCCGGCAGGTTTGCCCGGCTAACTCCCTCGTCTGTTGCATATGAGGAAGGCCCCTGTTGTATCAGGCGCGGCCTTCACAAGGCTTTTTTTCACAAGCCTTTCATTCACAAGCCTTTCATTCACAAGCCTTGCGGCCACAAGCGTTTCGATTACAGGCTATAAAAGACGACTCCTCAAGAAGCATTGCTTGCAGGCGCTAAGAAAAGGCCAAACCCAGGCAATAGGCGCCTCTCGCCATCCTTTGGATGGCACCTTTATCTGCGTGAGAGCTGAGGGCTGAGGGCTATGGGCTATGGGCTGAAGGCTCAGGGCTGAAGGCTCAGGGCAAGACCAACATGACGATGCTAACGAGGGTCATGATAAAGAGTACAGTGAAGATCAAGCCGCCGATGATGTAGGCGAGGGGATTGCCCGTACTGAAATCACGCTGATAATTTTTATCGCTTTGAACGCCAAAGGCAGCAGCGAAAACACTCATCATAACCTGCAGAAAATTTGGCGCGGCAGGTTTGCTGTCATCGGTAGTCGAATCTTTCGGCACCGGTTTCTTCGGAGTCTCATTCATCATGCTAGTCTGCTTCTGCCGCCATATTTGAGGCGCTTATCTTACCATTGCCAGTCTTTCTGTAGTAGCTTCTATTGATAGGCCTACTGATAATTTAGCACAGGAGATAACCACCGCTCAGTTTCGGCGACTGTCATTCCCTTGCGTTCTGCGTAACTTGCTACCTGATCGCGATCAATTTTGCCAAGTCCAAAATAACGGGCCTGTGGATGGGAAAAATAGAAGCCGCTTACTGAAGAGGCCGGTGACATGGCAAAATTTTCCGAGAGACTAACCCCAGTTGCTGCCGTCGCATCCAGAAGCTCAAACAGGGCTGTCTTCTCCGTGTGGTCAGGACAGGCAGGGTAACCGGGCGCCGGGCGGATGCCCTGGTATTTTTCTTTGATCAGGGCTTCGTTATCCAGTGCCTCGTCCTTTGCGTAGCCCCAAAACTCTTGCCGAACCCTTTCGTGCATGCGCTCAGCAAATGCTTCAGCCAAACGGTCCGCGAGCGCCTTCAGCAATATGGCGTTGTAGTCGTCCTGACGTTGTTCATAAGCGGTTGCCAATTCGTCAACGCCCAGACCAGCCGTCACGGTAAACCCGCCAATATAGTCAGACAAACCGCTGGCGACCGGCGCGATAAAGTCTGCCAGACAATAGTTGGGTTGCTCACTCGGCTTGGCCATCTGCTGCCGTAGATGATGAAGACGGGTGCGTACCTGAGTTCGAGATTCGTCGGTAAAAACCAGAATATCATCCCCATCGCTATTGGCGGGCCAGAAGCCAATCACTGCGCTTGCTCGAATCTTGCGATCTTCGACCAAGGTGGCGAGCATCGCTCTCGCATCCTGGTAGAGCTCTCGTGCTGTTGCGCCAATGATCTCGTCTTCCAGGATGCCCGGGAATTTACCCGCCAGCTCCCAGGTGTTGAAGAACGGATTCCAATCAATATAGTCAACTAGCTCGGCGAGTGAATAGTCGACAAAACTGCGTGTGCCGGTCACGGCGGGCACGACAGGTGTTGTCCAATCGAAGTTGGGGCGGTTGTTCTGGGCCGCTGCGTAGCTCAGCAGGTCGCCCTTGGCACGGCGGTGCTTGTTTCGTTCTCGAATCATCGCGTACTCGGCACGCAACGCTTCACAGAAAGCCGGCTTTAAGTCTTCGCTTAGCAACTGGGTTGCAACGCCCACTGCACGCGAGGCATCAGCAACATAGACGGTCGCATCAGCGGCATAACAGGGTTCAATTTTTACGGAAGTATGCGCCTTGGACGTGGTTGCACCGCCAATCATCAGGGGTAGCTTAAGGTTGAGACGCTGCAACTCTGAAGCCACATGCACCATTTCGTCCAGTGAGGGCGTAATCAGGCCGGAGAGACCAATGATGTCGACTTTCTCACTGATCGCTGTCTTGATGATCTTGTCAGCTGGCACCATAACGCCGAGATCTATCACTTCGTAGTTATTGCATTGCAGAACCACGCCAACAATATTCTTGCCGATGTCATGGACATCACCCTTGACCGTTGCCATCAGTATCTTGCCCCGGGGTTTTGATTTCTCATCCTTCGCCGCTTCGATAAAGGGCACCAGGTGGGCAACGGATTGCTTCATGACCCGCGCGCTCTTGACGACCTGCGGCAGAAACATTTTACCCGCACCGAACAGATCCCCGACGCGATTCATACCAGCCATCAAGGGGCCTTCGATCACTTCAATAGGTCGGTCATAGAGCAGTCTCGCTTCTTCGGTATCCTCAACGACATAGGTATTGATGCCCTTGACCAGTGCATGGGCGAGTCTTTCCTCGACGCCAAGGTCTCGCCACGCCAGGTCCTCAGACTTACCTTTGCTGGCACCCCCGGCATATTGGTTAGCGATTTCCAGCAAGCGTTCAGCGGCATCTGGACGCCGATTGAGGATCACATCCTCAGCCCGATCTCTAAGGTCGGCGGGAATCTCCTCATAGATGGCCAACTGACCAGCGTTGACGATACCCATGGTGAGGCCGGCTTTGATCGCATGATAGAGAAAGACGGCGTGGATGGCCTCGCGTACCTGGTCATTACCTCGAAACGAGAAAGACACATTGCTGATGCCTCCTGAAACCTTTGCGTGGGGCAAATTAGCCTTGATGAACGCACAGGCATCGATGAAGTCTTTGCCATAGGTAACATGCTCTTCAATACCGGTGGCTACCGCAAACACGTTAGGATCGAAGATAATATCTTCGGGAGGGAAGCCCACCTCATGAACCAAGATGTCGTAGGAGCGTTGACAGATTTCCTGCTTACGGATCAGATTGTCTGCTTGCCCGTCTTCATCAAAAGCCATGACAATGACAGCGGCGCCATGCTTCAGACAAATCTTAGCCTGCTCAACAAACTCAGCCTTACCCGCCTTCAGGCTGATGGAGTTGACAATGGACTTACCTTGCAGGCACTTCAAGCCAGCTTCGATAATATCCCATTTCGAGGAGTCCACCATGACGGGAACCCGGCTGATATCTGGCTCGGAGGCGACCAAGTGAAGAAACCTCACCATGGCTGCTTTTGAATCCAGCATGCCCTCGTCCATATTGACGTCTATAATTTGAGCGCCGTTATTGACCTGTGAAAGTGCTACCGCCAGTGCTTTGTCGTAGTTTTCGTCAATAATCAGACGAGCAAACTGTTTGGAGCCGGTCACATTGGTTCTTTCGCCAACGTTAACGAACAGAGAGTCGGGCCCGATATTGAAAGGTTCCAGTCCACTCAGGCGCATTTTTGCTGCCACGGCAGGAATGGGTCGCGGGGAATAGTTGGCAGCGATTCGCGAAAATTCAAGGATGTGTTCCGGCCCCGTGCCGCAACAGCCACCAATGATATTAACCAGTCCGGACTTCAGGTAATCCTCGATAGAAGCGACCATCTGCGGAATGGTTTCGTCATATTCGCCGAACTCATTCGGCAGGCCACGATTGGGATAGGCACTGACATAACAGTCTGCGACATGACTCACTTCCGCTATGTAGGGTCTTAATTCGTCTGCGCCTAGCGCGCAGTTAAAGCCCACTGACAGTGGCTTCGCATGGCGAATAGAAGCCCAGAAAGCCTCAACAGTCTGCCCAGAAAGGAGGCGTCCCGAAGCATCGGTGATAGTGCCGGAAAGCATAATGGGATATTCAGTGTCCAGGTCTTCAAAGACTGTCAGGGCAGCGAATATGGCGGCCTTGGCATTCAGCACATCAAAAATGGTTTCCAGCAGAATAATATCGGCGCCACCATCGATCAGCCCGCGTATGCCTTCACTGTAGTCTTCAACCAGCTCATCAAAGGTAATATTTCTAAAGCCTGGATCATTAACATTCGGCGAGAGACTCGCGGCGCGAGTTGTGGGGCCTACAGCGCCAGCTACAAAACGAGGTTTTGCAGGATCCTCCAGAGTCACAGCATCGGCGGCCTGTCTGGCGAGTCTGGCGGCCTCCAGGTTGATTTCATAAGACAGGGCTTCAGTGCCATAGTCCGACTGGGAGATACGGTTCGCAGTAAAGGTATTGGTTTCAATGATGTCTGAGCCGGCGCGGAGGTAAGCCAGATGAATATTTTGCAACGCCTTTGGCTGGGTCAGTACCAGTAGCTCATTATTACCTTTCAGGTCGGTTGGATGATCAACAAATCGATCGCCACGAAAATCGGCTTCAGTGAGCTGTAATGCTTGAATCATGGTGCCCATGGCACCATCCATCACGAGAATACGGTGTTGCAGTTGAGCCTTGAGAAGGGCCGAGCGGGGCGCTTGTTTCATGGTGTTAGGATTCGAAGCGGTGATTGAAGGTTGCGGAGTTTAGCAGGACTGGAGGCAACCCGGTTTGAAGTTCTTCACTGGCCAAGATGAATCTACTTCATCTTGATGCTCGCCAAATAATGCTGGTAAAAATCATTGAAAAGCAGAGACTTAGAACGCCGCCCATTGATCACCAGGCAAGGTATTGTTTAAACTTGCGCTCTACCCACTTGCGCACGGATTCGGTCATGGTCGAAATTACTCCAGCCGCCCAGGAATACCTGGTCAGTTTGCTATCCAAACAAGACGATGCCAACGATATTCGCATATTTATCTCTGATCCCGGCACCCCAATGGCTGAGACCTGCATAGCTTACTGTAAACCAGGCGAGCAGCAGGCTACAGATGAGAAGGTCGAGTATACGGGCTTCGGGGCATGGATCGATGGTCGCAGCAAGCCTTTTCTTGCAGACGCATTAGTTGACTATGCCAAGGACAAGATGGGCGGGCAGCTGACGATTAAGGCGCCCAATGCCAAGGTACCCAAAGTTTCAGATGATAGTCCCATCGAGGATAGAATTAATTATGTACTGCACAGCCAGGTAAACCCATCTCTGGCCAGCCACGGCGGTAACGTTAGCCTCGTTGAGGTAGTCGACATGAATATCGCGATATTGCAGTTCGGCGGCGGCTGCCAGGGCTGTGGAATGGTTGACATGACCCTTAAGGATGGCGTCGAGAAGACGTTACTGGAACTGATACCAGAGCTGACAGCCGTCAGGGATGTGACTGATCATTCAGTGACAGAAAACGCGTATTTCTAGCCGCCGCTATCACTTTAACGCCAAGGCTTCGTAGTGCCTAGCGTATCTGCCTGTTGATTACTGATTTGATCGACTTGCGATAATGTGCGTGACCTGCTGAATAATAACACCCGCTGGGTCCTGCTGCTGTCCGCCAAGATTCCAGAACTGAGGAAATGTCACGCCTATCCCGCCCCTTTGGTTAAACGCGGCGATGTTGCTATCACTGTCATCGATCAGAATTGCACCTGCGTGGGCAAGACGGTCCTTATGGCCGGTGAAGATGCAATCTGTGTACCCGGGGCCAAAACGATCACAAAGCCATTGGTATTTGCCCGCAAGACAGTCGGGAAAGCCCGTAGGCGCGGTCAGAAAGACGACATGCCCCAATTTTGACAGGGCTTCATGCATTTCCAGAAACCAGGGATAAGCTGGCAGATTGCGCCAGAAGTCGGCGCCATGGGCATCAATTTCGCCAAAAAAAGTCTCTCGTGGCATGCCAATGAGGGGTTCGGGATAGAAGTGACCAGCAAACTCATGGGCCCAACGTTGCAGGACCCCGTTCGGCTCAAGGCCAATAAGGTCTAACGCCGGTCGAATGAAGTCCGCGCAGACACCATCGACATCCAGGTAGATCTCCCATGGTGGCATGCTGATCAGGCCGATTTCGCCGCAGCCGAAATATCGCGATGCGCCTGGCGTTGCGGTAGATGGGCTTTGACTCTGTCTCTAAGACCGCGAATCATCGACTCAGTCGATGCCCAGTCAACGCAGGCGTCAGTGACAGAAACGCCATACTGCAGGTCCTTCAAGTCACTGGGAATCGACTGATTACCGGCATTCAGGTTACTTTCGACCATTAGACCGACGATAGAGCAGTTACCCTCGACGATCTGGTTCGCGACATTCTCCATGACGAGGGGCTGAAGAGCGTAATTCTTTGATGAGTTGGCATGACTGCAGTCAATCATGATATTGGCCTCAATGCCGGCTTTCTTCAGAGCCTGCTCACAGACCGCGACGTTGACCGAATCGTAATTGGTATTGCCGCCGCCGCCTCGAAGCACAATGTGTGCATGTTGGTTACCGCGAGTTCGAATGACGGCAACCTGACCCTCATGGTTGATTCCCAGGAACCGATGGGGCGCTGAAACTGACTGTAACGCGTTGATAGCGACGGCCAGGCCACCATCGGTACCGTTTTTAAAACCTACAGCAGAGGACAGACCGCTGGCCATTTCCCGATGAGTTTGTGACTCGGTGGTGCGCGCACCGATAGCACTCCAGCTGATCATGTCCTGCAGATATTGGGGAGAGACCGGGTCAAGCGCCTCGGTAGAGGTTGGAATACCCATCTCAGCGAGGTCAACCAGCAGCTTTCTGGCCAGCTTTAGGCCGTCCTGTATGGCAAATGAATCGTTCATGTAAGGATCATTGATAAAACCCTTCCAGCCGACGGTGGTTCGAGGTTTTTCAAAGTAGACTCGCATTACCAGGACAAGACTGTCCTGCACTTCCTCAGCGAGTAATTTCAGCCGATGCGCATACTCCATTGCGGCTTCCATGTCGTGAATCGAGCAGGGCCCGATGATCACGAACAGGCGGGGATCTTTGTGCTCCAGGATCTCCTTGATGGTTAAGCGACCGTTGGCGACGGTAGCAAGCGCCTGACTCGAGGCAGGAATTAACTTTTTCAGCTCGTTAGGCGTCATCAGGGTTTGTTCACTTAGCACGTTAAGATCGTCCACTACTACATTCGTCATATCGATTTCCTGATCCGCAGATCCTGTCCATTCACTCGAGGAATTTGAAACTCTAAATATGTGTCAACACGCGCGTCAAAAACCCAAAAAAAACCCCGATCCAGCGGCGCCAATCGGGGTTTCTCGTCGGCGGTCTTGACCGCCTAATTCAGTATTAAGCGCTCTAGCAATTATTATAGTTAAAGAAATACATCCGATCCTGGATCTTCTTGTTGGTATTCCTTTTCCTCGCTCCCACACTCTTGACGTCAACACGCTGGGCGTCAACACGCTGGGCGTCAGTGCGCTTGGCAAGCAAGCCGTGAACGGCCAGCGCAGCCACACCTACGGGTCGACCAAAAGGTCGGCGAGTGACTGGTGCTGCTAGGCTGTTGGCGATTCGGTTCATGCCGGTCATGATAGCGGCCCCTTGTCATGATGCAAGTGTTTTTTGCGTGCGAACGTTATACTGCCTGGCAGCCTGAAGCGAGTTGCTCAGGCTTTTATCGGCAAGGAGTTTACATGTATCTCAGGCATCTATTCGTTATCGCGAGCCTTGGGTGGACGAGTATGGCAATCGCTGAGTCGGGGCTCGGCAGTCCAACCCCAATTCGCTTCAGCGCCCTGAATGAGCTTAGTGGCATCGTCAAGAGTCGGCGGTTTGAAGATGTATATTGGGCTCACAATGACAGCGGTGATCAACCGAGGTTGTTTGCGCTTGACGGGCAGGGAAAGATTATCTTTCCCAGATTTTTAAGCCGATACTTTCATGGCGAGGAGGTTGAAGTTGGCAAGCAGCCATGGCCTGGATTGCCCATTGCCGTGGCGGCCAATGTAGACTGGGAAGATATCGCGATCGGCGAAGATTTGCTGTATGTCGCAGACATGGGCAACAATGGTAATGCGCGTCGAGACCTGGGTGTATATGTGATTGTGGAGCCTAACCCGCGCGCAGTAGAGCTCACGCGCCCACTCAGCTTTCTGCCGGTTCGCTATCCTGAGCAAACAGAGTATCCGGCCAGACGCTGGCACTTTGACAGTGAGGCTTTGTTTGTCGCTGACGGTAAACTCTATTTCATCACCAAGCACCGTGAAGCCGGCAAGATCGATAAATTTGAGCTTGGCGCAGCCCTCTACCGGCTGGATACCCAGTATACCGATCGCGTTAATCTGCTGACTCGAGTCGATGCCAGCGACGAGCTGGCGGTTGCAACTGGCGCCGAAGTCTCGCCGGACGGCCGCTTTCTGGCGGTAATCTGCTACACGGATCTTTGGCTTTTCGAAAAACCCTCGACAGATGACAAGTGGTTATCCAGCAGGGCTTATCGGCTGCCGTTACCAAGACGGCAAGTCAAGCAGGTTGAGGCGGTGACCTGGGTCTCCAACGAGCGCTTGATGATTGGTAATGAAGAGGGCGAACTCTATCAGATTGATCGTGAGCGCGTCCCCTTGGTTGCGCCCTGATCCCTTTTTCCAGACGGCTTCGATACGTTAGAAAAATTGGAGATAAATATCATAGGCTATTGTTTATATTGATTAATTGATAGCATCCCTGCTGAACAGCAACGACAGACCGTGCTTATCCGCGAGCGAATTGAGTCGCCAACATTGACTTTCTGAGCGCCGCGCATACCATGCGCTTTCTCTATCTCGTTGTGGCGAATGATTTTGGACGCTTTGAGCATCACCGGCATCTCGGCCTTGTTGGCGGCAGGACTGATCGGCGGCTTCATTAATACACTGGCGGGCGGTGGCTCCATGCTGACGCTGCCGGCATTGATGATGTTAGGTATGCCTGCTGACATCGCTAACGCAACGAACCGAGTGGGTGTGCTGTTGCAGTCTCTCACCGGGATTAAGGGCTTCAAGGATCAGAATAAACTCGATTCTGGCGCCATAGGTCCCGTGTTGGTGCCCACACTACTGGGCGCTTTGGTGGGGTCCATGCTCGCATCCTATCTGCCCTTATGGTTGTTGAAGCCGACACTGCTCGTAACAATGGTGGGTCTGGCGCTGGTCATGTTAATCAAGCCTGATGCGGTAATCCCTGCACCTGGGACTCAGCCCTATAAGGTTTTTGAGAAACCGTCAGCAGTCCTGGTGTTGTTTGGCGCCGGCGTCTACGGCGGTTTCGTTCAGGCTGGCGTTGGGTTCATCTTAATTGCCGCGCTGGCAGGAGGTTTGCGCTATGATCTGGTGCGTACGAACGCCTTAAAATTGGTCTGTACTGCCGCATTCAGTATCGTAGCGCTGGCCGTTTTTATCAGCCGCGACCAGGTACTCTGGGTGCCAGGTTTGATACTAGCCGCTGGAATGGTGGCAGGGGCGAGCCTCAGCGTGAAATTTGCGGTGAGTGTGCCCCAGAACACGTTAAAATGGCTGCTTTTTGTTATGGTGACTCTGACTTGCGCCGGAGCACTCATCATCGATTAATCCGCCATCTTCAGATGGCCAGAATGAAACCAACAACATGAACGAAGAGATTGAGAAGTACCCACCGAATTTTATTCGCAACATTATCGAAAAGGATATTGCCGCGGGTAAAAACGGCGGACAAGTCGTCACCCGGTTTCCGCCAGAACCGAATGGCTATCTGCATATAGGCCATGCTAAAGCGATCTGCCTGAGTTTTGGTATTGCGCAGGAATTTGGCGGCTCAACCTTTCTGCGCTTCGATGACACCAATCCGCTCAAGGAAAACATTGAGTTCATGGAGTCGATGAAGACTGATATCAGCTGGCTGGGGTTTCAATGGCGAGAAATCCGTAACGCCTCTGATTACTTTGAGCAGCTCTATCAGTTTGCCGAGCAATTGATCCAGGACGGCAAGGCCTATGTTGATTCTCTGTCAGCAGAACAAATTCGCGAATTTCGCGGCACCCTGACCTCTGCCGGTAAAAACAGTCCGTTTCGCGATCGAACTATTGAAGAGAATCTGTCGATGTTTCGACGCATGCGTGCGGGTGAATTTGCAGACGGCGAGCACGTGTTACGTTTAAAGATCGACATGGCGTCGCCCAACATGAACCTGCGAGATCCGGCGATTTATCGTATTCGCCATGTGCGCCATCACCAGACCGGTGACCAATGGTGTATCTATCCTTTGTACGACTATACCCATTGTATCTCTGACTCACTGGAGGGCATTACCCATTCTTTGTGTGACTTGGGATTCGAGGCACACCGCCCTCTGTATGATTGGGTACTGGACAACATTGATGTCACTTGCCACCCGCAGCAGATCGAATTTTCTCGATTGAATTTGCAGTTTACGGTGATGAGTAAGCGCAAGCTCAAGCAGCTGGTTGATGAGCAATTGGTTGATGGCTGGGATGACCCTCGATTACCAACGATTGCCGGTCTGCGCCGGCGCGGTTATACACCATCGGCTATTCGAGAGTTCTGCCGTCGAATCGGCGTCACCAAAAGCGACAATAATGTCGAGTTAGCCTTTCTTCAGAGCGTCATTCGAGAGGATCTTGAAGATCAGGCACCCAGAGTCATGGGCGTGTTGCAGCCATTAAAGGTCGTGATTGAAAACTTTCCAGAGGGGCAGGTTGAGCAACTGACCGTGGCCAATCATCCAAAGCTCGAGGCATTGGGTACTCGCCAGCTACCCTTCACTCGAGAAGTCTATATCGATAGAGACGATTTCCGTGAGACGGCTGGGCGTAAATATAAGCGGCTGGTTACTGATGGCGAGGTACGACTGCGTTACGGATATGTCATCAAAGCCAATCAAGTGATCAAGGACTCGAGTGGAGAAATTATCGAACTCCGCTGTACCTATGACCCCGAGACCCTGGGTGAAAATCCTGCGGGTAGAAAAGTCCGCGGTGTCATTCACTGGGTCTCGGCTGCACTGAATCAGCCGGCGGAAATCCGTCTCTTTGAGCCACTTTTTAGCGTCGACTTTCCAGATGCCTCTGACCAGGATTACCGTGACCTGTTGAACCCGGATTCCTTGACTCGAGTGCAGGGCTTTGTCGAGGCCAGCTTGACGACGGCGACGGTGGAACAAAGATTTCAGTTTGAACGTGAAGGTTATTTTTGTCTGGATAACAAGGACTCCAAGCCTGGGCAGCTGGTCTTCAATCGAATCGTCGGACTGCGTGACAGCTGGGCAAAAGTAGAGCAAGCAGAAAATGACTGAGTGCCCTGGAGCGATTGGCAGAGACTTAAAGCGCTGTGAGAAAGCACAATAGCCTTTTGATGCTAAGTTTGGTTGAATCGAATCTGGCAGGTTAACCCTGAATAATGGGCTGCAGCTAATGCGAAGCGGGCAGGCTATTGGATGATGGCATCCGCTACCGGCTTTTTGTCCACTGCCAGCTGACAGTGCACAACTGATGATCACAAACTGACAATAGAAGAGGAGTCACCTATGAAATTTGGACTTATACCGGTCAATATCGGCATTCAGTCAATGGCGCAGATGACAGGTCTGGCGCAGCTCTCTGAACAGGTTGGTTTTGAATCAGTTTGGACCTTTGAGCACGTTATAGTGCCCGTCGATTATGCGTCTAAATACCCTTACAGCGACTCAGGCAAGATGGGCGTCAGCCCCGAGACTAATCTGGTGGATCCCCTAATCGCGCTGGCCGCAGTTGCCGCCAGCACAACCAGGCTGCGTCTGGGTACTGGCGTTAATATCCTGTCGCAAACCAATCCGCTGTATCTGGCCAAACAGGCCGCAAGTTTGGATATGTTGTCCAGCGGAAGGCTGCTGCTGGGGCTTGGCATTGGCTGGCTGCGAGAAGAGTTTGAGGCGATGGGTACACCCTTTGAAAAGCGCGGCGCACGTTTCGATGATTATGTCGCGGCGATGCGCAAGGTGTGGTCGGGGGAGGTGGTTGAGCATGACAGTGAATTTCTCAACTGGCATGGCTTCAAGAGCTATCCAATACCCCATCAATCACCCCTGCCGGTCATCATTGGCGGTATTAAAGGCAAGATCCATGAGCGCATCGCGCTGCATGGCAACGGTTGGTTTGCGCCCAGTGGTGACCCCGAGGTGCTGACAGAACACCTTGATCAGATCAAAGCCCAATGTGACAAGATAGGGCGCGACATCAATGAAATTGAAATCACCTGCATGTGGACCGGCAGTGGCGGCGCCGCTGGCATTCAAGCCTTGCAGGACTGTGGCGTAGGGCGACTGGTCGTGCCAGTGCAGGCGTTGGGTCGTGACCCAGCGACGGGTATACGTGAATTCGCAGAGAAGTATATCGGCTAATTGGCCGCTGGAGAGCAATGTCGTGGCGCTTACCCTGGAAGATGTATTAATCGCACGGCAACGGCTGTCAGGCGGCCTGGTGCAAACGCCGGTGATGCACAGCGCCGAGCTGAATGCCCTCGCGGGCGCTGAGCTGTTCTTCAAATGTGAGCAGCTGCAGATGACGGGGTCGTTCAAGGCCAGAGGCGCGCTGAATGCTGTTCGCAGCCTGCCAGATAATGTGGCGCAGCATGGCGTCGCGACACATTCCTCGGGTAACCATGGAGCCGCGCTGGCATGGGCGGCGACGTCTCGAGGCATACCTGCACATATTGTCGTTCCTGAGAATGCGCCGCCAATCAAGAAAAGTAACATTCGTCAGCAGGGCGGCATCATCATTGAGTGCGAATCGAACCTGCACGCGCGTGAGGCAACCTTGGCCAGTGTGGTGGCTAAAACCGGAGCGCACTATGTACCGCCTTACGATGATGCCAGAATTATCGCCGGGCAGGGCACGGCCAGCCTTGAATTGATGGCAGCAGTAGATCAGTTGGATGATATTATCACGCCGGTTGGTGGCGGGGGGTTACTCGCGGGTACGCTGGTGGCGATGCCCGGCAGACTCAGGGTTTATGGTGCTGAGCCGAGCATGGCAGATGATGCCTACCGTTCATTTACCACCGGCAATCGTGTACTTAGCCACTCACCCAAGACTATCGCCGATGGCCTTCAGACGACCCTTGGCGCCTTGAATTTTGAAATAATCCGGCAGCAGTGCGCTGGTATTCTGCTGGTCTCGGAAGAGGAGATTCTGGCAGCCATGGCATTGATCGTGACCAAACTTGACCAGGTGGTGGAGCCATCATCAGCCGTGACGTTAGCGGCGGTATTACGTTACCCGAAAATTTTCAGTGAGCGTCGAGTCGGATTGATATTGACAGGTGGCAACCTTTCCACAAGCGCCCACTGACGAATGGGCACTCTGGGAACGGGGACGAACGGCATGTTCGCATGTCGCGTTTTTGATGGGTCGTGACTTAAATGGCCAATATCCAAACCAGGAGGCCCGCTGCATAGCCAACCACCTGGCCGCGATCACCAGAACCATTGGCCTGACCTGCGTTTAATTCCGCTTCCGGCTCTCCACCGCGCATGACGCGCAAGATGATGGGCAGCTCAAACATGACTACGCTAATTGCTCGGGCGACGGCGACAGCCAGCAGCATGGCTCGGCCAGCGTTGTCGAGGGGCACCAACAGCAGAACCAGAGCGACCAGCAGCCAGTTACCGACTGGGCCACCTATGCTCATCGACAGGAATTGTCGTCGAGTATTCTTCGCAAAATTGAATCCGAAAATGAATCCGCCGGTTGGATTAGTCACCATAGGTGAATAAGACTTTGCCAGCCTAGCCCCGGCGAAGTGCCCCCACTCATGAAAGATAGTGGCAATAATCGTCATCGCAGCAAAGGCATTTAACATTGACAGTCCGGTTGCCAGGCTCAACCCACTGGTACTGGCCCAGGCATCTGCCGCGGCCCATAAGGTGAGGGCCGCCAGTAGCGCCAGTCCATGATTGCGAACTGCCAGCCTCAGTCGCTGGCTATCAGGCAGGCTAGCGGGCTTGACGGGTTGGGTGGTCTCCTGTTGGGTGGTTTGAGCAGCTTCAAGCATCTTAGGTATTTCCGTCGTGAAGCGCCGGCGTTACCGACGCGATGGCTAATGTTGGGTTATTCTGTCACAGCGACCACTTGTTGCCTACTGGCGCCTATTGATCCTTCAGCAGCCACTGATTAAATACTGCTGGTCTTTTTTCGCGAAACGCGGTCACGCCTTCACGGGCATCGGGATGGTGGTCAGAGATGGCAGTTTTGGCGGCAATTTCGTCCAACGACTGAGCGAAGGTCAATTCTGTGGCCTGATAAATCGAACGCTTCAACAGGCGCGCGGAGACTTGGGGGCCCTCTGCCAACTCCAGCGCCAAGGCTTGAACGTGGCTTCTCAGGTCCTCATCAGCAACGACCTCGTTGACCAACCCGAGGGCCAGGGCTGCCTCAGCCTCTACAATGCGCTTGCGCAAGATAAAGTCGAGCGTCGCAGCCAGACCGAGATGCTGCAGCAGCAGGTACTGACCACCCTCATCGGGTAGCAAGCCAAATCTGAGTGTTGCAGAACCCAGACGGGCAGACTTGGCCGCAACCTTGAAATCACAGGCCAGCGCCAAAGATAAGCCTGTTTGGATAGCGACGCCATTGATGGCAGCTATGGTGATCTTGTCGAGGTTGCGAATAGCAACATTTAACGCCTGGGATACCTGACGCAAGCCGTTATAGGTGCCAAGGGCATTGTCGTGCCCTGCGGGTATCGATGGCATCAGGGCATTGGGATGGGTGTTGGGCGCACTGTAAGCCTGCAGGTCATCGCCAGCACAAAAGCCTCTGCCGGTACCAATAAACACGACAATCCTCACGGCATTATCCATTTGCGCCTGAGTCAATACTTCGATCAAGTCACGCTTCTTGCCCACACTCATGCCATTGAGCTTGGCGGGCTCATTGAATTCGATCCAGGCGATGCCTGGCGCCTCGATCCGGACCTCAAAACCGGTAAACTTGCCTGTCTGCATGAATGACTCCGATTAATAAGCAGCGAAGGTTCCATGATTGGAGTTAATCGAAGTCTTGTCAATTCAATCAATTGGCCGAATCGTTTGACCCAATCGTTTGACCCAGCGACTCCTGATAATCAATTATGGCCAGGTCAGATGGGCGAATTGCGAAGATGAACGCGGCTGCACCCCAGTATGCATCAATTGGGTTTTCATTCCAGCCCGCCAAGTATAGACTCAGCGCTTGAACATGACTGGCGAATGATTGTCTGGCGACTTCATTGAGAAGTGGAGTTTTCGAGACGATAGCAGGTGGACCTAACCACTGGGAAGTAAGCAATTAACCCAAAAAAAGCCGTTCGCCTGGGCACACTCTTTAACCTAACGGAAGACAGCCCATGTTAGCCAATCTCGATCTGCTGCGACAAAACGCCCAGGCCATCTATGCGGCCCGCAATTGTGAAGAACAGCGCCAGTTTCCCGTGCCTGGGCTCGACTAATAGAAAGGCCAGAGCGTCATGCTGCAGAAACGAGCCATAGCCCTTATTCGTCATGGAGACTATCAGCAACCCGTTGGCGTCCCCAGTGCACTGCTGCCTTATCCCTTAACGCTCAAAGGTGAGGCCCAAGCCCGCCAGTGCGGGGGTTTAATCCTCGACTTTTGTCGCACCCAGAACCTGCGTCTTGTTCCGCAGCTGGATTGTTCTCGGCAGCTCAGGGCATGGCAGACGGCGACGCTGATTGCCGAGGCAGTGTCGCTCGAGACGCAGCCGAATGCTGCTATTCTTCAAGTTTCTGAATTTGAATCCCTTTCTGAGCGCAGCGTAGGTGCTGTTGCGAATCTTGATATCGCAACTATTGCGGCGATTGTTGCAGCTGATCCGCGTTATAGTCCGCTGCCCAACGGCTGGAAATCGGATCGCAATTTTCGCCTGCCATTCCAGGGTGCTGAGTCCCTGCAGATGGCGGGCGAACGGGTCGCAAGCCATTTGCGAGATGCCTGGCAGGCATTGATGGAAGGTGAGCTAAAAGTCATCGTAGGACATGGTGCTGCCATGCGCCACGCTGCCGCGCAGCTGGGTCTGCTGACCGCAAGTCAGGTCACCGGCCTGTCAATGCATCATGCTCAACCCGTGTATATCAGCCGTGATGAGCAGGGCAACTGGTTCCAGCTTGCCGGAGAATGGAAGATCAGGCGACAAGCCGGAGATGAGTTCGGGGAGTAATCGGGCGCATTGGCCCGATGACTTAAACCCCCTGTCTGTTCAGCGCGAGTTGTTTAGATTTAAGCTTTGGAGAACTCTAGCGGTTTAAAACACGAGAATGGCGCGACCACTGATTTTGCCCGTTTCCAGCGCGTGAGTGGCGTCGTTGATTTGATCCAGAGTGAATCTTTCAGTCACCATAGCGTCCAAGTCCAGCTTACCACGCGCATACCAGTCGAGATATTTGGGGAAATCGCGGTCTGGCGAACAACTGCCGCCGATGCTGCCGATAAACTTCTTCTCGTTGATCAGCATATCAATGGCGTTAAGTTCCACGGTCGTTTGCGGCACACCCACCAGCACGGCAGTGCCGCCAGTTTCTGCGCCGAAAACGCCGTCGCGCACGGCAGGAACAATTTGCTCCATGGTCTTCTTTAAGCCGATACAATCAAACGCATAGTCAGCGCCGCTCACGGGCAAACCCATGAAGTTACGTTTGCTGGCATTGGTGGTCAGGGCTTTGATTTTGGCAATAGGATCACCCTGACCCGCGTTGATGGTATGGGTTGCGCCAAACTGCTGGGCAAACGCCAGCTTCTGGTCGTCCAGGTCAACAGCGATGATGGGGTTTGCACCCACTGCCTTGGCTGCCACTACAGCAGAGAGACCAACGCCACCTACACCAAAAATCACCACACTTTCACCGGCCTTGACGCCCGCCGTATTCTCAACCGCGCCGGCGCCGGTCATGACTGCGCAGCCGATGATAGCGGTAACATCCCGTTTGGTGTCGTTGGCGACTTTGACGACATACTGCTCATCAGCAATAGTGGTGTCCGCCCAGGTAAAGACATTCTGGGATCGAGCGACATTACCATCGGGCAGGGTCAGAAGCGCTGGCAGGGGTGCTCGATCAGTGCCACTTGCGTTACGAGGTACCCAAGTCACCATCACCATGTCGTCCACTGCGACATGCTCGACGGCACTACCAACATCCAAAACGATGCCAGTAGACTCGTGACCCAGAACAACGGCATTAGCACGAGGATTATGCATCTGATGGAGCTGGCTATGACAGACGCCGCTCGCATACTGCTTCACGACAACCTGGTGCGGACCGGGGTTCGGTAGGTCCAAGTGCATAATTTCGAGGGGTCCTGGCTGCTGTGGCAGAACTACGACGCGAGCGGGCGTGGGCATAATGAGCATTCCATTCGTTGGGGTTAAACGGGTATTCTAAGAACATTAACGGGGGTCTGTCATCATGTCAAAGTTATCGGCACAGTTACACGAGTCTTTGAAGGGGCTTCTGCAAGATCGAATGACCACGCAGAGGGACCTGTTAGATCGGCACGGCAAAGACGAGTCTTTCCACCAGCCTTACTCTCCAGATGCGATTGTATATCCGATAACTAACGAGGAAGTCAGTCAGATTGTCCAGCTTTGTGCGGCGACTGGGACTCCGCTGGTGCCCTTCGGCGCCGGAACTTCCCTGGAAGGACATATTGCCGCCCTGCGCGGGGGCGTTTGCGTCGATATGTCTCGAATGAATCAAATCCTTGAAGTCAACGGCGCGGATCTGGACTGCCGAGTTCAAGCTGGCGTGACCCGTAAGCAGTTGAATGCAGCGCTGCGACATCATGGTCAATTTTTCCCCGTCGATCCTGGTGCCGATGCAACTCTCGGTGGCATGACGTCAACCCGCGCATCTGGCACCAACGCCGTGCGATATGGCACCATGAAGGACAATGTTCTGGGTCTGACAGTGGTGATGGCTGATGGCAAAATAGTTCGAACCGGCAGTCGCGCACGCAAATCTGCTGCCGGCTACGACCTGACCCGATTGTTCTGCGGCGCAGAAGGCACGCTCGGTATCATTACCGAGGTTCAGTTACGTTGCTATGGATTGCCCGAAGCGCATGCCGTCGGCGTTTGCTCCTTTGCTGCCATCGCAACCGCGGTCGAAACGGTCATAGAAGTGATTCAATCTGGTATTCCTGTGGCGCGGGTCGAACTGCTGGATGCCGTTCAGATGAACGCTATCAACCAATATTCCAAGCTGGATTATCCGCCTCAGCCGACCTTGTTTTTTGAATTTCACGGCACCAGCGCCAGCGTCGTGGAACAAAGCCAACGAGTGGCTGAACTCGTGCAGGCGAATCGTGGCTCAACCTTCACCTGGGCAGTGGAACAGGAAGCTCAGAACAAGTTATGGCAGGCTCGGCATGATGCCTACTACGCCGCCAGGTCCCTGCGTCCCGGCGCAGGCGGCTGGCCGACGGACGTTTGCGTGCCCATCTCAAGGCTCGCAGAATGTATCAAAGAGACCCAACAGGACCTGCTCGAGTTCAATCTACTGGCGCCTATTGTTGGCCATGTAGGTGACGGCAACTTTCATTTGCTGCTCCTGGTTGATGAGAACAATCCAGCAGAATTGGCGACCGCCAATACCGTTAATGATCGTTTGATCAGACGTGCTCTCGATATGGGTGGCACCAGTACCGGTGAGCATGGCATTGGATACGGTAAGCTGCCCTACATGGAGCTGGAGCACAGTACCGGCCTAGCAGTGATGGGGTTGATCAAACAGGCCCTTGATCCACTGCATATCATGAATCCGGGCAAGGTCATTCCCAGTCACTATTAGTGGAGGCAGGGGGTTGAGGGCAGGGGGTCGAGGTCATTAGGTCAACGCCGCAAACAATCGGCTTTTGACATCCTTTGACATCCTTTGACATAAGTCGGTGAACCGCTACACTGGGTGGAAACCCGTCGCAGGGCGCCGCTATGAAGCAACGTATCATCGTTTCGATCATTGTTGTATTTCTCATTGCGCTGGGCCTCTGGGGTCAGTACCTCATCTCTCCGACGCGGTTCCTCGACGGTTTTACTACCGTCTTATACGAAATTCTTCTGTTGTTTTTTTTTAGCGGCGACTGGACCCTGGCGCTGGATTCTGTGCCGCTCCAGATTGAACTGGTGCGCTTTTTGGCCCCGTTGGCTGCTGTAACTTCTCTGTTCCTGGTGTTTGCTTCCAATACGCGCATTCTGATGGGCAATCGGTTGGTGCGTTATTACAGCGATCACATCATCGTCGTGGGCCTTGGCGATAAGAGTTGGCAGTTTCTGCGTACTTGTCATCCTGCACAGCGCGTCGTTGTTGTCGAGCGGAATCCCGACAACCTGTTGATTCACCGTGCCAGATTACTGGGTATTCGAGTCCTGGTGGGCGACATTTTCGAAGACTCGATGCTGGCCCGAGTCAATGTCGCGCAAGCGTCGCAGATGATTGCCTTTACCGGGGACGATGGCACTAATGTTGAGCTGGCGATTAAGACACGGACCTTGATTCGAAGTTTACCGAGGGACTCATCTCACTTGAAAATTCATATCCACTTGAATGAGATAGGACTGGCACAGCAGCTTGAAAGTTACCCGAAATTCTTTGCGGACTACTCGCTTGCAGAGATTGCCTTCTTTAGCGTCTACGATCTCAGTGCCAGGCTACTACTGAGAGACTATCCACCAGACGTGTTTGCTGACGTGGCCAATCAGGCTCGGGTTCATCTCGCTATCTACGGGTTTCAACGCCTAGCAGAGAAGCTGGTGATAGAAGCGGCACTTATGTGTCAGTACGCCAATGGTTCTCGACTGAGATTTTCAATTTTTGACGCCGACGCCGATGGCAAGTGCCGAAAATTCAGCGAGGAATATCCGCATCTGGCAAAGATTTGTGACTATACCTTCATCCAGCAAACCACCATGGGTCCGCAGATGTTTACGGGATCGATTGCCGAAATACTACCCTCGGTGACGCAACACATTGTCTGTACAGACTCGGATGAAGAAAGCCTCACCATTGCGCTGAAACTGCGTGGCGCTCTGCTTGACAGACGAGCCAGTAACGCGCCGATTCTGGTACGTATGCAGCGCACCAGTGGGTTAGCGCAGCTGCTGGAAAGCAATACCGGAGAACAGGAAATCCCCGATGGTCTTTACCCTTTCGGCATGTTTGACGAGGTGCTTCAGGTTGATAATGTCCTGACCAGCCAGCTTGACCAGCTCGCACGAGTGATTCACCAAATGTATCTTGAGGCTCAGTTGAACAATTCACCAACGATATACCAGCGGGGCGGCGCTAATATCGGCATTGAACAATCGGCTATTGTCAGCGACAAGTCAGCCCGCGGCGACTCTGGCAATCGTCACCTCAACACCGATCCGCCGAGTCACCATCAGGCACTCCAATTATGGAATGATCTGCCTCAGTGGGAGCGAAAGCAGAACCTGCTAAAAGCAGATCACTGGCCTATTCGACTGCGGGCAATTCGTTGTCTGCCCACGCATCAGGTCATAGATGTACCGGACTTCACTCTGGTTGAGGCGACCACTCAGGCTAAAATGGAGCACAATCGCTACGTCAATACTAAGCGCTACGAAGGTTGGCAATATGGAGAAACTCGAGTTGAGGAAGCTAAAATCAACCCTTTCTTAATCCCTTGGGAAAAGCTTTCGCCAGAGCAACAGCAACGCGAAATTGGCGAGGTTGCGATTCAGCCCGATTATTTTGCACGACGATCAGGGATTTTTACCCAGCGAAAATTCATTCTAGGCGTTACCGGACATAGATTGACTGGCGAGCAACTCGCCGACAAAAGCTTGCTTCAGCAACTTAAGACCAGCTTGCTTAACCTGAAGCAAAAATATGCCAACCATCAATTTACGATCCTTTCACCCTTGGCGGAGGGCGCCGACCGGCTGGTTGCTCGAATGGCAATGTCGGTTCTGGACGCTGCTCTGCAGGTACCCTTACCCTTACCCTATGATCTGTATATTCAGGATTTTTCCAGCAAGGCATCCCAGGATGAGTTCAAGACCCTGATCGGTAAGGCCGAGTTTTATTACGAACTACCCATGCGTTTTGGTAATATTCGCGAGCTTGCGGTCGGCCGAGCGAACTCGATTAACGAGTCAAGAAATAAGCAATATGCGCTGGCGGGCGCCTATATTGCTCAGCGAGTTGATCAATTGATCGCTATCTACGATGGTAAACCGGCAGCCGGTACCGGCGGTACGGGTCAAATTGTCCAATGGTATGAGAGCGGCGAAATCGACCCAGAGTACGTCTATGCCGATCATTACTTTCTGCCGCCACGTAAGCTCAAGGCGATTGTCATTAACACGCAGCGCTAAGAAAGCAGTTTACATCACAGGATTTGTATCCCGCTCGGTAAAAGAGTAAAAAGGCCACCGTATTGCTGTTCCTCTCTCGCTTGCACAGCGATGCAGGGTGGGACCAGTGAGTTAATAATGTCTTTTACAGGAATCCTATCTTGAGCCAACTGGCATTTTCAACGCTGGGCTTGTCGACTGAAATGCTGGCAAATCTTGACTCTCTCGGCTACACCGAGATGACGCCTATCCAGGCGCACAGTTTGCCACCGATATTATCGGGTCGGGATGTCATCGGGCAGGGTAAGACCGGGTCCGGCAAAACCGCCGCGTTCGGGCTTGGACTGCTCGGCAAGCTGGATGTCAGACGTTTTTGTGTTCAGGCTCTCATTCTGTGCCCGACCCGTGAATTGGCTGACCAGGTCACTAAGGAGATACGTCGTCTGGCGCGCGGCGTCAATAACGTCAAGGCATTAACCCTCTGCGGGGGTACGCCGTTTGGCCCTCAGGCCGGCTCACTGGAACATGGTGTCCATATTGTGGTTGGCACCCCCGGGCGAATCGACGACCATTTACGCAAAGGTACCTTGAGTTTGGACGCCGTCAATACGCTGATTCTCGACGAGGCGGATCGTATGCTCGACATGGGATTCGAGGAGGTCCTCGAGCGTATTATTAAACAGGTGCCGAGTCAGCGTCAGACTCTGCTTTTCAGCGCCACATTCACCGAAGAAATCAAAAAGATAGCCTATCGAATCATGAAACAGCCTGAAATGGTTCAAGTGGCAACCAAGCACGATCACGAGACGATAGCGCAGCATTTTTATCGCACCGATGAAGCTGAACGCAGTACCGCCTTACGGCTTTTACTACTGCAATACTTTCCGGATTCGACTCTGATATTTTGTAATACTCGCCAGGAGACCCAACAGGTTGCTGAGGACCTGGTACGCCAAGGTTTCAGCGCTATGGCCCTGCATGGCGACCTGGAGCAGCGAGAGCGTGACCAGACGCTGGTGCAATTTGCAAACAAAAGTATTTCAATACTGGTCGCCACGGACGTTGCCGCCCGCGGTTTGGATATAGAGGCCCTGGATGCGGTTATCAATTATCGGATTGCTCAGGATCCTCAGGTGCATGTACACCGCATTGGTCGTACCGGACGAGCCGGCAGTCGAGGCATTGCCTGCACTCTATATAGCGACAGGGAAGAGCATAAACTGGCTAAAATTGCCCAGGGACTCGACCTTGAGTCATCAGAGCAGCCATTGCCGCCGCTCTTACTGCTCGATAACGCGCCGATGCGCCCCACAATGGCCTGTCTGCAAATTGATGGTGGTCGTAAGCAAAAAGTCCGGCCTGGCGATATCCTTGGCGCACTCACGGGCGCGGAGGGCATCGCTGGCAGTGATGTGGGTAAAATCCACCTGTTTGACCAGTGCGCCTACGTCGCGGTCCGCAGAAGTGCCGCCAGGGTTGCACAACAGAAGTTGGCCGAAGGAAAAATCAAGGGTCGTGCCTTCAAGGTTCGTCTCATTAAGGGACGATGACGATTTAAAGAACGACGGCTGGTTATTGAAATTCTGGACGGCGACCCAAGATCTGCGTTTCGTCCTTCTCGACCAGGAGTCAGCTTGACTAACATAGGTATAGTTTGTCCCCATTGCTTCGTTACTAATCGCGTGCCTGAACCTCGATTGACTGAGGCGCCGACCTGTGGCAAGTGCCGAGGGGCTTTATTTACCGGCAAGCCAACTGCGGTGAATCTCGCGCAGTTTCAAAAAATGTTGACGTTTAATGACACGCCGCTGGTTGTCGATTTTTGGGCAGAGTGGTGTGGCCCCTGCAAGATGTTTGCGCCTACGTTTGCTCAAGCCAGTGCGCAACTCGAGCCAAAATTTCGATTATTAAAGGTGGACACCGAAGCTAACCAGGAACTCGCCTCGAAATATCGAATTCAGTCTATCCCTACTATTGCACTGTTTAAGCAGGGCCGGGAATCAAGTCGTCAGGCTGGTGCCTTGTCTTTGTCACAATTACTGAGTTGGGTGCAAGGCGCATGAGGAGGATTGGCTCAGCCAATTATGTTAATCAGTCCTCGGATTGCCGTTAGCGCCGCCTGACGACGGATCGAACTCCGATCACCGGTAAACAGATACTCGCTGGTTTGCTGAACCTCGGGCGCCTCAGTGCTGCTGCTACGCCGTGCCCATGCAAACCAGACAGTGCCCACTGGCGTACCAATATCGCCGCCCGATGGTCCCGCCACGCCTGTCACTGCCACAGACACATTCGCGGTGCTCTGGAGCAGGGCGCCCAACGCCATATCTCGAGCAACAGGTTCGCTCACCAGCCCATAATGGACAATAACGGTGTGACTGACGTTCAGCAGACGTTGCTTTGCCGAAGAACTGTAAACGACTAAACCGCAATCAAACCAATCTGAACTGCCGCCGCTGCTGGTGCACAAAGCGGCGATAAGCCCGCCGGTGCAACTTTCTGCAGTGGCAATTCGTAGGCCCGCAGCCTTCGCTCTAAGACCCAGGCTGATTAAAAGCTGTTGAGTGGACTTTTCATTGTCGATGGACTCAATCACGGCGCTCGGGTCTCTTCTTCTCTGGGGCATGCCAGTATAGACAGCAGATAATTCTGTCAAATTGCTTTGGGTCAACGTAATTGCCTCGGTCGATTTGTATGATTTTTGTGTCGCTTCGGACCCGGGATACTGCCTCGAAGCACATGCCTGAAGGATCCCTTACTCGAAGCGCTTGCACGAAGCACTTGCCTCGAGGCTCGTCTTAGAGTGCTTTGCAATGACGGATCATCGTTCAAATCGGTCAAAAATCAATCCATCATCGGTCTTCCAGTTAGGCGCTGAATCTGGTTCAAGCTCTGCCAGGTCGCCTGATTTGAAGCCTGATTTGAAACTTGACGCTGCTGGCGCTACAGCCAAAGCTGATACCGAGCCTGCTATCGAAACGCAGACAAACCCGGTTCCGCCGGTATCTTCTCTGGACGAGGCAACTGGTCCGCAATCCTCAAAGTCGCAGGATCCACAGAACTCGCCACTCGAAGGACCTTCGCAGCGAAACCAGCCGCAACCGCCGTCACAACCGCCGTCACAACCACCGTCACAACCACCGTCACAACCACCCTCGCAACCGCCAGAAGGGCCCATGACCAGTCCCTGGCTGTCGGCACTGATGTGGGTTGCGATCATGATAATGGCGGTAAATCTCGTGCTTCGGCAGAATATTCAGCCCGGGGAAATACCCTATTCGACCTTCAAGCAAGAGGTCAGAGAGGGCGGCATCGAAAGCATCGTCATACGCGGCAGTGAAATTCGAGGGATTTACCGGTTTCCAAAGACCGAGAAAGACAGTCGGTTCTCGACCATGTTACCCGCTATAGCCGATGCAGAATTAATGCCTCTGCTGGAGGAAGGTAAGGTCGTCGTTAGCGTGCAGTCGACAGAGTACGCACCCTGGGTTACTTTTTTGATCAACATACTCCCCTGGATTTTTATCATAGGGTTGTTCCTGCTTAGCCGACAGATGCTTGGCAAACAGTTTCTACCTGGTGGCGGCGGGTTTACCAAGTCTCGAGCGCGCCTCGCTGAACCACAAGACATACATACGCGGTATGATGATATTGCCGGATTGAACAGTGCCAAAGCAGACCTGCAGGAAGTCATCGATTATTTAAAGTTTCCCCAGAAGTTTCGGCGTCTTGGTGCAAAGATCCCCAAGGGAATTCTACTGATGGGACCGCCTGGTACGGGTAAAACTCTGCTCGCGAAAGCGACAGCGGGGGAGGCGGGCGTGCCGTTTTTCAGCATCACAGGTTCCGAATTCGTGGAGATGTTTGTTGGCGTTGGCGCTTCAAGAGTTAGAGACATGTTCGTGCAGGCGCGAGCAGCTGCGCCATCCTTGATCTTTATCGATGAAATTGATTCAGTGGGTAGAACCCGCAGTGGCGTGTTCGGAACTAATAATGACGAACGTGAGCAGACACTCAATCAGATATTGGCAGAGATGGATGGTTTCAAGGAAGAGGAAACCGTAGTGGTATTAGCCGCAACGAATCGGCCTGATGTGTTGGATGCAGCACTATTGCGACCAGGTCGTTTTGATCGCAAGGTTGTGCTGGATCTGCCGCAGAAAGTGGCTCGCCAAGCTATTCTTGAGGTTCACGCTCGCGGTAAACCCATTGAGTCTGATGTCAATCTGGAGAGTATCGCTCTAGGCACCGTCGGATTTTCTGGCGCAGATCTGGCGAATCTGGTGAATGAAGCAGCACTGCTCGCGGCACGTGCGGAAAAAGACAGTATCAACCAGTCAGATTTTGAAAACGCCAGAGACAAGATCATTCTTGGTGAACGTCGAGAAGCGCTTTTCTCAGAAGAGGAGAAGCGTCGAACCGCCTATCATGAAGCGGGGCATGCGCTGACGGCACATTTTATGCCGCATGGAGATACGTTACGAAAAATTTCTATCATCCCGCGCGGTAGAGCCTTAGGCGTCACGGAACAGTCGCCCAAGGAAGACATGCTAAACTACAGCCAACACTATTTGGAAGATCGGCTAGCAATTCTGTTGGGGGGACGAGTCGCTGAAAATCTGGTCTTTAATGAGTCCAGTTCTGGTGCTGCAGACGACTTGAAGCAGGCAACCCACCTAGCCAGGCATATGATCTCAGAATGGGGCATGAGTGATGTGCTCGGACCCATTACTTATCGTGAGACAGAGCAAAATTTCCTCGGCCAGGAAGTCAACCCGGCACGCCTTTACAGTGAGCACACCGCCGAGATTATTGACGACGAAGTCGCTAGGCTTATCAAGACGAGTGAGCAAAGAGCATTAACAGTACAGCAACAGCATCGTGACAAGCTGGATCAACTTGCCGCCGCATTGCTTGACCAGGAAACCCTTGGCGAGGAAGGAATTCTGGCAATACTTGGCTGATGTATGTAGAAGCGAGTGAATTGAAGCGAGTGAATTGAAGCGAGAGTAATCAAAATAGTGTGATGCTGCAAACGAGGGCTTTGATCATCGAATACCGAGTCACCCTGAAGGTTTTCGTCATTGTTTGGATCCCTAACCCCACGTTTCAATGACTGGAACTGCCTCCGTTCAAGCTAATTTTTTTCAAACTATTTTTTCCCATGCTTTTCCCCAAGCTATTTATTCCAAGCTATTTATTCCAAGCGCTTTTATTGCTTACTTACGCGATTTTCATTCAAGCTATCTTCGCCAGTGCCGCCATGAGGAGGCATGATTTTCTCTACTCTATGTGAAGCCTTGTTCTCAGTTAAGTCGTCTTCCCCAATATCTTGCAACACCCGCACTGCTTCTAATAGGGCGGTGGTTGAAACGTAGGCGGAGCGATTTACGTTCAGTAAATTCGCAATCTCTTGATTCAGGTGTTTGTCAGCACCAACCACAGTATAGATTTCGTTGAGATACCATTCGTAACCACGGCGTATTTGTCGAGCTAATTGATAGTACTCTGCCGCGACAGTTGCGGGATTCGAGTGGGCAATCAGTAGCGCCAGGCCGCGGTAATTCGCGGTCACATACTGACAGAAACTGGTGTAGAGGTCATGGAGCGTGCCCGATGGATGAACGCTGTAATCGTCGAGATTATGCCGAATATCTTTGATGAATTTGGCGGCATACGTGACGTTGCGAACGGCGTGGTTAAGTTGAGTGACCTGTTGCAGGTCCTCGTCCTCCTTGGCAGTACGCTGGATCGCATAGGTGTATCCCAGCACTTCGCTTTCCGCTTGTTTGAGTAGTCTGTAGTCTTGTTCAAAGCGCGTCACGTAACGCAGCGGCTCGCCGGCTATTTCCTCGCTGCGTGGATCGAACACGGCTCGAGCATGAATCCTGAAACAATGCATGTTTAGCCGCAGTGCGGTAAAAAGCATTCGCGTCAGCTCCCTTCGCACGGCAACTATGGCGCCGTCAGAGATGCTACTGGAGACCTTTTGAATATAGATGGTGGCCAGCTGACCTACAGGGCGTTCCGGAGCGAGGGCGTTGAGCAGTCTAGTCAAAGGGTCCAACAAAGGGATAAAGACAAAAATTCCGAGTAAATTAAACAACGAATGAAATACCACCAGCACAAACAGTGGATCACTAACATGCAGCAGCTGAGTGATCAAAAAGATAATCGCGGGCAAAAGCAGCAGGGCCAGGGTCGCTGTCGTCAGGTTGAAAATGATATGCGCGTAGGCGACGCGACGTTTCTCTACGATGCCGTTCAGCGCTCCTAACAGGACAGTGCTGGTTGTACCCACATTGGATCCGATAGCAACAGGTATCGCCTCATGGATGGTAATTATTCCGGCATGAAGCGCACTTAGAGTGATCATTAGAACCACTGAGCTGGATTGCACCAGCGCGGTAAAAACAACGCCGATCACACAGTAAACGAACACGCTCTGTGCCTGCAGTTGGGCCTCTACAAGGCTCGAGTCCCATTCCGTTACAAGATGCTCAAGGGACTCGATAAGGGTACCTAGGCCCATCAACAAGAGTCCCAGACCGAGCAGCAGATTACCCAAGTAATAGGGACGTTGGCTGGCGGGTAAGAATACTGTGCCAAAGGCGCCGACGGCGACGAGTGGCTGATAATACTCCACCAAATCGAGCTTGAAGCCCAGAACAGCCAGCATCCAACCGGTAAAGGTGGTACCCAGATTACTGCCGAGTATGACACCTAGCGCGTTGCGCATTTCAAGCATCCCTGCGCCGACGAACGCCAGCAGGATCAAACCCACCAACGAACTGCTTTGCAAAAAAGCAGTCAAAACTGTACCGGTGAGAACGCCTCTGATAGGTGAACGGGTGTATCGCTGCAGGAACTGCTTCAAGGTTTTTGAGCCGAGACCCTGAAGTCCTTGTTCCAGCGAGTGCATACCGAGCAGAAAGAGCCCGATACTGGCGACAATTCTCCAGATATCCAGCGTCTCAGTTGAAAATTCGGTCACAACGCTGGATCTCCACGAAGCCCTTAGCAACACATTATTATCTGGCGCGTCAACTTGAACGCCCATGATCCATATCACCTGTCGTCGAGTTGTTGGCGTTCCATCGAGGCTGTGGTCGTTCGGCATAAAACCGATGCCAACCAGCGGCTATCAGGTTATAGTGAAGACTTTGTTGCCGAGGGAGTTCAACCCATGAATCTTGAAAAAGTCGTCTTTGCATTCACGATCATTCTGGCCCTTACCCTGAATTTTGGTTTTTTTATCGGTGAGATTGGCAACGAGGATCACCATAATGTCTACGAGCTGTTTGCTGCGATATTCGTCAACGCCATAGCAACCATCCTGAAGTTCGGCGATCGTACTCACATGGGTGCCGTGCTCCTGGCGGCAAGTCTAGTCGCCGATATACAATTAGTCGCGGCAGCGGCAATCTGGGGGGTTGTTGTTTATGCGACCGACTTGGGCATGACCGCTGCGACCATGGCAAGTATCGTCTCCCTTGCCGGAGGGGCGGTGATCGCCAATACGATATCGGTATCACTGCTGGTCATCGAGACCGTGATGCTGCGTCGTTAACGCCAAAGATCAGACAGATAGCTTGCTCACCTCAGACCGCGCGTTTATGGAAAACTTCTTATCTCAGAAGCTTCCAACATTAGAAGCTTTCTACACTTGAAAGCTTCTTGTCTCAGTCAGTAGCACCATTTGAGCGTCGTCGATGGTCTCGACGCTTTGGTTAACAGCTTTTTAAAAAAAGCCTGGGTTTTAAGCGATGGAATTAAGCGATGAAATTAAGCTATGGAATTAAGCTATGAATAGTATCGTTTTTTTGATTCTTCGCCAGATGCGAGCACCTCTGCTGGTGTTATCAACGGTTTACGCTATGGCAACCCTGGGTTTGACGATGATACCCGGCCTGGATGACAAGGGTGAAGTCTGGTACATGGACTTCTTCCACGCATTTTATTTCGTCA
>Ga0181559_10000201_pt1 | contig 50714 bp, 44 predicted proteins | sample 011ome_21_FD_133752 | JGI IMG/M metagenome (GOLD analysis project Ga0181559, IMG submission 133752) | Coastal salt marsh microbial communities from the Groves Creek Marsh, Skidaway Island, Georgia - 011508AT metaG (megahit assembly) | ecosystem: Environmental > Aquatic > Marine > Intertidal... | reverse complement strand
GTTGGCCTCGCGCTGACGGCCGTTTTCAGCGTTAAGGTCATCCCGATCCTCAGCGAGAGGGGCACCATTGACTGCCATAATGCGGCCACGAGCCATCGGGTATAAGGGCTGATTTACAATGTTTAGCCGCTCTAAGTCTGCCCCCAAGGCCGCTCGCTGATCGGGCGCGATGTTAAGCATAAAATGATCGGGGGTTCCCTCTGGAAGCTGCGCTTGCCACTGCCCGATGAGCGATGTGCGAATCATGATCAGCACTAGCATGAGCATAATCGCGATACCGAAAACTACCATCTGTAAGGCGCTGGCATTGCTGCGTCGCTGTAGACCAGCGAACGCTAACCGCCAGACACTGCCGGCACTACTACCCACTTTACGACCGGTCCGAAGCAGCACGCTGGCAACAATAAAACCCGCTGCGACTGTCACCATTAGTCCACCAACGACACTCAGCGTCATAACTAAATCTGCCGCATACCACCACATCAGCCCGACCATGGCCAAGCCACCTAATGCGAAGTCCAGCGATGATTGTGCTGCTGCGACATCGGTCTCGCGCCGCAGCACCCGCAAAGGGGATACGGCGGCCAATCGCCGTAGTGGTGGCCAGGCAAAAAACAATAAGCACACGCCGGCCGTGGCGCTCCCAAGAACGTAGGGCAAAGAACCACTGGGGCCTGGTACTACACCAAGTTGATCGCCAATCATCGCGGTGAAAAACCACTTTATGGCAAATCCAGCGCAACAACCCAAGACACTGGCCAACGTCCCCATCAGACAGAGACTCGACCCATAGAGCCAACTAATGGTACTACTGCTGGCTCCCAAGCTTTTCAAAACAGCCACGTAGTCGGTGTGGCGTTCGCCAAAGCGACGTGCAGCCAGGGCGATAGCAGCAGCTGCCAGCACGACACCCAGACTACCGGCTAACAACAAAAATGCCCGCGCGCGGTCCAGTGTGCGACCGATACCGGGCTGTCCATCGTCAAGGCCCAGCAATGCCTGACCTTGCTCTAGCTGGGGGTCAACCCAATTCGTGAACGCCTGCAACCGATCGGGACTACCAGCCAGTAACAGTCGATAATTCACTCGACTCCCGGGCTGAACAACTCCCGTCTTGTCCAGATCGGTGAGGTTCATGAGCACGCGCGGGCCATACCCGAAGAGTGCTGACGTGCTATCGGGCTCCGCGCGAATAGCAGCGGCGATTTCCAATGTCGCGTCACCCACCCAAATACGATCACCCACCGCAACGTCAAGGAGTGAAAATAACCGAGGAGCTAACCAAACAGTCCCTTCGGCTGGGATACTGTCCGCTAGGAAGGGTTGCCCGTAGGGCTCGATTGAGCGCTTTAGCTGGCCTTTTAACGGGTAACCAGCGTTTACGGCTTTGACTGAGGCGAGATACATACTCTCCCCCGAGTTCATTACCATTGACGAGAACCCAACCCAGTCCACCACCTGTAACGACAACGATTGTGCGTGGCGACGCCAGTCGTCGGGAATTGGACGTCTTGAACTGACGACTTGGTCGGCAGCTAAAAAGCGTCGGCTTTCATCTTCAAGCGCAGCTTGCAGGGAGGTTACAAAGGCGCTGATCCCTACCACCACGCCCACAGCAAGAACAAGCGCAGCCATGAGAATCCCCAGTTCTCCACCGCGCCAATCACGCAGCAGTAGCTTGCGCGCCGATAACACTGCCCCCCGGTCTTTCATGGCCGGTTTTCCAACCTACCGTTGTGCATGATTACCTGCCGAGCGCATGCGCTGGCCAAACGCTGATCATGCGTGACCAAAATCAGCGTCGCGCCCTCTCGCGCGTTTAAATCAAACAACAATTCAATAATTTTTTCCCCGGTCACCGTGTCAAGGTTACCCGTGGGTTCATCGGCAAAAAGAATGGTTGGGCGCGCTGCAAACGCTCGCGCGATAGCTACCCGCTGCTGCTCACCACCACTGAGCTGGGCCGGGTAGTGATCGAGCCGATGACTCAAGGCAACTTTTTCGAGATACTCCTCCGCTCGTAGCTGGGCATCGCACACGTGACCAAGCTCAAGCGGCAGCATGACATTCTCAAGAGCCGTCAACGCGGGTAGTAACTGAAATGACTGGAAAACAAAACCAATCTTTTGCGCGCGCAATTGTGCACGCGCATCCTCATCGAGGCTCGCGAGAGACACCCCATCGATGACTACGTCTCCGGCACTGGCTGTATCTAAGCCCGCCAATAGACCCAAAAGCGTGGATTTCCCAGAGCCAGAGGCGCCGACAATGGCCAAGGTTTCCCCCAGCTTGATTTCTAGATTAATCCCTCTCAGGATTTCTAGCTCACCGTCAGCCACGGACACCCGCTTTAGGAGATTAGTTACGTTGATCATACAGTTGCTCCTTCCACCTCAAGTACGACAAGCCATGTTTGATGGATCGCTATCGACCGCGCGAGCACGGCGATCAATAGCCAAGCAACGAACCGTATGGTACCTGAACATCATCGGGTATGTGCTCATGCTGCTGGCGAGCAGTCAAGCCATGGCACAAGAGTCTCGCACGGTTGTCGTCTTGGGTGACAGTATTAGTGCCGCCTACGGCATGGATCTGGAACAAGGTTGGGTAACCCAGCTGTCTCATCGGCTTCAGCGGGAAAATTACGGTTACACCCTCGTCAACGCCAGTATCAGTGGTGATACCACCGCTGGTGGTTTGCGCCGGCTCCCCGCCCTACTGAGAGCCCATAAGCCAGAAATCGTCATCATTGAGCTGGGAGGCAATGATGGATTGCGCGGTTATCCAATGGCGCAACTGCGAAACAATTTAACCCGCATGGTGGAATTAGCCACAGACGCGGGTTCAGAGGTGTTGTTACTCGCTATGGAGGTTCCCCCGAATCTTGGTTCACGTTATGCGCAATTGTTTCGCGAAAGCTTCACACGGGTCGCCGAGTCAACAGCCGCGCATGTAGCACCGTTTATCCTCGATGGCATTGCCACGGACGCAACACTCATGCAGGCTGATGGCATCCACCCCACAACTGCAGCACAAGGCAGGATCGTGGACAATGTCTGGCCATACCTCACACCCTTACTCGAGAGGCAGTAGTGGATACACGCGAACAAACAGCCCGCCAAAAACAGCTTGAAACGATTATTTTTGGTACCGGCACCATTGCTGGACGAAATTTTGACTTACTGCTGTTGACCAGCATTTTGCTGAGCGTAGTCGTGGTGATGATCGACTCCATAGGAGACGTACACGAGCGCTTTGGTGAATTTCTGTACGGCCTAGAGCTTGGCTTCACGGTGGCCTTTACACTCGAATATGCCATCCGAATTTGGTGTGCGCGCCGTCGACGCGCCTATATCTTCAGCTTTTGGGGGATGATCGATCTGCTCTCGATTCTTCCCACTTATATAGCCCTGTTACTTCCACAGGCCGCCCCTTTGTTGGTGATCCGGCTCATACGCGTTATGCGAATTTTCAGGGTACTGCGCCTCTTGGAGCTATTCTCCGAGCTAACAGAGATCGTCAACGTGCTGCGAAAATCTGCGCGCGCTATTTTTGTTTTTTTCGTTATGGTCATCATCGTTGTGGTGGTTTTTGCCTGCACCATGTATGTGGTAGAGGGACCAGAACATGGTTTCACGAGTATCCCTATTAGCGTCTATTGGGCGGTTGTCACCATTACCACCGTGGGCTACGGCGATCTTATCCCACAAACCCATTTAGGACGGTTCATCGCGTCCTTCGGCATGTTAGTGGGTTACGCTATACTGGCTGTGCCGACGGCGATTATTACGGCTAGGCTTTGGGAGCGCCTTAACACCCGAAAGCAGGCCCTGCTCAACTGGAACTGTCCGATATGTGCTTTGGGCGATCACGCCTTGGATGCACGCTTTTGCAAACACTGCGGCGGAGAGCTGGACGTGCCGTCTGAGCTTCGCCCCACACCTGATGAGTTAACGTCCGATGACTTCTAGTGTCGCCCAACCGATATTCAACTACCGCAAATATTGGGCCGAGTGCCTAGGGCCTGCCCCTTATCTACCCATGAGCCGAGCTGAGATGGAGCAACTGGGCTGGGACAGTTGTGACGTGATTATCGTAACGGGAGACGGCTATGTAGATCACCCAAGCTTTGGTATGGCGGTCATTGGACGCGTCCTCGAAGGGCAAGGCTACCGTGTGGGTATTATCGCCCAGCCCGACTGGCGCAGTGCGGAGCCCTTTAAGGCTCTGGGCAAACCTAATCTGTACTTTGGTGTCGCCGCTGGCAACATGGACTCAATGATCAACCACTACACCGCTGATCGTAAGCGTCGGAATGATGACGCCTACACGCCGGGTGATGTGGCCGGTAAGAGGCCCGATCGAGCAGTCACAGTTTATAGTCAGCGCATTCGCGAAGCCTACAAGGGTGTACCCATTGTGGTGGGCGGAATCGAGGCCAGCCTTCGCCGAATAGCCCACTACGATTACTGGACAGAAAAAATCCGCCGCTCGGTTCTACTTGATAGTAAGGCTGATATATTGCTTTTTGGCAACGCCGAGCGCGCCATCATTGAACTAACCCATCGCTTGGCTGATGGAGAGCCCATAGCAGCAATTCGCAATATCAGAGGCACAGCATTCATTACCGAGGGTCCCGAAACAGGCTTTCGAGAAATTGACTCGACCTCGGTGGATGCGGTGGGTTCTGTAGATGCTCACCCCAATCCCTATGAGGGCATGGAGCCCGCACAATGTGATGCAGCCAGCGATGAGACCGGCAACCAGACTGTCGATACTCAGCTTGCGGTCAGTATTGAACCCGTCCGACTGTTGGCGAGCAAAGATCCTGCCAAGACAGTAATCCGCTTACCCAGTTTCGAGCAGGTAAGCCACGATAAGGTGTTGTACGCCCACGCCTCTCGCGTGCTTCATAAAGAAACCAACCCCTACAATGCCTTGTCGTTAATTCAAGGCCATGGTGAGCGCGATGTGTGGCTTAATCCACCGCCCATCCCCCTGACAACTGAAGAACTCGATTGGGTATTTGAATTACCCTATCAACGCCTCCCCCACCCAAGCTATGGCAGCGCCAAAATAGCCGCCTTTGAGATGATTCAGCACTCAGTCAATATCATGCGTGGATGCTTTGGGGGCTGTACCTTTTGCTCGATCACTGAGCATGAGGGGCGAATTATCCAAAACCGCTCTGAAGACAGCATCATACGGGAGGTCGAAAAAATTCGTGATGTCAGCCCAGCATTCACCGGTGTTATTTCCGATTTGGGCGGTCCAACAGCCAACATGTGGCGGCTAGCATGCAAAAGTAAGGACATAGAAGCGAAATGCCGCAAGCTGTCGTGTGTTTTCCCCGGTATTTGTAAAAACCTTAACACCGACCAAACACCGCTTATCCAACTCTATCGCCGCGCACGTTCGCTGCCCGGTATCAAGAAGGTGCTGATTGCTTCAGGTCTTCGGTACGACATTGCCGTGGAGACACCAGAGTACGTTAAGGAGCTCGTGACCCACCATGTAGGTGGTTATTTAAAAATCGCCCCAGAGCACACCGAGCGAGGGCCACTCGATAAAATGATGAAGCCTGGCATAGGCACCTATGATCGCTTCAAAGACATGTTCGAAAAATACACCCGCGAAGCCGGGAAAAAGCAGTATCTCATTCCGTATTTCATTGCAGCACACCCCGGGACCACCGATGAAGACATGATGAACTTGGCCTTGTGGCTCAAGCGCAATAAGTTTCGTGCGGATCAGGTGCAAACCTTTTACCCGTCCCCCATGGCCACGGCCACGGCGATGTATCACACCGGCAAGAACCCATTAAAGCGCGTTTCTCGCAACAGTGAGGCCGTGCCCGCCATCCGCAAGCTCAGTCAGCGTCGGCTGCACAAAGCGTTTTTACGTTACCACGATCCAGAAAACTGGCCCCTATTGAGAGATGAACTCAAAAAAATGGGCCGCAGAGATTTGATTGGCAACGGCAAAATGCACCTGGTTCCCCCCCGCCAGCCGCCAAAACGGCATCGCAAAGTGGGTAGTAATGGCTTTGATGGGGGCGATGCGAAACCATTTGCCACCCAACATACCGGGCTTCCAGCGCGCCGGCGGCCCAAATCGCCTCGCAAGTGAATGCGGCACTGGCGGCGCGACCGATTTTAAGTGTTATGACAACCAATTTCTTGGCGCTTCAATTGGTCCGACAATAACCAGCCCGACAATCGACCGGGAGGGCCACAATGCTCAGGCCTGCCCTTATCACTGTTCGTCGTCGGTCCACCACCATACCTCAACGGTCAATCGGGGTGAGTTCAACGACTAGTAACTTGGCTAAGTCACTGATATCGTTAACGCAATGATTGATAGATAAACCCCATAAACAATAAAACGAGGTAGTCGCATCATGACGAATTGTGTGCAAAAACGCACGTCAGTACGTGTTCTTCCCTTCGCGCTCACAGCTCTCGCTTTCTCTGTGCAGAGTCACGCTCAAAACGCTCTTGAGGAGATTGTGGTAACGGCTGAAAAACGGGAGTCCTCCCTGCAAGATACTCCCTTGGCAGTATCTGCATTCAGTCAGGACACGTTAGACAAAGCGCTGATTTTTAACGCCATGGACATGCAGTTCAGCGTACCTAATATGTTGATGTCTAAAGGTAACTTTACCGGCGCAACCATTTCATTGCGCGGCATTGGACAGACTGCAGTCGGCTCATCAGCGGACGCACCAGTAGGTATTCACATGAATGGTGTTTACCTTAACGCACCGCGTATTTTCGAAACGGGTTTTCTCGACGTAGAGCGGGTCGAAGTGCTGCGCGGTCCTCAAGGAACCACTTACGGACGCAACACCAGTGGCGGTGTAATCAATATGATCACCGCCAAACCCCAAATGGATGAGATTAGCGGTATGGCCGAAGGTAGCTTTGGTTCCTACGGTGAAATGGAAGGTCGGGCACACATCAACATTCCTATGGGCGACAGCTTTGCCATGCGCGTGGGTGGTTACTCCTTTAAGCGCGATGGCTTTGTCGAGGATGTAAATCTAGGCAAAGATGTGGATGACCGAGACATGTACATGGGGCGCATCTCGTTTCGAATGACCCCTACCGATGCTATCGATGTGAACCTGATGGCACAGCGTTTCCGTGAAGATGACTCGCGTGTGCGGTCACAAAAGCAAGCCTGTAACAAAGATACGGGATTCAGCGCCATCACCGGACAATACGGGGTCACTAGCTGTGCGCCTGTTGGTCCGGGAGATACCTTGGGTTTTGGCACCCTAAACGGCGCGGGCACCGTCAGCGGCTTCTTAACAACCGCCCTCAATGGTAGTTTCGCGCAGCTATTTCAAGGTTTTGGCTCAGCCGGCTTTCCGGTTGATGACTACGCCCAAACACAAAACCCGCGAGATATTCGGACGGTGAGCACTGATTGGGAGCCTCGCTATATCTCCGAAGAAGACATCGTGACTCTAGATGCCAGCTTTGACCTAAGCGATGAGCTAACGCTCTATTCACTTACCGGTTACCAAAAGAGCTTAATTTGGTCATCGGAGGACTACACCAAGGCCGTACCGAGTGAAGACTGGACCGCGCCACTCAATACCATTGCCTTGGCGTCAAACCTAGGTCTGCTCCCTTACAGTGCATTGGAGTACAACCGCGGTGTGCCTATGTTTACAACCCCCGATGGTGTCAACACCACAAATCCATTGCGGGTACAAGGCGCCTACAACATGGACGTGTCTACCACTGAAGCCGACCAATGGAGCCAAGAGATCCGACTGCAGAGCAGCTATGACGGCAACTGGAACTTTATGGCGGGTGGTTTTTGGCTGAGCTATCAAGGTGAAAACCACTACACCATCTATGACGCAGCGTTGTCACTCTATGGACAAATCGTTGGACTACCCATCAACCAACAGCTCTATGACAACCACACCCGTGATTTCCAACTGGATACTTGGGCGGCGTTTGGCGAGCTCTATTGGACGCCTACCGATGATTTGACGGTGACCTTTGGTCTGCGCTACACCGACGAAGAGAAGTACTCGCAGCAGCGCACCATATACCTCTCAAGTTTCGCCGACCCCAATGCACCGGACGGTGACTGGGCTTACTTCAAAAACGATGCGCAGGAGACTACCGGACGTCTCAACATTGCCTGGAACGCCACAGATAACCTGTTGGTGTTTGGCCAGCTTTCGACAAGCTTTACCAGTGGCGGCTTTAACCCACTGCAGCCAAACAATCCTGCGCTCGACCCTGCTCAAGGTGGCGACCCGAGTCTGGCCACCTTTGAGCCTGCCTTTATCGACGCGATCGAGCTTGGCTTCAAGTCAACTTTGCTCAACGGCACGATGTTCCTAAACGGTACCGCGTTCTACTATGACTACAAAGATCGTCAAACGTCAAAGATCGTCAATCAAACCTCACTCAACCTTAACGTAGATGGCTCTGTATTCGGCTTTGAGGGCGAGTTAAATTGGGCCGCAACTGATGCACTGATGATCACGGCCCAATTGTCGCTACTCGAGACTGAAATCGACGAGTTCAGCGACTACGACACGTCTAATATCAGTGGTGATTACTCGACGGCTTTCCTGTTTGACTGCTTAGGGGATAACTATCTCTTTACACCGGCAGGGGCCGCTCCGGTAGGGCAGTGCGCTGTGTTGGCCGGCAGTGGTCTCGATGCAATACCAGGTTCGACCGGCGTTGTGCAGGATCTCACCGGTAACGAGTACCCAGGCTCACCCAACGCAAGCTTCAATATTGGTGCTAGCTACACCATTGGGTTGACCGACATGGACCTCATTGTCTCAACTAACTACTACTGGCAGGACAGTTACTACGTTCGTATTTTCAATGACCCAGTGGATCAGGTTGAAGAATGGGATGTTTGGAACGGCAGCATTCGACTGCAGTCTCATAACGATAGCTGGTACGCTGAAGCGTGGATTAAAAATATCCTCGACGAGGACTACGTCACCGGCTCTTATTTGACCGATATGACCTCAGGTAGTTTCCGCAACCTGTTCTTATTGGACCCTCAGACGGCGGGTATCACGCTGGGCATGCGGTTTTAAACGTCTAACGGCAGTAAAAAAGGCCCCTTATGGGGCCTTATTTTATCCCGCCCTGTTATCGGCCACTTAGCCCACCACCCTTCCATTGCATAGCCCACGCTACCAAGGAAGGGGCCTCTAACTGCACATTTTCAGTTGGCGACCTTGCATGGCTTTTGATTGTTCATGAGTTTTGGCGAACAGCACTAGCGGGTATGGTTTCACTGGCTGGAGGTGGCGCAGTAGTCGGCGGTCGCACAGTTTTTAATGAACTCCCCGAGCATTCGAAACTCGGTTTGCCGCGGTGTCTTTTTACGCCACATAAGCCCAATTTCTCGCGCCACACCCACTTGATCAAAGGCGTTTATAACCAAGTCGGTGCTTGAGGTAATAGCGGCGTCGACCGCTATCTTGGGCAGCAACGTGATACCAATACCGTTGGCGACCATCTGCACAATCGTGTTGAGACTCGTCGCTTGATAGGGCACAGAGATTTGGCTGTCGCGTAACTTGCAGGCCTCGAGCGCATGATCTCGCAAACAGTGGCCGTCCTCGAGCAATAAAACGCTCTCCCCCTTAAGATCCATTGTCTTTAATTGCTTCTTGTGGGCAAGGCGATGTTCGGGCGGACAAGCCAGTAAAAATTCATCCTCTGCCAATGCCATCGTATCCACATTATCAGCGGGAAACGGCAAAGCTAGCAGCAGAACATCGAGCTCACCTGCGTGTAGTGAATCAACCAAGGGCTGGCTTTGGTCTTCCCTAATAAATAGCTGAAAATCAGGATGTTGCAGCCGCAAGTTGCGCAACATTCCAGGTAATAGGAACGGTGCAATAGTGGGTATGACACCTAATCGTAATTTGCCCGTGAACGGGGCGCTGGCGGCCGCACACAGTGACATCATGTCCTCTATGTCAACGAGAATATCGCGTCCCCGATCGACAACATCCTGACCCAGACTCGTTAGCAACACATTGCGGTTGTTGCGCTCGACCAAGGACACGCCTAGCGTATCTTCTAACTCTTGGATGCCAGCACTCAAGGTACTTTGACTCACATAACACGCCTTCGCCGCATGACCAAAATGCTGATGGTCCGCCACGGCGCAAAGGTATCGGAGTTGTTTGAGGGTAGGCTGTCTACTCATCGCTTTTCCTAATTGAGAATCATTTAACGATTTATCGATTCGATCGATCAACTTTACAGAAAAAACCGTGTGAGCCAAGGCCAATTTCAGCCGTATAGTACAGGACGGTGCACAAAGCCGTGCGCCAGTGACGTCACTTTTAAGAACACATCAGGAGATTAACAATGGAACTCAAAGGTAGCCAAACCGAGCAGAACCTTAAAGACGCCTTTGCAGGTGAATCACAAGCCAACCGTCGTTACCTGTACTTTGCCGCCAAAGCCGACGTAGAAGGTTACAACGACGTGGCTGCTGTATTCCGCTCAACGGCTGAAGGCGAAACGGGTCACGCTCACGGTCACCTCGAGTACCTCGAGGCGGTAGGCGACCCCGCGACAGGTTTGCCTATGGGTGATACCAAGAAGAACCTCGAGGCATCGATTGCTGGTGAGACACACGAGTACACCGACATGTACCCCGGCATGGCCAAAACAGCCCGCGACGAAGGTTTTGACGAAATTGCAGACTGGTTTGAAACACTCGCGAAAGCCGAGCGCAGCCATGCGAATAAATTCCAGAAAACTCTGGATACAATGGACGCCTAAGTTCTGATCGCATGCAGGGAGCGCATCGCGCTCCCTCATTTTGGTACTAGATTACACATAATCGCCATTAGCCGTAGGCTCTCATGACAAGTCGAGCGTGCTAGAACATGTGCAAGGTGAGCACCACAAGCTCATTTGGAACAAACACAGACCGTTACCCTATTTTTACGTAAAGCGATGCCCGTAGCCGAACGACGGCATATGGAAAGGCAAGGAATTAACATGCGCGAAGGAAGTCTAGAAGCACCTACCCGCCACCCCCTAGGTTGGAAAGAGGAAGATTTTTGGGACAAGGCTGCGTTGGAGTCAGAGCTTGAACGCGTCTATGATATTTGCCATGGCTGTCGCCGTTGCGTCAGTTTGTGTGACTCATTTCCCACGCTTTTCGACCTCATTGATGAGTCGGAAACCTTCGAAGTCGACGGCGTTGCCAAAGAGGACTACATCAAGGTTGTTGACCAGTGTTATCTGTGCGACTTGTGCTACATGACCAAGTGTCCCTACGTCCCTCCGCACGATTTCAACATTGACTTCCCACATCTTATGCTTCGGGCGAAGGCTCAAAAATTCAAGGAACATGGTGCGAGTTTCCGCGACAAGACCTTAACCAGCACGGATACAGTGTTTGGGATGACCTCTATCCCGTTGGTCGACGTAACTGTCAATGCGCTTAACAACAGCAGCGGCTTCCGCAAGGTGTTAGAGAGCACCTTGGATATTCATCACGAGGCTCCGGTACCCAAATTTCACTCCAACACTCTGCGTAAGCGGGTCAAATCGTCAATTCGAGACATTACACCCAACCCCATTGGCGATACCTCGGGCAAGGTTGCACTCTATGCAACTTGTTACGGTAACTACAACAGCCCAGAGATTGGCGAGGACTTTGTTAAAGTCTTTCAACACAATGGCATCCACATTGATATTGTCCCCAAAGAGAAGTGCTGCGGTATGCCCAAGTTGGAATTGGGCGACCTTGATGCCGTGAATGCACTGAAAGAAGCCAATATACCGGTGCTAGCCAAACTGGTGGACGAGGGCTACGACCTCATTGCACCTATTCCTTCCTGTGTGCTTATGTACAAGCAAGAGCTACCCCTCATGTACCCCGATGACCCCGACGTCATCAAGGTTCAAAAGGCGTTCTTTGACCCCTTTGAGTACCTGTGGCTGCGCCATAAAGCCGGTGCGCTAAAACTTGAGTTCCCCAATGCAATTGGCAACGTTGCTTATCAAGTCGCTTGCCATCAGCGCGTCCAAAACATCGGCTTAAAAACCCGAGATGTTTTGGCCCTTGTTGAAGGTAGCGAAGTGGTTGCACACGAGCGATGCAGCGGCCACGACGGTACTTATGCCGTCAAAAAGGAAACCCGTGATAAGTCAGTTAAAATTGCTCGACCAACCGTACGTAAAGTGGACGCCCAAGACCCCGATCACTTCATCAGTGATTGCCCGATGGCAGGCACACAAATTGCTCACCTGTCTGAAAAAGTAGACAAAGCCGAGCACCCCATGACGCTGTTGCGCATGGCCTACGGACTGTAAATAACCAGGAGATTATCCATCATGGCTCATCTGACACGCGCTGATCTTTGGTCGCTAGAGGAATACGCTCAACGTCGCAATGACTTTCGAGCGAGTGTAATGGCACACAAAAAAACACGTCAGCTTGCATTAGGTGAAAATGCGCGACTGTACTTTGAAGACGAAACCACCATTCGTTATCAGATCCAAGAAATGCTTCGCATTGAAAAGACCTTCGAAGCCGAGGGAATTGAAGAAGAACTAAGCGCGTACAACCCTTTAATCCCCGATGGTAATAACTGGAAAGCCACCTTCATGATTGAGTTTGGTGACCCAACTGAGCGAGCTAAACACCTCGCAAAAATGATAGGTATTGAAACGGCCGTTTGGTTACAAGTCGGCGATGGTGAGCGCATCACGCCCATCGCAGACGAAGATCTTGAGCGCGAAACGGAAGAAAAAACGTCCTCAGTACACTTCCTTCGCTTTGAACTCACGGACGAGCAGGTGAAAGGCATGCAAGCCGGCGCGGTACTTTATGCGGGTATTGATCACCCCGCTTACCGTATCGACAAGTTTGCCGTCGAAACGTCGATTCGTGACTCGCTAAATAATGACCTGCGCATCACAGAGCATTGAGTGGCATACGGTTCACCGCTATGCGCCATGAATCGACCCAATATACCGGTGTACCCATGACCTTGTTGGTATTTGATATGGACGGGACGCTGCTCGACGCTCAGTCCCGTGTGTCACCCTACACCGGCGATACACTCAAACTTCTGGAGCAGGCTGGCATAGCGTACACGGTTGCCACTGGCCGCACACTGCAGGCTGCTCGGGGTCCGATAACCGGGCATCGCTTTGCACTCCCCCACATCGTGAAAAACGGTGCAGGTATTTGGTGCCCGGAAAAAGACGACTACCTGCATACCCACCTGCTAACGCAAGCAGAGCTGTGGCATGTATTAGCCGCCTTCACCTTGCAGGAGATCACCCCATTTGTGTTCACTCTAGAGGATAATGGTCGCCACGCTGTCTACCATGGTCCGCTGAGAACGAGCTCAGAAAAAAAGCTTGCCGAACTCTTTGAAGACGAACGCACCCTGCCCCTTGAGCCACTGAGCGCAATGCCACCCAATGCGCAGGTCATCAATGTCAGCGCGATGGGGCCAGAAACCGCCATTGATCACATCATTGAAAATGTCCGTGATGAACCGTCGCTGGTGACGTATACCGGGACCGCCATAGAAGCAAAAAATTTGCGCTGGCTAGACATTCATCATCATCAAGGTAGCAAAGGTAACGCCATAACCACACTGCGTGAGGAACTGGCTTTCGAGCACATTATTGTGTTTGGTGATGGAGAAAACGATACAAGTATGTTCGCCGTTGCCGATGAGGCGTATGCACCGAGCAATGCTGATCATGACGTTAAAGCCATGGCTACCGCTGTGATTGGCCACCATAATGAGGACGGCGTAGCGCGTTTCCTTCGTGAGCGCTTCAAACTTGCTGGGTAGAGACCGAGTGTTTAGATGTCCGTCACTTCCCAGCAACGGGCACACGCGGCTGAATGAGCCAGACACCGGCAATAATCAACGCCAAGGCTGACCACTGAGACCATCCGGCGGGCTCGTTCAGTGCCACTACCCCAACCAGAAAGGCCAGTGCGGGAATAAGATAATTAATCGTTGACAGAAACCCTGGGCCCACTTGGGTTACCACCGTAAAATAAACCCATGTGGCAACCCCAGTCGAAAAAAAACCGAGTATGCCAACGGCGACCCAGGCACTCATATCCGCTGTAGCGAGCTCCCAATCCTGCAATAACATCGCGGGTAGTAGCAGCGACAACGAACCTACCAATAACGACCCGGCAGATACCGATACGGTATCGAACGACGGTAAACGCTTAGCGTAAATACCATTGATGGCGTAGCAGAAAGTAGCAAGCACTGCAGCCAACTGCCCAGTCAGCCGGCCTTCTGTGAGCGCCGTTGCAGCCGTCATCTGGCTACCCAGTAACACAGCCACTCCCGCGAACCCGACCACTACTCCTGCCACACGTAACGGCGTAAGCGGCTCATGTTCGAGAAAATAGTGCCCCATCAGCATGATGGTAATCGGCATCAGTGCCATCAGTAGCCCAACTTCACCGCTGGGAACCGACCGCTCTGCCCAAGCGATTAGGGTAAACGGCAGTACATTTCCCGTGAAAGACAGAATGCAGAGTCGGCGCCACCAAAGCCACGAACGGGGTAACTGACCCCGGCGCCATGCGAGCAGGGTCAGCATCACACAAGCGCCAAACGTTAATCGCCCCCAGACAACGGTAATGGGTTCGAAACCGCGAAGGGCCACAGCAATAAGATAAAAGGCAAAGCCCCAGGCTATCACCAAATAAGCGAGTAATAGCCAGTGCCGAGTTGTGGGTGACTGCATAGCCCTTGTTCCGAAAAAGTCAGCAATTGACAGCGTATAGACGGGAGATCTGGTAACCTTGCGCGTACGCAATTTCCCAGAGATGCAGATTATGCCAGAGCAACTCGAGTTAAGTCCCGAGTTAAAGCAGCATATGGACCGCGTGTTGCGCGTGAAGGCGCCAACCGGCCCAGCGGTTAGCTTGGCAGCGGCCTGTGCGCGTCGATGGTTCAAACCGACGTTTTCTGGCCTTGAACGTTTACCTAACAAGCCCGCTTTGTTTGTGGGCAATCACAGCTTTCTTGCACTCGACGCCTTCGTGTTTCATCTACTTATGCACTACGACTATGGCCGCTTTCTTCGGCCTCTGGGCGATCGAACCTTGTTTGCCAATCAGCAATACGCAGATCTGGTCATCAATTTGGGCGCGGCTGTCGGTTACCCGGAGGTAGTACTGAGCCTGATGGCCGAGGGCAAAGATCTGTTGCTATATCCAGGCGGGACGTACGAGGCAGTGAAAACACCTGATCGGCGTTACGAGCTCATGTGGAAGCAACGTTACGGCTTTATTCGGTTAGCAGCCAAAGCTGGGTATACCATTGTCCCTGTGGCTGCTGTAGGCCCCGACGAGTATTTCGATCAATATTTGAGCGGGCCCGAACTACAGCAGACCCAGCTTATTCAGTGGCTCACCCACATAGGCCTGCTCACGGATGATATGCGTAGCGACCTCATCCCACCACTTCCCGCGGGGATGCTTGGCTCTGTTATCCCTAAACCCAAGGCAACGTTCTTTCGTTTTGGCAAACCTATTGACCTCGGTGAATATCAAGGCCGAGAGATCTCTAAACGACAACAAACCGCGTTGAGAGCGCGTGTCGAAACAGCCATCAATGATGAGATAAAAAATTTGTTGCTGCTGCGAGAGCGCCGCCGACACGGAGACGGCTTGCTCCGACGCTTTCTTTCTATGTAATCTCTTCAGCCATTGAATTTCTCGCCATGAAAAAATCGTTACTCTGGTCAATCACTGGTGTTGGCATGCTATGGGTCCTGCTGTCCCTGTTTTTCCTGCCCAACTACGCAACACGTGTGAGACCCAATCCTGTTACCACAACACCCGCGCAGCTCGACATTCACTATGAAGATGTTGTGGTACACAGCGGTGACCTATTGCTTCCAGGCTGGTGGATGCCGGCAGAATCGGCCATTGCCGAACTCATGTTCGTGCACGGGGCTGGCTCTAATCGGACGTCCCATTTCATCGATTCTCTCGGTCTTTACCGCGCTTTGAACAAAATGGGGATATCTGTACTGAGTATCGATTTACGCAATCATGGCAATGCACCCAAAACAACGGGTCATTTAACTATGGGACTTGAGGAACAACGGGACGTATTTGCGATGGCTGAATGGCTGGATGGGCGAGGCACCACGCGCTTGCCCAGGCTCGTTATGGGCGCTTCGATGGGTGGAGCCACGGTTATTCATGCACTCGCCAGTGGACTAGACGCAGAAGGTGTCATTTTATTTGATCCGGCACTGCATACAGCCGACAGCTTGGTACAAGGTGCTGTGGTGAATACTGGCATGCCAAGCGCTCTATTCAAACTTTATGCGTGGGCAAGCGTCACTTTCTATCCGCTTCCAAAGGCAATAACCGATACCCTGGTGCTGGCAAAAGCCCTTAACCAGCCAATATTATTGATACAGGACCCCGAAGATCCAGTGACGCGCCTACATTTTGCTCAAGAACTCGCCCAAGCGAACAGTTATATTGATTTACGTCTTGCCGCTGCGCCTGCCGCCACCGCACAGTGCCTCGCGAACAAGGGACGATGGGGAAGCCATGTTGCAGCATTTAAGTGTGACGGCGATTGGATGATCTCAGTAATCACTGAATATCTAATCGATTTGAATATTGAGCGGGCACAGCCAGCTTTAGCCACATCCGAATATTGACTCTGGTCGTACTTAATTTATGCAAACCCTAGGTGAGTATTCAAAGGAGAAAACAATGACTCTTAAGCGTTTCGTCGGTGCGGGACTCGGAGTATTGGGCGGGCTTATGGCCACCACAGCGATGGCCACCTGTCCAGACTATCTTAATCAGAGCATGCGTAAACTGGGGTCGAAGGAAACCATCAACTTTTGCGAGGCTTACGCGGGTAAACCTATGCTGATTGTTAATACCGCGAGCAATTGTGGATATACGCCACAATTTGCAGGTTTAGAGGCTCTCCACAAGGAGTATGCAGCCAAAGGTCTGGTGGTCATAGGTTTTTCCAGTGACGATTTTTTCCAGGAAGAAAATGACGAACAGGATGCCGCAGCAGTTTGTTTTGAGAAATACGATGTGACCTTCCCCGTTATGGCAACCAGCGAAGTACGCGGCAACGGCGCCAACCCAGTGTTCAAAGGTCTGGGCGAAGCAAAAGGCTACCCGAGTTGGAACTTTAATAAATATGTAGTTGACGGTAACGGCAATGTGGTGGAGCACTTTAGCAGTAATGTCGGGCCAGAAAGCGCCAAACTCCGTGGAACCATCGACAGCGTCCTCTGAGCTAGATAGACGCCAACGCAACGCAATAGCACCGTGCGCCTGTTGTGGGCGCACAGTGCCATTGACGTTTCATCACCTCATTCCGCGGAAACTACATCGGCGCGTTCATTTTAAAAAGCACTTTAAAAAAGCGGCTCTCAACCGAGGCATTATGATTTGCCGCCGCTGTCACAGCGGCATTCATACGTTCTACGACGAAATGACCCTCGGAAAATCACTCAACACCCTTGAGAGCCTCACAAGCGATGCTCAGTTGAAAATGCATTTCGATTGGGTGGCGCGACAGCGCGAGCGAGTCTAGAGCTCGTTCATGATGGCCTGAGCGGCCTGCGCCACCATCGTTTGAACTTGACACTCACCGTTGATACGAGTGTTCGCCACGTTTGCGAGCGGCGCACCATATTGCTCAAACATTGGCGCTACACGTTGACTCCAGAACTCACGCACCGACCGCTCAGATCGACCGCGCTCAGCCACATCTCGGGCGATACGACGCGACAGGCATATCTCTAAATCAGTTTCTACAAAAATAAGATGATCGATTCTCTTTAACAGAGTGTCGTTTGCACCAAGCAGTAGTCCCTCGAGAATAAGGATACTCGGCGGATCCAAAACCGTGCCACCGTCTCGTCGCGAATGTTGAGAAAAGTCATAATCAGGTATGGTTATCGGCAGTTGTTGGTCAAGCCTCGTTAAGTGCTCGTTAATGAGATCAAATTCAATGGCGTCAGGATGATCAAAGTTGGTCTGATCACGCTCAGTAAAAGAGAGCTGACTGAGATCATGGTAATAGCAATCCAGCGAAATACAGGCCACCGCTCGATCAGGGTGCACTTGACGTAAATGGGCTGAAAGCCCGTCAGCTAGCGTCGTCTTACCCGATCCCGACGCCCCGGCTACACCGATAATAGTGGTCTTAAACACGCGATCTTTCATGTGGACTGCCTCCCAACACGCAACGAGTCCGTGCTCCACAGCTGCCATGGTCGGGCTAGAGAATTGTTGTTGTCCCAAAGGCCTCAATTAAGGTGGCTTGAATCGCCTTTTGCTCGCTTGGCGCGTCCACCTCAGCACATTCTCCATTATTCCAGCGGCGATAAGCATCGTATTGAGGGCGGCCAATATTTACGACTAGCTCCCAAGCAAGCAGGCAGCGCTCTAGTGAAGACAGCGGCGAACGACCCGACAACTCCTGCAACAGTCCATCTAATGTCTGACTGTCCACAGTAACGCCGTGTTGATCGGCTGAGTCGAGGATCATGATATGCGGGGCTCTACTACTGTAGGGCGGCCAGGGCTTTCCACCCACAGCACCGGGTTCACCTGTACGAGCAAAATTACCCCAGGCCTTCATCATACGGCTTGTGACCGTTTTGGCGCTAGGCGTATCCGGATACATGTAATCGCCTATCGGTCCGTACATGGGCTTACCCATGACAAAAGCAATCTCAGCACCATGGGCTGCACCCAGTAATTGAGAAAATGGCAATAACCAGTTGTCCGCCTGCTCATCCCAATCAAACCGGTAGGCGTAGAGGTGCGCATAGCCAGCTCCCTCAAGTGCACGCAGCGGCGCATCAACGCCTCGAGCCTTCCAACCCCGAGATCGTATGTCTATCCAATAACGATAAAGTTCTGGGTTTTTGATCGAAACTTTAGGGGGAAGCAGCCCAAAAGAAACATTAGACCCTTCAACAAAATACCGATTGAGCCCCAGCCACAGCGTTACCTCGTCTCGGTTGGAGCCGGATAACACAGGCACCTTTTTACTGTTGCTTGGATTTGCCAATGCTGCTGCAATGCCTTCGCTGGGAATGACTATGCCATCAGCGGTTGTCAAAGGCGCCAAATGGTCTTTATCAAGGCCATAGTACGCACCCAGTAGAGATTGCATATCGATACCGCGCAACACTGCGGCATCAACCGTCTCAACATTCAGACCGAGCGCTTGGGTCAACTCCCAGCTACCACGATCAATTTGCGGAAACTCCCGCTGATGATTGATTGCTTGTCGAGGTGACACATCCGTCGTGTATCCCGATTGGGCAATGGCACGGTGAAATAACCCTTCGCCCAGAGGTGAGGCCAATAATGCGTAAACGTTGTGGCCACCTGCACTCTCGCCGAATAGCGTCACGTTCGAAGTATCGCCACCAAAGTCTCTGATGTTTCGTTGAGTCCATTCGAGAGCCGCAATGATATCAAGGGTGCCAAAGTTGGAACTTTGATCGAGGCCCTGAGCGCCAGCTTGGATACTTGGATGTGTCATCCACCCAAATGGGCCCAGCCGGTAATTGAATGTAACAACAACCAGCTGTTCACGGGCCGCAAGTTCCGTAAAGTCATAGGTACCTTTATGTCCAGTGGTATTGCCACCACCATGAACCCATACCATTACTGGGTAACGCTTTTGTCGAAAATCAGCCGGGGCGACAATATCGAGGTATAGGCAGTCTTCCTGACCAATAGGCCCATCGCCTCCTATGCCCGAAGTACTACTGGGCATTTGTGGGCAAAGCACCTGGGCGTCATGAGTGATTACTCGTTGAGCGCGGTTTTCCTCTAATTTACGCGGTGCTCGCCAGCGTAAATCGCCAACCGGCGCTTGCGCATAGGGGATATCTAGCCACCGCACTACGCGATCATCGGCGCTTACCCCACTAACCAGCCCCGACTCGGTTGCAACCTCTGCGCCATCAACGAGCCTGAGTTCAGGGGCAGAACACGCTGACAACAGCGCAACAAACAGCAAAGGCGAGCAGCCCGATGTCCATGCCCTCCAATATTTCATACTCACGGTAAGACTCCCGAACTCGGTCATGACAAAGTGCAATATACGCCGCTGGCAACGATCCAGATGGGCATAAATACACTCATATGTCACCGATGTTGATTTCCCAAACACACGGCTCGCAAACGGTTTTGCGATGGCAAACTGGAAAGCAAACAACGAATACTCATAGGTCACGACTGCTGTCACATTAGTTCAAGTTGCCCTAAACCAAACTAAACCAGCCGAAAACTGGCACTTTACGAGGGATCCAGCGCTCTAGCACCAACGTAGTACCGGCTAGTTGTAAATTATCCGGATACCCGGCACCGAAAAAAACATCATTCGAATGGTACACTAGGCGACAGAGCGTGCGTTTCACTGCATGCCCGCCGCAGCAGTAACCGCTTTGTATGCGTCAAATAATCTCTGATAGCAATCGGCTTGGGCGTCGGGCCTCTAGGCTTATCTGCCATGGGCTGTCACTTCCCTCGGCGCAACCCACATAGTCACTCAGGTAGTAGCATGAAGACAGGATTGAAAAATGAATGGTTGGGTAATATCCGAGCCGATTTACTTGCGGGTCTCGTTGTCGCGCTAGCGCTAGTGCCTGAGGCCATTGCATTTTCTATTATTGCGGGTGTCGATCCGCGCGTTGGGCTGTACGCAAGCTTTTGCATTGCCGTGGTGATCGCTATTGTGGGTGGTCGTCCGGGCATGATATCGGCTGCCACGGGCGCCATGGCCCTCGTTATGGTGACCCTTGTACGCGAACACGGCCTCCAATATCTGCTAGCGGCTACCGTCTTAACCGGTTGCCTACAAATTGTTGCTGGGCAATTGAAGCTTGGGGGGCTGATGCGATTTGTTTCTCGCTCCGTTGTCACTGGCTTTGTGAACGCCTTGGCCATTCTTATCTTTATGGCACAGTTACCCGAATTGATTAATGTAACGTGGCACGTATACGCGATGACGGCGGGCGGGCTTGGCATCATTTATTTGTTTCCTCGCCTTCCTATCATAGGTAAGAGTCTACCCTCGCCCTTGGTCTGCATCGTTAGCATGACGGCGCTCAGTATGGCGATTGGCCTGGATATACGCACCGTAGGGGATATGGGGGAGTTACCCGACACACTGCCGGTATTCCTGATACCGGACATACCACTCAACTTACAAACGTTACAGATCATCCTCCCCTATTCCGTGGGGTTGGCGGTTGTGGGCCTTCTCGAATCACTGATGACCGCCACCATCGTCGATGATCTCACGGATACGGGTAGCGATCGTAACCGAGAATGCAAAGGGCAAGGTTTTGCCAACATTATTAGTGGCTTTTTTGGGGGCATGGCCGGCTGTGCCATGATTGGTCAGTCCATTATTAACGTAAAATCTGGCGGCCGTGGCCGGCTTTCCACGTTCACTGCCGGTGCTGTACTTATCATCATGGTGGTGTTTCTTGATGAGTGGCTCAGGCAAATACCAATGGCGGCCTTGGTTGCAGTCATGATTATGGTTTCCATCGGTACATTTTCGTGGGTATCGATCAAAGACATCCCGCGTAATCCACTCTCAAGTAATATCGTCATGCTCGTTACTGTGGCTGTGGTTGTTGCAACCCATAATTTGGCTATTGGGGTATTTGTAGGCGTACTGCTAGCGTCGCTATTTTTCGCTCATAAAATTGGGCGGTTCATGGTGGTAAAAAGCGCAGATGCTGGAAATACTTCAGAACGTACTTACCGTGTGGTCGGGCAGGTGTTCTTTGCATCCAGCGAACAGTTTATCGCCTCTTTCGACTTTAAAGAGGCGCTTGAGCAAGTCGTGATAGATTTAAGTGATGCACATTTTTGGGATGTGACCTCGGTAGCCGCACTGGATAAAGTAGTCATTAAGTTCCGTCGCGAGGGCGCGGACGTCAAAATTGTGGGCATGAATGCTGCAACAGAAACTGTGGTCGATAAATTCGGTATTCATAACGATCCTGATGAAGTCGCCAAACTAATGGGCGCACATTGAGCGCCGAGGGAGACGCTATGAAATCAATTATTGCCTGTATCGATGGTTCGATTATTGGCGACGCCGTATGTGATGCGGCAGCATGGGCGGCTCATAAGTTGCATAAGCCGCTGTTATTGCTGCACAGCATTGAAAAGCAACAGCAACACGGAGCCGATGATTTGAGTGGATCGATTGGTCTTGGCGCACAATCGGAGCTACTCGAAAAAATGGCCCAACTTGATCAGGAGCGTGGCAGATTGGCTCTCCAATTGGGTAAGAGCCTACTAGAGAGCGCTCAGGCTAGGAGCTCACACAACTTCCCGGTAACAGTTGACACTCGTCTACGGCACGGGGATTTTGTTGACTCCCTCGTTGAGCTTGAAACCGAAGCGCGACTGATGGTAGTGGGTAAAACCGGATTGGACCACGGGGGCAATATTTCAGCGATAGGTTCACATATTGAGACGCTTATCCGCCAAGTGCATACCTCAGTTCTGATTGCCTCATCACCTTTTTCACCACCTGCCAATTTTATGTTGGCTTACGATGGTAATGACACTGCCGAGCGCTCCCTCGAGCGTATCATTGAAGGGGGTCTGCTCAATGACCTTCCCTGCCATCTCGTCATGGTTAATAGTGGTCAGGCACCACAAGAAAAATTCGATAACGCGGTGACTCGACTACGGCGAGAGGGGTTTGACGTCACTGCGGCATTATTAGACGGCCCCGTGTTTGAAACGCTCCAAAATTACAAAGCCGAGCACAATATTGAGCTTTTGGTCATGGGCGCATTCTCACACTCAAAAGTGCGCCACTTGTTTTTGGGTAGCAATACCTTACGGATGATCGAGCGGGCCGACACACCGTTGATTGTGCTGCGCTAATCGGCAGTACGTGGAGGCGTGTCAGCCACTTGGCGATCACTGCACATGGCGATGAATTGGCTCACCGCTGGCGTTCGATAACCACCCTTTCGCAGCACAAAATAGAATCGTCGTGTCATGGTGTAGCGTTTGTTTAACCTGAGCGCAACCACCCTTCCCGAATCGATCAGCGGTTGGACTACCCGATCTGATAAACAACCAATACCCAAACCCTGCTCAATTGCTCGCTCAATGGGCTGATTGTGCTGAAACTCTAGAAACACCCGCAGCTGCGGCAACAGTGACGCAAAGGTAAGGTCAAAATGTGATCGGGCGCCCGAGCCTTTTTCTCGTAAAATCCAGTGGGCACTTAGTAGGTCGTCGTCGCTGATATGTGCTTTTAGGGCCAAGGGATGATCCGGGCGGCAAAACACTAAAAGTTCATCCCCAAGCCAGGGTAACAGTTCGACCTCAGGGTGGGCGATTTCATTTTCAATCATGCCCAGGTCAACCTCGTGACTCAGTACTCGGGTGACAATATCGGGGGAATTACCGGTGGCAATATCGACTTTGGCATCGGGATATATTTTTAACCAATCGGCCAAATAATCAACAGCCAAGTGGTTGGCAATGGTATAGCTTGCCGCCAATGCTAGGTCGCCACGCAGGCCCACACTCATTAATTGCGCCTCAAGTTCGCGCGCTCTGGCGATCAAGGCCTCTGCTGGCGCCCTCACCCGTTGCCCAGCAGCATTGAGTACCAACTGGCGACCCACGCGATCGAACAGATCAATCGTGTACATTGCCTCCAAAGATTTCAATGCAGCACTCACTGCCGATTGAGACAGAGACAGCTGAGTTGCTACCTGCGCAGTGGTCCTCCCAGCGGCAAGCGCCAAAAACACCTCTAGCTGTTTTAGCGATAGCCTTAATGTCGACGATGCGCTCGCCCTAAAGGGTGTAACTTCATGTTGAGGGTTATTGGTTCTCGCCATGTGACACCCCTTTCTTCCTTGCGTTAATGCGCCAACCTGCTAATAAGCTATCACCGGTAACGATGTCTGAACCTATGTCGAACCTCATATTTAACCATTTATTATGGTCAAATCTACCTAAAAAACCCGTTTTACAGATTATTAGGCAAGTGTCTAGAATCTCCGCCTACTCTATGACTTGCGGGGATACCCATGACCGACCAGAAAGCAACCAATGTACACTGGCACGACGGAGAGATTTCGCGTGATGATCGCAACCGCCTAATGAAGCAAAAAGGTGTAACACTTTGGTTCACAGGCCTCTCGGGAAGTGGCAAAAGCACCGTGGCTGTTGCACTCGAGGAAGCACTCTACGAGCGCGGCCACCTGTCATACCGTCTCGACGGAGACAATATTCGCTTCGGGATCAATAAAAATCTGGGGTTCTCAGCCGAGGACCGCACAGAAAATATTCGACGCATTGGCGAAATAGCCAAGCTCTTTGTTGATTCAAGCATCATTGCACTCAGCAGCTTCATCAGTCCTTATCGTGAAGACCGCGATAAAGTACGTCAGCTCCATGTCGAGTCCAATATGCCTTTCATAGAGGTGTATGTTGACTGTGCGCTGGCCGAAGCAGAAAAACGGGATCCAAAAGGGCTCTATAAAAAAGCGCGCGCGGGTGAAATCAAAAACTTTACGGGTATCGACGACCCCTATGAGGAACCCATCAATCCAGAGATTCACCTAAGAACCGATCAAATGACCCTCGAAGAAGAAGTCGACACGGTTATTAACTATCTTGAACAACAAGGTTTGCTAGATGCAGACCGTCAAGGAGCGTAAACATATGATCAAGCCTCACGGATCTGAACAACTGAATCCTCTGTACGTGCGCGATGACGCGCAGCGCAATGCTCTGCTTGCTGAGGCGCAGACCCTGCCTTCCTTGTTGCTAAACTCGGCCGCAGCCGCCAATGCCGTGATGTTAGGTGCCGGCTACTTTAACCCGCTCACAGGTTATATGAACCTGGCCGATGCGCTTTGTGTGGCGGAGACGTTACACACGACAGACGGCACCTTTTGGCCTGTACCGGTAATTAACTTAACCCAAGAGACAGCAGTTCGTGCCGGTGACCGTATTGCATTGCGCGATCCCAACGTCGATGGCAACCCAATTATGGCGGTGATGAACATTGCTCAGGTGGAGACAGTCACTGATGCTCAAATCGACATGATGGCCGAGCAAATTTTTGGCACCTTGGACGCCGACCATCCCGGTGTAAATACGTTTAAATCGCTCGGTAAAACATTACTCTCCGGTCCAATTGACGTACTCAGCCTGAGTTATTTTCAATCCGAATTTCCTGATACGTTTCAAACCGCCTACGACATTCGCGCTGAGATTGACCGGCGTGGCTGGAATAAGGTTGTGGCCTTCCAAACTCGCAATCCCATGCACCTTGCGCACGAAGAGTTGTGCCGCATGGCAATGGAGCGCCTCAATGCCGATGGCTGCATTGTTCATATGCTGCTAGGCAAACTAAAACAGGGCGACATCCCCGCCGACGTACGCGATGCTTGTATCCGTAAAATGGTGGAGCTTTATTTCCCCCCTAACAGCGTTATGGTCAGTGGCTACGGCTTCGATATGCTGTATGCAGGGCCTAGAGAAGCGGTATTGCACGCTGTATTTCGGCAAAACATGGGCGCCACACATCTGATCGTGGGTCGCGACCACGCCGGCGTGGGCGACTACTACGGCCCCTTCGAGGCACAAACAATTTTTGATACCGCCGTTCCTGCGGGAGCATTAGAGATTGAAATCTTTCGCGCCGATCATACGGCTTGGTCCAAAAAGCTAGGCAAAGTAGTAATGATGAATGAAGCGCCCGATCATGAGAAAGACGACTTCATATTGCTATCGGGCACAAAGGTTCGAGAGATGCTGGGACAGGGCATTGCCCCACCACCCGAATTCTCTCGCCCCGAGGTCGCCAAGATCCTGATGGACTATTATCAGACGATCGATGGCTAAATAGGACAGCACATGCCACGCCCGTTTCCACCCCGACGTTCGTGTTTGTACATGCCCGGCACAAACAGCCGGGCACTTAATAAAGCACGCACACTCGATGCCGATGTCGTTATCATGGATCTCGAAGACGCGGTTGCTCCCGACAGCAAGCCGCTGGCTCGCGAGCAAGTCATGGCCGCGGTAACCCAGGGTGGGTATGGGCACCGCGAAGTGTGGATACGCATTAACGCGCTGGCGAGCCCATGGGGTAGCGATGACTTGAGCATGGCCATAGCGGCACAACCCGATGGCATCGTGCTCCCTAAAGTTGAAGAGGCCGACGACATACAGGTGGTAAACGAGGCACTTCGCAGTGCAAACCTGCATGGTAGTACGCAACTTTGGGCGATGATTGAAAGTCCAAGCGCGGTCTTAAATATCCAATCGATTGCCCAGCAAGGAGCCATGACGCGCTTGGCCGGGCTGATTTTTGGCGGCAATGATCTGGCCAAAGCCCTAGGCATTGCGGTTAGCGCCGATCGCCTCGCCTTGCAGCAATCTCTGAGCATGATTGTTTTAGCCTGTCGAGCGAACGCCTTAACGGCCATCGACGGCGTATTTAATCAAATTAACGATGCCGAGGGCCTCGAAGCTGAATGTGTTCAGGGCAAAGCCTTTGGTTTTGATGGCAAAACAGCGATTCATCCAAACCAGCTGGCTATCTGTAACCGCTGCTTTTCACCCAGCAACGAGGAACTCGCGCATGCCCAACAGATTGTCGCAGCCTTTAACCAACCGGCAAATGCGAACGCCGGCGTCATACAGGTGAACGGCCAGATGGTTGAACGCCTCCATTTTGAGCAGGCCGAGCAGTTGCTTGCTCGACAGCAGGCATTGGCAGAGCGTTAGGCTTAACGGCTCGCTTCGCCGATCGGTTCTGGCGACCCGAGCAGCATATCCAGCAATGTGGCTATACGCTCACGGCCTGCACTACGTTGCGCAAAATACCCCACGTGAGCATCCATAGGCGCCGCAGGATCCAGCTCAATGCCCCATAGAGCGTCAATCTCATTGGGCAGCATGCTGTAGCGCATGTCGGTCACCAGTAGCGGGTTGCTGGCATCGATGGCCAGGTACCCAGCGGAAAACCAGCGAAATCGCTCGATATCCCGTGCTTGCTGACTGGCTTTATCTAGCCAGGGAAGGTGTTTGTCTAATTGCAACTTCTCAACACTGTCTCCCGCATAAACCCTAGGCGTCAGACCTGCACGAACCGCATCGACATAGTAGCGGCCGTCGTGTTCATAAATGACTTTCCACAACAGCAAATTGGCAAACCCCGGTTTGGCCGATAACGCTATCGGTGTATGGCCACGGCTCAGCGCAAGCTCCTGACCCACCGTTTCGGCACGCTGTCCTTGCACAACCCCAAGCAGTAAATAAGCCAGTGCCCACAGCGTGCCTGCGCGCACGAACCAAGCACTCCCTGAGCGGGCCGCCAACAGTACCGCCAGCAACAGGGGCACCGTGAACAACGGGTCAACAACACTGACATTATTCCAAGCAACTCTCAGGTCGGAAAATGGCCACAACAGCAACGTGCCATAGGTGGTACACGCGTCGAGTAACCCGTGGCTGCCATAGCCCAGCAACGCTACCCAATAACAGTTCCCAAACGACAACCGCCCGCGAATCAGCGGCCACAACGCCAAACTACAGATGAGCGCTCCCACGGGTATAAAAATGAGGGAGTGGGTGAACTGTCGGTGATACATGAGAAACAAGAGCGGGTCACTGCTAGAGCGGATGAGCACGTCTAGATCCGGTGCCATTCCCGCTAAACCGCCTATGAGCGCAACGCGGGCCAAGTGACCCGTTCTATCTATGCTTTGAGGGATGGCGGCACCAACCGCCGCCTGACTTAAAGGATCCATTCGAGTAGTCTCTCGGTTAAGCCGTACAATGACACAGGCGAAAAAGCAGTTCGCGTCTGCCAAGTGGTGCCGGCTTATCATGCTCATGATAAAAGAACAGGATAACCCTATGACCGACGAGTTACTGACTTTTGGCCAAACTTTAGATTATTTCGCTGCACAAAACCCCGACGAAATCGTTCTTCAGTGTGCCCAACTAGACGGATCAATAACTGCACTTAGCCGCCACGAGCTGCGCATGCAAAGTGACGCTATTGCAAAGCAACTGATTGATCTTGGCGTTAACACCGGCGAATTGATTCCTATTATCCTGCCAACCTCGGTAAGCTTTCTGGTTGCCACGACCGCCATTTTTAAAGCGGGCGGTACGCCCATGCCGATGAGTCACAAACTAACCGACAGCGAGCGAGACGGTTTACTCGCGTTGGCACAACCCAAGGCGGTATTCAGTGAAGTCAACTGTGGTTATCCAAGCGTAAGCGCCTATGTATCAGCGACAGATAGCTTACAGACCCACTCCATCTCTGTGCGCATAAGTGATCCCATAAAAGCACTGGCGTCGGGGGGCTCCACTGGTAAACCCAAACTTATCTTAACCAGTGGTCCTTACACCGCACCATTGGGCGAAAATCTTGTGGGTCAAACGCTCCGCTTTCAAGCAGGTGATCTCAAGTACTCCCCCGGCCCGCTGTACCACAATGGCCCTTTTTGGTTTTCGCTCAATATGCTCATGAGTGGTGGTCGCGTGTTGCTCAACGAGCGGTTTGACGCCGAGCGTTGCCTGTCACTGATCGAGACCTTGCGCCCAACCGTGCTCAACTTGGTGCCCACCATGATGCAACGCATGTTGCGCGCACCCAACTGGTTTACCGCCGACCTTTCATCGCTACGCGTTGTTTGGCATTTAGCCGCCCCCTGCCCCGCCTGGGCAAAAGAAGGTTTTATCGAGCGGCTCGGCGGTGAGACCGTCCTTGAGCTTTGGGCGGCGACAGAGAGCACCGGTATGACCATGCTCGATGGTAACGAATGGCTTGCCCACCGCGGCAGTGTGGGCAAAGGTGTAGGCACCGACATCTTGATTTTGAATGAAGAGCGTAAGCCACTACCCGCGGGCGAGGTTGGCGAGATTTTCACGCGCTTTGCAGGGCAAGCGGCCAATTACGAATATCTGGGGGCGAGTGCTCTAGAGACTATCGAGGGCGATTATGCCAGTGTCGGCGACCTGGGGTGGCTTGACTATGACGGCTACCTTTACCTTGCCGACCGGCGTACCGATCTTATTATCTCTGGTGGTGCCAATATTTTCCCGGCTGAGGTTGAAGCCGTAATTTCGCAACACCCCAGCGTTAAAGATGTTGCCGTGGTGGGCTTGTCGGACCCCGATCTTGGCCGCCGTGTCCATGCCGTGGTGGCGTTATATGCCGATAAAGCAACGGTTGGTGGTGACGAACTTCTGGCCCTGTGTGGCACGCACCTCGCACGCTACAAGGTGCCCCGCAGTATCGAGTTTGTGGCTGAATTGCCCCGCAATGACGCGGGTAAAATCCGTCGCGGAGCACTACGCGACGCGCGCGAGACAGAGGCCTAGGCCCTTGCTGGCGTTGCTTTGAGCAAAAAAAAGCCCGCACTCGGCGGGCTTTTTTGTGGCGTACTGCAACTTAGAACTTGATCGTTCCGCGTAAACCCAGCACTCGACCCTCATCCATAAACCAGGTATGGCTGCCTGCTAATACCGGGGTATCAAAGCTCTGCTGGAGCGCTGCCTCGTCAAAGATGTTACGGCCGTAGGCCATGACTTCCCAATACTCACCCACCAAACCGATACGTGCGTTGACCTTGGTGTAGGCGTCGATCACGTCGATTGGATCGGCATCACCCGCCGAATCAAACTCACTGCGGTAGTTCACATCAAGCCCAGCAAATAACTCCATGCCCATGAACGGACGACGATAGTCTAAGAACGCGTTACCGCTGAACTCAGAGGCGTAGAGTGTTCTAACACCTGTAAGGTCATTCGCAGACCCAGCAGCAATGCCTGCCGGCGTGCCACAAGCACCATTTTGATCAAGCTGGATGGCAGTACAAGGTCCATCTTTGAAATCGCCATATTCGGCATCAAGGTACGCCATATTCGCACCCACTCTCAACGCGTCTGACAGCTGCCACTGGAAGTCGACTTCTAAGCCCTTGACCTCAGAGGATGCCGCATTCTTTACCGAGAAGCCCACTCCTTTGAAGATGGTCGTTTGAAGGTTGTCGTACTCAGAGTAGAACGCTGCCCAGTTCAAGCGCATTGAGCCGTCCATTAACTCATGCTTGCCGCCAATTTCAATCGAATCCACTGACTCATCATCAAACTCAAAGTCTTCATTCGGGACGTTTGATACAAATTGGCTGGCCTGGAAGCCATTGTTTACCACGGGTGGAATGGGCGGTACACCCACGGGAATATCACCGGGGTTGCCGTCGTCCGCAGCACTGAAACCACCCGACTTAAAGCCTTGGGAGAAGCTCACATAAAGCATTGAGTTATCACTCATGTCCCACTGTAGGTTGGCCGATGGCGAGAAGTCAGTGGTCTTGCGCTCACCTTCCCAGTACTTATTATAGGTGTTGAACGACGTGGCTTGAATAACTGCAAGCCAGTTGTTGTATCCGCCGGCACAACCCAGTTCATTGTTACCTGTCATGCCACAAAGGCTGTCGCCTAGCTTCTGGTCACTGACGGCGTCTTTCTCTTCTTCGGTGTAACGCGCACCCAGTGTTAGACGCAAAGTATCCGAGATCTGATACGTACCCTGCGCAAAGAAGGCTACCGATTCAGTATTCTGAACGAAATTGTGGTTACGACTCACCTGATTGGCCGTGTACACACCATAGCCGGGAATACCATTCAACGGGCTGCCCGAGGTAAGCACCGTTAGTAGGTTTTGCGGCATTAGCGGTGCCGCCTCAATGGGGAACCCGTTCGCCAATGCGGCAAATTGAGGAAACAGCCCGTCAAAGTTCGTATCAATTTGCACCTGGCCCTTCATATCAAGCTGGTTATCGTCGGCGTAGGCGCCTACCGTATAGGAGAACTTATCGCCAATGTCGTCGGTCCAGCGAATCTCTTGGCTGCCCTGCTTGAAATCATGTTGGTCACTGCGGTCAATAAACTGCAAAGGCAGCCAATCGACGTCTACATCATCGAAATAATTGTAAGTGGCATAGCCAGTAACTGACGTCAGTGTACCGGTGCCGATGTCCCAGCTCATGTTAAGTGAGTAGTTCTCTATCTCATCAACACTGTTATCGGGCTTGAGACCAATGCCAATGCCGTCGTCTTTGCTGCGACCGTAGTTGTTGTCTTTGTATGTTGTAAAATCACGCCCGGCAATCGACCCGAAATCAGGGAAGAAGGTATCCATAATCAGGTAGGCGGTATTGGCGAAGTCAGAGCGATTGGGAACGTTTGCATTTCGCTCCGCGGGGGTCAGGTACAGCCACGTCGCACTGTTGGCACCATCGCGCTCGCGCTTGTTGATAGAGTACTTAAAGTTGGCTGAAAACGTATCAGAAGGCTCCCAAGCCAATGTGACTCGCAAACCATTTTCGTCGGTAGCGCCTTCGTCTTCTTGTAGGAAGGCATTGTACACATAGCCATCGGTCTCACGACGTCTAAAGGCCACGCGAGCGCCGAAAGTGTCGCCACCTGCCTGTATAAAACCTTCGTAAATCGCGCCACCGTTCTGCTCTGCCGAGACATTTAATTCAGCGCTGGGGCCCTCGCCCAAGGTCGGCGATGCACTGGCAATGTTGACCGCACCTGCCACGGTGTTCTTACCAAAAAGCGTGCCTTGTGGGCCACGCAGTACTTCAACGCGCTCCACATCCATAAGTGCTGAGCGATATTGGCGACCACGCCCTAAATAAACACCGTCGAGATACATACCCACCGACTGCTCGAAACCACGGTTATTACCCGAGCCAATCCCGCGCATATAGATATTGGTGTTCACCGACGCTTCAGCAATGTGCAGGCTGGGTACAAAGTCAGCGAGAGCAGAAAAATTCAGAATCGTCGCATCCTGAATCTTTTCGCCACCAACGGCACTTACCGAAATTGGTACGTCCTGTAGGTTCTCGGCGCGCTTTTGCGCGGTAACGATAACCTCTTCGAGTTGTTGAGCTTGAACACCACCTGCCATGGTTGCGATGACCATGGAGACGGCGAGTGGCAGTTTGGAGTGACGACCCACCATAAAAACCTCTTTGTTTATCTTTATATTGACTGGGAATCCCACCGCAGAAGCGGGAAGCATTAAATCCTATACTGTCTAAGAGGGACTAAAAACCCTTTTGTGACTGTTTTATTGCAAAAAAATGCGACAAATTGCCAGCACCCCGTGGAAAATACCGGTCTAGAGTAGCTAAGAACCCGAGAATATTTAGAAAAAGGTGACTTTAGAGCGTCACCCCAGTTACTTTGTTACAACAAACCGTTCAACGCAACGCGTAAATATAGAAACGAGGCCCTCATGGATGTGATTGCACAACTCGCTAACCTACCCGAGCTCGCTGCAGAGCACGCCGATGGCATAACGACCATTACACTCAACAGACCCGAAGCCAACAATGCCCTCAATCGAGCATTGAGTGAGTCCTTGGTCACAGCGATCAATACGCTGGCGGAACATGCGGCTACGCGCGTTATTATTTTGACGGGGGCCGGGCAGGCCTTTTGCGCCGGAGTCGACCTGAAAGCCCTCACCAACGACCCTTCTATACTCACCGCCAATGGGCTGGGCACCTCATCACCTATCGTGGCAGCCTTCAGCCGCTGCGCCAAACCCATTATTGGTGCGATTAACGGTGCGGCTGTTACGGGTGGCTTTGAGCTGGCCCTGGCATGTGATTTTTTATACGCAGCGGAGTCAGCGCGTTTTGCAGATACCCATGCCCGAGTGGGTATACTGCCCGGATGGGGTTTGTCACAAAAGCTGTCACGCATTATCGGGATAAACCGAGCACGCGAAATGAGCTTATCGGGCAAGTTCATTGACGCCCAAACCGCGCTTAACTGGGGGCTAGTCAACGCGGTTACCCCTGCGGAATCCTTGCTGAGTACTGTAGCGCTAGTCGCCAAGGAGATTGCTAACGCCGACGCGCCCACTGTTCAGACCTTGAAACAGCTAATCAACGACGGTTGGGCTACCTCGCTCGAGGATGGGCTTGTTTTGGAAGAAGAGCGCAGCAAAGCGCATTTAGCAAAAGTAGACTTCAAGGATATGGACAGCCGGCTAGCAACCTTGCGCGAACGAGCCAAAAGACAGCCAGGCTAATGTTTTTACAGACTAGAACATGGCAAACTTCTCGCACTAACTATTGGGCAAGGGCTCAAATGGTGATGACCTATGTACAAATCACTCGCGTTAAACAGGCAACCTTTAGTGAGCCCGAAATCCGATTAAGGAACGAATTATGAAAACACGAGCCGCCGTGGCCTTTGGCGCCGGGAAACCTTTGGAAATCTGTGATGTTGACCTTGAGGGGCCCAAAGCAGGCGAAGTGATGGTAGAAATTAAGGCGACAGGCGTATGCCATACCGACGCCTTTACCCTATCGGGCGACGACCCAGAGGGTGCGTTCCCTACCATTCTAGGGCACGAAGGCGCTGGAGTGGTTGTTGAGGTTGGAGCAGGCGTCACCAGTGTAAAGCCGGGGGACCATGTCATACCTCTGTACACACCAGAGTGCCGGAGCTGCGATTTCTGCCTGCACCCAAAAACCAATCTGTGTCAGGCCATCCGAGAGACCCAAGGCAAAGGTCTTATGCCGGACCATACCTCACGGTTTTCGCTGGATGGTAAGCCGCTTCTTCATTACATGGGATGCTCAACTTTTTCTAATTACACCGTACTCCCGGAAATTGCGCTCGCTAAAGTCCGCGAAGATGCGCCTTTCGAGAAGATTTGTTACATCGGCTGTGGCGTCACTACAGGCATCGGTGCTGTTGCTTTCACCATGAAAGTTGAGCCCAGCGCAACGGTTGCCGTGTTTGGCTTGGGGGGTATTGGCCTGAATGTGATTCAAGGAGCCAAAATGGTGGGGGCAGGACGAATTATTGGTGTCGATACCAACCCCAGCAAAGAATCACTCGGCCAGCAGTTCGGCATGACTGACTTTATTAACCCCAATGATCACGAGAACGTCGCAGATGCTATTGTGCAGCTCACCCAAGGTGGCGTCGATTACAGCTTTGAGTGCATCGGTAATGTAAACGTCATGCGACAAGCCTTGGAATGTACTCACAAAGGTTGGGGGCAGAGTTGTATTATTGGCGTTGCTGGTGCGGGCCAAGAAATAGCCACACGCCCCTTCCAATTAGTCACCGGCAGATCTTGGCATGGCACTGCCTTCGGTGGTGCACGAGGTAGAACCGATGTCCCCCGCATTGTTGATTGGTATATGGAGGGCAGGATCAACATTGATGATTTAATTACCCACACCATGCCCCTTGAGAATATCAACAACGCCTTTGACTTGATGCACTCAGGAGAAAGTATCCGTTCAGTGGTGCTGTATTGATGAGTCTGGAATGCCTTTCATCTGTCGCGTGTTTTGGGGGCGAACAGCGGCAATATCTGCACGCCGCAGAAACGGCTCAGTGCAACATGCGTTTTTCGATTTATCTGCCACCCCAGGCAAAATCAGCACGGGTGCCCGTGGTTTATTGGTTGTCGGGACTTACCTGTACCGATGAAAATTTCGTCATTAAAGCCGGCGCACAACGCTATGCCGCTGAGCTGGGCTTAGCGCTTATTGCGCCCGACACCAGTCCGCGCGGTGACGGCGTGCCAGACGATCCCGATGGAGCCTATGACTTTGGACTAGGCGCTGGTTTTTATGTCAATGCCACCCAAAACCCGTGGTCCACGCATTACCAAATGGCCGATTACATCGTGCAAGAGCTACCCCATGTGCTAGGCAGTATTGATGTGCTTGATCTAGCCCGGGCCAGTGTAGCTGGACACTCTATGGGGGGACACGGCGCCATAACACTAGCGCTAAATAACCCAACCCTGTATCAAAGCATCTCGGCCTTTGCGCCTATAAGCTCTCCTATACACTGCCCCTGGGGTCAAAAAGCCTTGTCCCATTACCTGGGTAATAATCAGCAAGCCTGGCAAGCATATGATAGCGCTTGGCTCATAGCCAATACTCAGCAACAGCTACCATTACTCGTTGACCAGGGTGATGCCGACGATTTTTTACGCGAGCAGCTGATGCCCGAACGCTTAATAGCGGCGGCTGAAGAGACTAACTATCCATTTAACTATCATCTACGTGCAGGCTACGACCACAGCTATTTCTTCATCGCGAGTTTCATCGGTGAGCATTTAGCATTTCATGCTAAGCATTTAAGCGCCTAGGCTCATACAGCCCGACTCGCGGATGCGTTAGCTTAATCGGCTTAATCGCGTCAGTAGACTGTCAAGCGCATCGGCAAACGCCTTGCGATCGGCGTGGGTCAATGGTGGCGGTCCCCCGGTGTGCTGACCTGATGAGCGCATGGTCTCCATGAAGTCCCGCATCTGTAATCGCTGACGAATATTGTTATTGGTGTAGCGCTCACCGCGGGGGGTAAGCACATGCCCGCCCTTTTCTAGAACCTCAGCAGCAAGTGGGATATCCTGGGTGATAACCACGTCGTTAGGTTCCACACGCAGAACAATTTCATCGTCGGCCTTATCAAACCCCGACGAGACTTGATAACGAGTGATCCATGGTGACGCAGGGATACTGATCGCTTGATTGGCGACGAGTAAAAGGGAGATTTGTCGTTTTATTGCCGCACGAAACAGAATGTCCCGGACCACGCCAGGACAGGCATCTGCGTCGACTAACACCTTAAAAGTCATGTTTGCATTGAAAACAAGGGCAAGTGCTTGTGGCTCACGTTACTCATTGAAAGAGCTGGTGACAATGCTAAACGCGCACCACAGTAACGCTGCAAAACAGTATGTTTAGTCATCAGCGCTCATGTAGCGATCTGCAATGGCGCCGTAGATAGGCTGCACTTTTGGATCAATGAATCGACTCGATGGCACCGGGTCACTGGCAAGGCGCACAATGACCACCTCGGCGACAGGGTCTAGATAAATGGTTTGTCCGTACACGCCGCGGGCGGCAATAAGCGGCCGGTCATCAGTGCCCCCATACCACCACATGCTTCGGTAACCCGGCCAAAACGAAGTGGATTCATCTGTAGTGGCCACCGCATTTGAGCGGCCCTCTAGAATCGCCTTAGTGGCGGCGGCGGGTATTGTCTGCCGCTCCGCCACTTTACCGCCATCAAGCAACAGTTGACCCAAACGGGCAAGATCTCGCATACCTGCGTTGAGTCCCCCGCCCGCATGCACTATGCCTAGCGCATCATTTTTTACATAGGCATCGCGTTCAGCGCCCATAGGTTTCCAGAGACGCGCCGATATGAGATCGGCTACCGACTGATCGGTGGCGCGTGAGAGCACCCAGCCCAATACATCGGTATTGATAGTGCCGTATTTAAACCGCTCTCCATGCTCGGCCTCTTTACGCTTAAGACTCAGCAAAAACTCAAGAAACCCCACGGGACCTTTATAGTTTGCAGGCTTTGGCATGGCATCAGAGGCGTTGGCATATATCCAGATATCCGCCTTTGGATCGGTGTAGGTTTCATCAAACGCCGTGCCAGTGGTCATATCGAGAACTTGGCGGAGGGTGGCTCCTGCAAACGCAGAGGATGCTAACTCAGGGACCCAATCAGTCACCGGACGCCTGTCGTCTAAAAGGCCTTCTGCAATGAATATCTCGGCCAGCAAACCAACAACCGACTTAGTCATTGACATCGTCGCGTGCGGCCGCTCAGGTGTTAAACACCCCGAATAGTATTCGAGTTTTACGATACCTTTGTGCAGCACAATGAGCCCATCGGTGTATTGTGTGGCAATCACATCAAGCAAGGGGCCCTCGATGGGTTTTGCGCTTGTGTCGTTTGCTACTACCGACAGTGTGCTAAGCGTAGCATCGGGTTCAAAGACAAGCGCACGAGCTGTCCCGGTACCACGGCTTACATTGCGCGTGGGCAAAAGCTCTCTGAGATGACAAACCGACCAGCGAATTTTGGGGAAACTCCAAAAGTCCGCATAGGGCTGTGCGATTCGCTTTTCTTCAGGAGGGGGGAATCCTTGCATCCACCCCATCGCAATCGGATCGGACTCCGATGACGAGGGCTGCGCTGTCACCGAGTTGACTCCGAAAACGGAGAACAAGAGTGTGAGTATAACGGCTAGCACCCAGCGACTAGCGCACCCGCTCAGCATGCCTCAATCAACCCCGCAGCACCCTGACCACCGGCCACACACATGGTTACAACACCATAGCGGCCACCGCGGCGCTTGAGTTCACGTAAAATATGCCCAACCATTCGCGACCCCGTCATACCGAAGGGATGGCCAATGGCAATGCTGCCGCCATTAACATTGTAGCGCTCATTATCGATACCAAGGGCATCGCGGCAATACACACACTGGGATGCAAACGCCTCGTTAAGCTCCCACAAATCAATGTCACCCAGTGTCAGCCCTGCGCGCTCAAGCAACTTGGGAATGGCAAAGATCGGACCAATGCCCATTTCATCGGGCTCACAACCCGCGGTCACAAAGCCTCGAAAATAGCCCATGGGTTCAACACCTAACGCGTTGGCTTTGTCGGCGCTCATCAGCAGCGTGACCGACGCACCATCACTCAACTGAGAACTGTTACCCGCTGTCACTGACCCGTCCTCGGCAAAAACCGGTTTCAGGCTGGCAAGGCCCTCGAGTGTAGTGTCCACACGATTACACTCATCGCGATCAACAGTTACCTCATGAAAAGATTCCGCTTTGGTCTCACGATCCACTTTTTTCATGGTAACCGTCATGGGCGCTATTTCATCGCTTAAATACCCCGCCTCAAGTGCAGCGCCGTAGCGTAACTGGCTCTGAAGACTATACGTGTCTTGGGCCTCTCGAGAGACGTTGTACCTCCGCGCTACCACCTCAGCGGTATTACCCATCTCCATATACATGGCAGGCTTTTCTTCGAGCAGTCGCTTATTCTGTTCAAAGCTGCCTTGATCTTGCCGCTGACGCATCGAGATTGACTCGGCACCGCCGGCCATCATGACATCGGTGTAGCCCGAGGCTATTTGGTTGGCGGCCATAGCAATCGTTTGTAATCCCGAGGCACAAAAACGGTTAACGGTAGTACCAGTGGTTTCTATGGGTAAGCGCGACAAAACACTCGCCATACGCGCTAAGTTGAAGCTTTGCTCACCGGCCTGGTTTGCAACTCCCATAATGATGTCATCGACATCGGCAGGATTAAGCACTGGGTTGCGCTCGAGCAACGTGTCTATTAGATGTGCGGTCATATCATCGGCGCGGGTGAGGTTGAAGCTTCCACGAAATGATTTGGCGAGGCCGGTACGGATGCTGTCAACAATAACAACGTCGGTCATGATGAGTTCCTTAGAAAGTGCCAGAGGGGCTATCGGTGTATTTAATCGCTTGTTGAAAATGGTTTAAGCCGCAGTTTTATATCGTCGCCACGGGTGTGGTACTCCTCCCACAGCCGACGATAACCTGTACCGGCTATGCGCCATTCGCCGTCCACCTTGCGATAAGTATCATGGTAGAGGGCACTCCCCATGATGGTGAGCTTATGATTGAGCTCTACAAAAATATCCTGCAGATACCAAATCCCTGTTGCACTGTCGCCGTCAACACTGATTTCGGGGTGATGACCGTTATGCATACCAAAGGTGGTGTCGGTGAACGACTTTTTGTAAAAAGCCTCAAGCTCTAACCAGCCGTTTAACTCAAAGTCATAGTCGGCGCCCTTGAAATGGGCCTTTGCATCCTGGGTGAATACCGAGCGTAAGCCCGCTAAATCACGGGTATCTAAAAAACGGAAATAGCGTGCCTTGAGTTGCTTAATAAGCTCAATCGCCTCTAAGTCAAGCATGGTGGAGCCCTCAGTCTGTAAAGCCATTGATTTCTTTAGCCGCTTGGTAAGCCATGGTCATCGCGGGACCCAGTGTTGCGCCTGGACCCGGATAGGTGGGTAACAGCGCTGCAGAACAGTTACCCACAGCAAAGAGACCGCCAATAACGCCACCATCAACTTTTTTCACCCGAGCGGATGTATCGGTATCGAGCCCTCCAAGGGTGCCAAAGTCACCGGCTTCGATACGCATGGCGTAAAAAGGTGCCTCGTCAATTGTTGCTAGGCATGGGTTAGGTTTGATCTCTGGGTCCGCGTAGTAGCGGTCGTATGCTGAATCACCGCGTTCAAAGTCCTCGTCCTTGCCACTGACAGCAAAGGCGTTCATACGCGAAATGGTTTCCTCAAGGCCATGGGCATTAATGCCTAGCTGCTCGGCCAACTCGCGAATCGTGTTCGCTTTAGCGACAAACCCTGTGTCGAACCACTTTTTGGGAATCTGCCAATCAGGTTTCATGGCCTGCGTCATCATAGGGCCCACCATGTAGTTGCGGCGAAAGCGTGCATCAAAGATGTGCCAGGCAGGGGCGTTGGGATTCTCCGCTGTGTGGGTCGCAAACAAAGCCTTTTGAAAGGCCATGTAATTTTGTGACTCGTTGGCAAATCGCTTACCAGCACGGTTCACTACACAGGACCCTGGGAACGATTTCTCCATAATGGCCAGACGTGGGGTAGGCTCATCGGGTACGCATAAGGTTGTTGTCCACCAGGCACCGTTGATCAAACGCGTTTTCGCACCGATCGATAATCCAGCTAGCAAACCATCACCTTCGTTGGTCGGCGCACCGGCGCTCCATTGCGTATTTGTGGGTGCGGGTAAGTGCTGCTCGCGCAAGGCCTGATTCTTTTCAAAACCACCCGAGGCCAGAATGACGCCTTTGTGAGCACGCACACGCACCCGCGTGCCTTTATGTTCAATCACCGCGCCTACAACACGATCGCCATCGGCAACAAGCTCAACCAAACGGGTCTCCAGCTCCACCGGAATATTGCGCTTTATAATCGACAAATACAGTCGCGCCACACCCGCGGAACCACAGCACAAGCGTCGTGAAATCGGCGTTTTTAAGCGCCAGCCAATGTCTTTGATGTAGTCCCACAACAAGCGACCCAAAAGCTTCTTCCAGCCGGGCAGCTGCACCATGAGCAGATGCGCTTCTACCTGGGTAAAATGGATTCGGTTGAACATGCGCATCATGTGATGTGTCCAGGTCATGTTGCGCCACTTATCACCCAGTTCAGAGGCCATTATCGGTGCAGGCTCTAACGAACGATGACCCTCTCGAGCACCTTCTGCATTGGTATAGTAATCGGGGTAATGTTCAAGCGACTCGTAGCGCACATCTGTACGATCATGTAAGAACCGCAACATCTTAGGGCCGTTTTCGATGTAATTATCGATAAGCTCTTCCGGCACATCTTCGCCATCGAGCGTAGCCATTAGATAAGCTTTGGCGTCTTCTGGCGAATCTACTGCGCCACACTCGCGCGCGTAATGATTGACCGGAATCCAGATACCACCACCCGATGTCGCGCTTGTGCCACCCACTTTGTCGGCTTTCTCAATCACGAGAACGTTCGGGCTACCCATCTCGTAGTTACAAATGGCCGCCGTTAACCCACCATTCCCGGTGCCGACAACCAGTACATCCACTTCTCTATCCCACTGATCACCGCTCATCGTTTTTGCTCCTGTTGTTCTTATCGCCCGTTACTCGCCCGACTCGATGGGTTAAGGATGCTGGCTAGACACCGAAACAACCTCACCGGTCATATAACTTGAATAGCCGCTGGCGAGGAACATCATGACATTGGCTACCTCCCACACCTCTGCGGCGCGCCCAAAGGCCTCGCGTGAGGACAGCTGCTCGAGTAATTCTGGCGGCGTGGTTTTACGCAAGAAGTCATGCATGGCAATACTGGGAGATACCGCATTAATGCGCACACCAAATTCAGCCGCCTCCATAGCCGCACAGCGTGTTAGAGCCATCACACCCGCTTTTGCAGCCGCGTAATGACACTGCTCTTGCTGTGCTCGCCACCCCAACACCGAAGCATTATTAACGATAACGCCACGCTCTCTTGCTTGCATGCAGCGCAACATAGCGCGGGTCATGCGCATGGTGCCGGTAAGCGTAATATCCAGCACCCGTGACCACTCTTCATCGGTCATATCCACCAGAAGCTTGGTGCCACCAAGGCCTGCGTTATTAATTAATACATCAACGCCATCGCAATGAGACTCTGCGAACGCCACAAGGTTCTGTACATCCGCCTCTTTAGTAACATCTGCCAACTGTCCAGCCACCTGACAATCGGGGTTAATGGCCGACAGCGTCTCCACAGCTTTTTCAAGGCGCCCCTCATGAACATCGCTTATAACGAGTGCGCGTGCACCCTCCTCTATAGATTTTTGCGCCGCGGCAAAGCCGATGCCCGCCCCTGCCGCAGCCGTGATGAGAACAGACGTATTAGCCAGTAGCTGATGGCTCTGTACATACGGTGGGATCGTTCGACTCATAAGACGCCTCAGTGGGTAGCGCCGCGGGATTCTTTGGGCATACCCAAAGCGCGTTCGGCAATAATGTTGCGTTGGATTTGATTGGTGCCGCCGTAAATGGTGTCAGCACGCGTAAACAAGAACAGCGACTGCAAGCGGTTTAATTCGTAGGGACCTGACTCGAGTAATTCTGCGTCTGGACCCAGAACATCCATGGCTAGCTTGCCTAAGTTACGATGCCATGTTGACCAATACAGTTTATAAATCATTGCCTCACGGCCGAGACTAGCGTCATCGGCAGCGCCAGAGAGCATGCGCATACTGTTGTATCGCATGGCTCGCAAGCCAATATGCGCATCGGCAATGCGCTGTCTGATCATGGGATCCTGAGCGGAGCCATTGGTTTTGGCAATGCGGATGATCTCGTCGAGTTCTGTCTGAAACAACATTTGCTGCCCTAGGGTAGACACGCCACGCTCAAAACCCAACAGCCCCATGGCGACCTTCCAACCATCACCCGGCTCGCCAACGATGTCGTCGCCGCTGCACACCGCCCCGTCAAAAAAGACTTCGTTGAATTCTGCAGTGCCGGTGAGCTGCGTGATGGGGCGAATCGTAACTCCCGGCTGGTCCATTGCCACAAGGAAGAAGCCCAAACCCTTGTGTGCTCGCTCGTTACTGTCGGTGCGTGCGAGTACAAAAACAAAATCAGACTCGTGCGCCAGTGAGGTCCAGACCTTTTGGCCGCTAATTATCCATTGGCCCGACGCCTCATCAAGTTCGGCCTTGGTACGGACATTGGCGAGGTCAGACCCTGCCCCAGGCTCTGAGTAACCCTGACACCAAAGTTCTCTGCCGGCTCGAATACCGGGCAAGTATTTTGCCTGCTGGTCTGCCGAACCAAAGGCGAGCAGCGTTGGGCCCGTGAGTGTTTCACCAATATGTCCAACGCGACCCGGTCCACCGGCGCGCGCGTATTCCTCATTAAAGATAACTTGCTGTTCAATGCTTGCCTCACGGCCGCCCCATGCCTCAGGCCAGCCAATACAGGTCCAACCGCCCTCAGCGAGCCGCTGCTCCCAGGCTTTGCGTTCCGCCACAAAAACGTGCTCATCGCCAGGACCACCGCGACCACGGATAGCTGCAAATTCACCGCATAAATTGTCGTTCAGCCAATCGGCAACTTGCTTACGGAACTGTTCATCTTCGGCACTAAATCGCAAGTGCATGTCAGACCTCCCCGTCTAACAGTTGCTGGGCTATGACCTCGCGCTGACTCGCAGGGTTTCCCAAGTAATCCTCTGTGCTGCGCGCGCGTTTGAAATACAGCTGGATATCGTACTCTTCGGTAATCCCCACACCGCCATGAAGCTGTATGCCGGTACCCGCACAGAAGAAGTAGGCCTCACCTGCGCAGGCACTCACCATGGCAGCAGCCTCTTGTAATTGTGACGCCGAAGCATTGCCTTGAAGCCACTCGTCAGCAATGCACGCGGCGGCATACAGTAATGACCGGGCCGATTCTGCCTTGACCATCATATCGGCGGCTTTGTGCTTGATGGCTTGAAACGATGCAATGGTGCGACCAAATTGAACCCGCTCGCCAACATAGTCGACACTCATAGCCAAGCATTGTCGAGCACCGCCCACTTGATCAGCCGTCAGCAAAATACGCGCAGCATCGGTGGTACTCGTTAGTAGTGGCAAAGCGTTGCGCGCTAAGCATTGACCGTCTGTAACCGCCACCTTATCCAGAGAGAGATTAGCCATCGCCCGAGTTTGATCTAACGTGGGAGCACGCATGCATGTCACGCCTTGCTCGTTAGCTGGGATGGCAAAAAGGGCGACACCATCGGCCGTATTGGCTGCCACTAATAGTTGTTCTGCCACATGGCCAAACGGTACAAAGCGAGCATCGCCAGTCAGTAGCCAGCCGTTCGCTGTCGCCACCGCGTCAACGCCAACACCACTCCAGCCAATAGAGGCATTGGTATGCGCCAGTGCGATAATTGACCCTGCGCACACTTGTTCAAGCAATTGGTTTCGATAGTCAGAGCTTGCGCATTGGCGAAGGGCCAGTGATGCCACACACACGCTATAAAGCGGCGAACAATGCAAACGTTCGCCCATGGCTTCAAGCGCAATGATCAGCTCGACAAAGCCAAGACCCAAACCGCCATGATTTTCGTCGACGAGAATGCCCTGCCAGTACATCTCCTGACACAAACGCTCAAAGACGGCGCGATCGAAGCCGTCTTCCGACGCCATTGCGACACGCGTGGCGGCACTGTCTGACACCGCGTCCATAAAAGCCGCTGCGGTATCCGCCAGCATACGCTGCTCATCGGTAAATCTAAAATCCAACTAGAATGCCTCTTCCATGCAATTGGTAGACGCCATCGAGGGGCGTCGACCGGGTTTATCCTGCGTTTTAACTACCCCACACGGCCTGCGCAGGCACTTCGCTCGCGAGTAACGCGTCCATAGCCTCACCCACATCAGCGGGTGCCCAGCGCGCACCCTTGTCAATGCCCTGTGTGCTTCGCCAACCATCGGCAATGGCAATACGACCACCTTCCGCTTCGATAATCTTGCCAGACACATGGGCCGACAACTCTGAGCACAGCCAGGCGACTACTGAGGAAACGTTTTCAGGCGCGAAGTGATCAAAACCACCATCTTCGGGGGCCGCCATACGCTCGGCCATAGCGGGGACAGCGGTTGTCATGCCTGTCCTTGCCACCGGGCAAATGGCGTTTGCGGTAATACCATAGCGACCAAGTTCTGCTGCTTGATTGAGTGTAAGTGCAGCAATACCGGCTTTCGCCGCCGCGTAATTTGACTGCCCTATGGAACCCTGCAGACCCGCACCTGATGTGGTGTTTACCAACCGGCCACTCACGGCGTTACCGGCTTTCGCTTGATGACGCCAGTACTGTACCGCGTGGCTCGCTATGCAGAAATGGCCTTTTAGGTGAACGGCCATGACGGCATCCCAGTCCGCTTCGCTGAGCGACGCAAACATACGATCGCGGTTGTTGCCCGCATTATTGACCACAGCATGTAAATTACCGTAGGTGTCTATGGCTTGCTGCACCGCCTCAGCTGAGCTTGCGTAATTTGTGATGTCAGAGCGATTGACTACCGCTTGTCCACCCTGGGCAACAATGCTGTCGACCACCGATTGTGCGGCATCAAGGTTAATGTCGTTAACCAGTACCTGCGCGCCCTCACTCGCCAGCACACGTGCGTGAGCAGCACCGAGGCCACCTCCCGCACCGGTGACAATAACAACGCGCCCCTGACATAGTTCTGCCATGTGAAGTCCTCTAGGTAATCGTTACATGCGTTCAAGGATAGTGACGTTGGCCTGCCCACCACCCTCGCACATGGTTTGTAGACCATAGCGCACCTGGCGGCGCTCCATCTCGTGTAGCAAAGTGGTCATCAACTTGGTACCGGTTGCGCCCAAGGGATGGCCCAGCGAAATTGCACCACCATTCACATTGATCTGGTCATGGGGGTAACCCGTTTCGGCAAGCCAAGCCATAGGTACCGACGCAAACGCCTCGTTGATCTCAACCAAGTCGATATCCGCCAAGGTCAGTCCAGACTTTTTCATCGCATGCGCGGTTGCGGGAATTGGTGCAGTGAGCATCCATATAGGGTCTTCAGCGCGCACACTGATGTGTGCGATACGCGCACGTGGCGTTAAGTTGTAACGCTTTAAAGCCGCCTCAGATACCACCAACACGGCCGAAGCGGCGTCGCAGGTCTGGCTTGATACTGCGGCGGTGATCGAGCCACCAGGCTGCAAAGGCTCCAATCCCGCCATAGCCTCTAACGACGTATCGCGAATGGTTTCATCGTGACTTAACCCCGCCATAGGCACTATCTCACGGTCAAAATAGCCGGCGTCAGTTGCTGCACGGGCCCGACGATGTGATTCGAGTGCAAACGACTCCATAGCCTCCCGTGACAGCTGCCACTTGTCGGCAATCATTTGAGCCGAGTTAAACTGAGTCACCAGACCGTCACCGTAGCGTTTCACCCAACCCTCGCTACCCGTAAACGGGTCATTAAACCCAAGAGCCTGCCCCGCCAACATGGCCGATGAAATGGGGATTTGCGTCATTGTTTGAACGCCTCCGGCCAGCACCACATCCATTGTCCCCGACATCACGGCTTGAGCGGCAAAATGCACAGCCTGTTGGGATGACCCACACTGGCGATCAACCGTTGTGCCGGGAACCGCTTGATCAAGCCCTGCAGCTAACCAAGCCGTCCGCGCAATATCTCCGGCCAAAGGGCCAATGGTATCAACGCAACCAAAAATAACGTCTTCATAGTCAGCGTCGGGAATGGCGTTGCGATCAACCAAAGTCCTAATCGCAAAGGCGCCTAAGTCGGCCCCGTGAATGCCTGCAAGCGCGCCTTTACGTTTGCCAGTGGGCGTTCGAAGAGCATCGACTATGTACGCATCGGTTCGTTGGTGCATGGTTTTTCCTTACGCTACCGCGAGTGGCTCGGTGATTGAACGACGGCCAAAAGTAAACTCAGGGCCCAACAGAGCATTGGGCCGCAGCAGCCATTCATGAATACGGTTTTTGTGGAATCCTTCGTCACCCCACTCACGCGTCAGTGCCCACGCGCGCTTCACCCAAATGTGCAGATCGCATTCCCAGGTGTAGCCCATAGCACCATGGCACTGGATGCCATTTCGCCCAGCAAGTCCAGCAGCACGCGCCGCAGCAACTTTGGCATGAGACACCGCAAAATCGGCTCGGGTGGGCGATACAGACGCCGTGTAGGCCGCCCTGTAGACCACAGGCTTGGCGTACTCTAGCTGTACGGCAACATCGGCCATGAGGTGTTTAACCGCTTGGTTTGCCCCAATTGGCTTGCCAAATTGTGCGCGGTCGGTGGTGTACTGCACGGTTTGATCGATGATCCCTTGGGTCAATCCCAACAACTGCGCCGCACTCGCAAGCGCTCCCCGATTGAGGGTCGCGCGCCATAACTCGGCGCCCACATCGCCCTCGGCAATACAGGTGGTGGAAGACGGATCGAACTCAACACTGCTCAGGCGCCGGCTAGGGTCTACACTCTTGTGTTTGCGCAGGGTCACACCACTTGAGGGCACCAAATGCAATTCGTCTCCGTGGCCAAGCAAAAACCAGTCCGCGCTGTCGGCAAAATTAATACACGGATTAATAGGATGGCCCACAGCGACTGAGTGCTGACCTTGCGCAACCGCCTCCAGCACGCGTTGCACATCGCCATTACCAAGGCCACGATCCATGACATCGACCAACAAGGGTGTCGCTACCATCACCGATTCGACCACGGGTTCCGGTAATGCGGCACGCCCGCAGGCTTCAGCTATCAGCACAAAGTCGACCAAATCTAAACCCAGCCCATCGAGCGATTCGGGTACCAGCATGGCGCTCAAACCTAAGGCCTGCACTTGCTCCAAGAGCGCGGTATCTCGGCCGCATTCGCTCTCCCAGCGTGCGCGAATACGGTCGGTGGTCACTTCGCCTGAGAGCATGGTGGCAACCGCGTCTCGGAAATTGAGCTGGTCTTCGTTAAACGTAAAATCCATAAGCTACTCGCTGCCTTACTTACGCGGCATACCAAGCATGCGCTCGGCAATAATATTGCGCTGAATTTCATTGGTCCCAGCATAGATAGGGCCCGACTGTGCAAACATAAAACCATCAAGCCAATGGCCAAGCTCGGTAATTTCTGCGGCTGTCTCCGGCTCAATCTCGGCACGAGCACCCAGCAACTTCATGGCTGTGTCGTGAATCATCAAATCCATTTCCGACCAAAAGATTTTGTTGCAGCTGGCCTCGGGGCCAATTGTCCCGCCAGACGAGAGCTTTGACGCCGTTTGGTAGGTGGACAACGCATAAGCCTCAGCATCCATATAGCACCGCAAGACGGCGTCTTCGATACTGGGGTCAAGCACGTCGTTACCGCGGGACCGATAAAGCTCAACTAGTCGTCGCGACGCCTGCTGAAAGCGCGCAGGACTGCGCAGCATCAAGCCTCGCTCGAAGCCTGCCGTGGCCATGGCAATGTTCCAACCCTCGTTCTCACCGCCCAACAAGTTGAACGCGGGTACGCGAACGTCGTCAAAGAAAATCTCGGCAAAGCCAGGTAAGCCGTTTAATTGGGGAATAGCTCGGACCGTGACGCCTTCAGCATTTAAAGGCACCAATATCTTGCTCAACCCACGATGGCGCTCAGAACTAGGATCAGTCCTAAACAGCCCGAATACCCAATCGGCAAAGACGGCGCGTGTGGACCATATTTTTTGGCCATTAATCACGTACTCGTCGCCATCACGGTCAGCGCGACAACGGATTGCAGCCATATCGGATCCCGCGTTCGGTTCCGACCAGCCCTGTGCCCAAATCTCGTCCCCGCTGGCCATGGCCGGAATAAACCGTTCTTTTTGTGCGTCGGTGCCGTATTCCATGAGCGTTGGGCCCAACAGGAAAATACCGTTTTGGTTCACGCGCAGTGGGGCACCTGCGCGGTAGTATTCCTCTTCAAAAATGAGCCACTCAATTAAATCGCAGCCCCTGCCTCCATAGGCCTCGGGCCATGTCACCATACCCCAATTACCCTTTGCCAGCGTGCGCTCCCACTCACGGTGGGCACTGAACCCCTCTTCGGTATCGAACGACGGTAGCGATTGGCGAGGAACGTTGTCGGCAAGCCAATCTCGAATCTCCATGCGAAACGCATGCTGCTTGTCTGTGTAATTTAGATCCATGCCTGATTAGCTATCCTGTTCTTTGTTCTTGGCCGCCATGGTTTTAGCGTTCTGCCCACCCAGTTTGTCACCAGACACCAATTCGTTATGAGCGTGGGTAAAGTGATGCCAAGCAAAAGCTGCTTCCATACCGGCGCGCTTGCCCTGCAGGTCTTCAACATTGTTAATGGCTTGCTTGGTTAGCGCTAACCCCAACCGCGGCATTTCGGCTATTTTAGCGGCGAGCGCAGTCACATCGTCTATGAGGGTCTCGCGGCTGCTCACCTGATTCACCATACCCATTTGGTAAGCGCGCTCTGCGCTCATGCGATTGCCCGTGAATAAGAACTCTTTAGCAATTCGGGGGTTGAGTTCGTAGGGGTGTGCAAAATACTCAACGCCCGGAATACCCATACGCACAACCGGGTCAGAGAAAAATGCATCGTCGGTTGCCACAATCAGATCGCAGACCCAGGCCAACATGAGGCCACCTGCAATACAGGCGCCCTGCACAGCAGCGATAGTTGGCTTGGGAATGTCACGCCAGCGGCGACACATGCCCAAATAAGCCTCGGCTTCGCGGACGTAGAGGTACTCGCCACCTTCCTTATTGGCGTGGTCGTACCACATGCTAACGCGCTCCTGACTGAGGTGGATGTCTCGCCCGGGGGTGCCAATATCATGACCCGCCGAGAAATGTTTGCCTTCACCACGCAGCACAATAACCTTGATGTCGTCATCGGCTACGGCGCGTTTGAAAGCAGCATCTAACTCATAGGTCATGCGGCCATTTTGGGCGTTGTTGTAGGCGGGTCGATTCATCGCAATCCAGGCAATGCCATCGGCAGCGCTGTAAGTAACGATATCGGTCTCTTCAACGTAGTCTGGCGTCTCGTCACTCATGATGCACTGACCTCATCTGTGGTGCGTATGCCCGGCGGGTTATCCTTGAGCTGCTTGGCACGCGCGTCTTTGGGATCGAGCTCCGCTATGATGTGTAACTGCTCAGCTGTTGGATGGGCTGTCTCTCCGAGGGATTCGCTTACCGCTATATCGAATCCCGTGTTGTCACGCACCTCATCCAGCGAAACACCCGGGTGTAAGCTGATCACACGCGCCTGAAAATTGGGGCCACCAAAGTCCATCACGCATAGATCTGTTATGACTCGGCGGATATCGATATCAGTTAACTGATACCCCTTTGGTAGCCGTTCAGGGTTGTAACCGATGGAACACACCACGTCACACTCGCCCGCTACAAATACCCGCTTAGAATGCTTGGGTACAAAGAACGAGTTTGCATGACTAATAGAGTTTCCTGGGAAACCACGTACGCCTAATAGCTGCACCTTGGGGGCCTCTCGGGTACCGCCTAAGGCAGAAATATTCGTTTGCCCAAACCGGTCAATTTGACTGGGTCCAACTAGTGCGTGGCGAGCACCGCCCCACACGTTGTCGAAAATACGAGAGAACCCCATCCAGTTTTCATTCGCCTGCCCTTCGTGAGAGCGCAACCCACTCACAGGGTTTGGACGCGACAACATAAACGATTGGCTGTCGGTCATCATCATATCGGGGTTACAGGTGCGCATGGCCAGCGAGGCAGCAAGTCGCGGCAACAGACCGATACCCGTGGCAAGGATCTCGCCATCGCCTTCAAACACGTCGCTCGCGGCGCATACCATCAATTCGGCCAGTGAGAATGTCATAATATAGAGCTCCTTGAGCTGTGCAGCGTTAGTAGGCTGGCAGTGCTAGCTGATGAATACTCGCCAGACCACCAACCGCCGCTTGATAATCAGCTTCGCTCTCACCCAGATACTTGTGAGACCAGGCATCAAAGCCGCCCTCCGCGATAAGTGCGCCGTAGTCTTTGTAGTGCTCCACGTCGAATCCGTAAATGGGATCACTCGAGCTCGGATGAGCACCACCCGGAATATGCACCACCGCCTGGGTGTGATTGCGCTCCCAAAACACTTGTCGAGCGACCGCCGGGTCATAAAAGTGCTCACTGCTGACCATCGTGTCTACCGATACAATCGTGTGCTTAGCGGCACGAGCAAACCAGTCGTCCATATAATGATCGGGGCTAGCTATCTGACAAACGCCACGCTGATCTGCGCAAGTAGCGTGAATGAGGGCAACGTCAGGTGTCAACGCCGGCATTGCGACCCATTCCTTGTGATCGTAAGGGCTGTCGATCACGGCGATGTCTGGGTTGTTGCGCAGCACATCAGTGCCCAGACCCACTCGCGTTGGGATGAAGGGGCAACCCCAAGCACCAGCGCGCAAACCCAGTAACATCATGCCTTCGTCAATTTCGGACACCTCGATGCCGCCTGTCTCACGCGCCTTGCGAAATGCTGGCTCCAAAGGCATGAAATCGAGCGAAACAAAAGCAAAGATCACTTTTTTTACCTTACCTGCCGCACACAAGAGCCCCACATCGGCTCCACCGTAGGCGATCACGGTGAGGTCTTTGACATCCGAACGCAGCAGTTCACGCACCAGC